>ERZ773099.1947-NODE-1947-length-14705-cov-34.133584_pt1 | contig 14705 bp, 15 predicted proteins | sample MGYA00511120_ERZ773099 | MGnify/ENA primary metagenome ERZ773099 (study PRJEB29015, sample SAMEA2738012) | human oral metagenome | biome: human oral; feature: human-associated habitat; material: dental | place: China | collected 2104 ... | reverse complement strand
AGTGCGGGCAAAAAAGATGCGCTAAGATGGCGGTGCTGAATTTATCAGTGCTTCCGTAAATAAGGAGAATAAATACCATGCACCAGATTGACAACGGCATCAAAGAGAATTTCTTCCAGTGGAACGGGCGGCTCAACCGCAAGCGCTACATCAAGCGCCTCCTCGCGCTCGGTGCCTTTAGCGTCGTCGCCTACCTTGTCCTCGGCTTCCTCGCACTCGCGCTCGGGGATCCCTCCATGCAGCCGGACGAATCGACTGCGCTGGGCATCTTTGGGCTGCTCCAGCTCCTGCGCATTCCCATCACCATCTCGGGCTATATGCTCATGATACGCCGTCTACACGATGTCGGACTATCGGGGTACTATGCGCTGCTGTCCCTCGTCCCCCTCATCAATCTCGGCCTGGTTCTCTACCTGCTTTTCAAGCAGGGCACACAGGGTGACAACAGCTATGGCCCGGATCCACTCGGGGGCGTGGCTGCACCGGAGCCAAGGTCAGAGGAAGTGTACGAGAATCCCTACGCGCGTGCAACCTACGCGGATACGCCGACGGATATTGCCCCACCGACGGATCGCAGCAAGCAGTCCTGACGGAGTCCCCGCATGAATGAAGCGATTTTCTCCCTGCACGGCAGGCTCACACGGCGTGACTATGCGCTGACGATTGCAGCACTGGGCGGCGGTGCCTCCCTTCTGAACTTTGCCGCCATCACCCTGCTGCTACCCCTCATCTATCTCACGGCGACGCTGTTCTTTCGCGAGACGGCAGTCACGTTCTGGATTCTCCTCGGCATGGGGGTCGCGCTCGTCCTTGCCGCCACTGCCATCCTCCTGCCCCTCGCCGCCATTCCCGCCACCGTGCGGCGGCTGCACGACATCGGCCGCAGCGGCGGATTTGCCTTCCCGCTCGTGCTCGTCGCCCTCGTCGCGCTCGGACTGCCCCTGCTCTTTCTCCTTCTCCTCGCCGCACTGTTCGAGGGAATGAGCCACAGTCCGCAGCTCATCTTCTTCGATGATCCCGAGGAGCTGGGGCTGATGCTCGGCGGCTTCGTCCTCGTCTATTTCGTCCTGTGCGGCCTCTCCTTTCTCCTCCTCACGTTCTACGCAGCGTGGATCTTTCTGAAAAAGGGATCGCCTGCAGCGAATCGCTACGGCGCGCCTCCGGTCGAGGAGGCGATCCCCTCCGTCCGCGCGGCATATCTCACCATGAGGGGACGCGTGGATCGCGCACATTTCGTCTTTCGCGCGTTGATCGCCCTCGCTGCCGGGGCACTGATCCTGCCCACGCTGGGAGAGGGGGTTCTCTATCCGCTCATCATCGTTCTCGCGGGAATCGATCTCATGCCCGCCGGCGCAGATTTCTTTGCCCTGCTGATCGGCGGCACAATCTCCCCGCTCGCCGCACTCCCGCTCGTCGTGCAGCGGCTGCGCACGCGCGGCAAAAGTCCGTGGGAGGCGCTCATGGTCTACGCCGCCCTCCTGCCCAATCTCCTCAGCGCCATTGCGCTGGCACGCTTCCTCGGCGGCCTCGATGCTCTGGATGAGACTGCCGTCGGCAGCGCCATCGTCGAGGACTTTGTCACCATCGGCACGGCGGATGACACAATCTTCATCGTCCTCTGGGTGCTCTGCGGGATCCTCTCCCTGATCGGTGTGCTGCGGCTGCTGCGAGCCGATCAGGGCAATCCGGAGGCGCGGTGAATGTTCCACACGAATCAATCCGTGGTATCTGTCTTTGGAAAGTGAGGCAACTATGTTCTGTCCAAAATGCAGTAAATTTGTTCCCTCCAATGCGAATGCCTGTCCGAACTGCGGCATCCCCATCATCACCGGATTCTCGCCGAACTACGGCGCGGGGTTTGACCTCGGCGACGGCGACACCGAGAGCCGCAACGATGCAAAACCACGCAAAGTGATGGACTCCGACCTCTACGACGATGTACCGGACAGTGACAATGTCATTGTCGATCCTGCGGAGAAATCGACAGGGCTCACCGGCAAGATCAAGTCACTCTTTGGATTCGGCAAGGGCTGAATCGCACAAACAGGGGCTTCCCTCCGAAGCGGAAAACTTCGGAGGGAAGCCCCTGTTTTTCTATGACCTTACTGCAAGAGCCCCTTCCGCCGCTTGCGCAGTCCCCCTCCCCCGTGTCGCACGGGGAAGGCTTGGGAAGCACGCCACATCAGCTTCCCCCGCCGAAGCGGGGGAAGTGGCGAGCACGGCGAGCCGAAAGGGGCGCTCAGATCTACCGCTCGTAGCGGTCATACGGCTCCTCATAGTCCCGCGCGTAGCGCCGGCGGCGCGGCACGATGACGACGTAGCGGCGCGGGTTGTCGCCCGCACTGTAGGTGGTAACGCGGTGGTTGTCCTGCAGGGCGGTATGGATGATCTTGCGCTCGTGGCGGCTCATGGGTTCCAGATGGATCTCCTCGCCGATGCGGCACGCCTTGTCCGCGAGATGGCCGGCAAGGCGCGTGAGCGTCTCCTCACGGCGCGCACGGTAGTCCTCCACATCGAGGATGATGCGGGCATAGCCCGTCTCCGGGATCTTGTTGATGACGAGATTCGTGAGGTACTGCAGGGCATCGAGAGTCGATCCGTGCTTGCCGATGAGAATGCCGAGACTGTCCCCCTGCATATTGTAGATCGTGCCCGACGGGGTATCCGTGCGGCACAGCGTCACCGTGAGATTCATCGTCGCAAAGATATCGTGGAGGAACCGCTCCGCCGCATCGGACATCTCCTGTGTGAGCGGGATGAGCTGGCTGTCCGTGCGCTCCCGGTAGGGGCGCTCATAGCCCATATCCGTACGATCCCCCTGCACCATACCTCCGCGGCTGCGCGGCGGACGGCTCTCCCCGTATCCCCCGCGCGTACCGTAGCTGCGTGCCGGTCCCTCGCGCCGATCCGCATAGCTGCGCGGGGTCGGCTCACGGCGCGGTGCACGCTCGGCAGCAGGTTTGCGCGCCGAAGAGCGCAGATCGGTGTGGAACCGCTTCGGACGGACACCGAACCCATCGTCCTCCGTGCGCCCTGCGGGTGCCGGTACGGGCGCGGGGGCAGACGGCGGCGCGATGACCGTCGGCTGTGCCGGCTGTGCGATCTCCGTCCGCTGCGGGAGAATGACGGGACGCGTCGTCACGCGGATCCGCGCCTCGCGCTTGCCCCACAGCCCCAGAAAGCCGCCTGAGGGCTCCTGTACGATCTCGTAGGTAACCTCGGCTCTGCCGCAGCCGAGCTTGTCGAGGGCAAGAGAAAGCGCGTCCTCGACCGTTTTTCCGCTGGTCTCGATGATCTCTGCCATCTCAGTGTACCTCCTTTACCGCCGCGTTCTCCCCGCGATACATCCACCACTGCTGGGTGATCTGCACCACGTTCATCGTCACCCAGTAGAGGACGAGTCCCGAGGGGAAGTTCAGACTGATCCAGCCGATGAAGAGCGGCATCACAGTCATCATGATCTTCATCTGCGCATTCATCTCGGTGGAGGTCATCTTCTGCTGCAGATAGGTGGTCACGGCAGACAGGACGGGCAGGATGTAGAGTGGATCGGGTTCGGACATATTCGGCAGCCAGAAAAACGCCGCCGCCTCCGCGCTCGGAAAGGTGAAGTTAAAGAGTGCATAGTACATTCCCATGAGAATTGGCATCTGCACGAGGAGCGGCAGGCAGCCCGCGAGCGGATTGACGCCCGCCTCGCGGAAGAGTTCGCCCGTCTTTTGCTGGAGCATCTGCGGATTGTTCTTGTACTTTTCCTGGATCTTTTTCATCTTCGGCTGAATTTCCTGCATCGCCTTCATGGATTTGATCTGCTTGACGGTGAGCGGGTAGGTTACGACCTTGATGAGGATGGTGAGCAGGATGATCGGAAAGCCGTAGCTGACGAGTCCTGCGGCGCTTGTGATGGTGTAAAAGCCGCCGAGGATGAACTGTAAAACGTGGATGATTGGCTCGAATAGGTTGCTAAAAAATTCGATCACGCGATTTCCTCCTACTGATAGGGAAGTTGTAAGTGTACTTTATTGATCCGTTGTTCTTGTAAAAATTTTTTGGCGCTGTGATAAATGTGATGGGCAAAAGCAGATGCAGTACTCCTAAGCAAACCCTAGTGGAGCAAGCGGCGTAGAGTGTGCGACCCGCCCCCTGCGGATTTTAATCGTTCAAGCGCAGCGCGTTTGGAATCCGCAGGTATTTAGGCGGACGAGCACACGTCCGCTTGCGTAACGAGGGTTCCGCGTGGAGTACGCAGCGCGAATCCATAACACTTGCCATAAACCCAATTTTTCTTTGCTGTGTGCTATGTATAACAATCTACGGTACGGGATCATAGCCGCCCCGATGAAACGGGTGACAGCGCAGGATGCGCCGCAGCGCCAGCCACCCGCCGCGCCGCGCGCCGTAGCGCTCAATCGCCTCCATCGCGTATGCGGAGCAGGTGGGATAGTAGCGGCAGGAGGGCGGCAGAAGCGGCGAGATGCAGCACCGATAAAACTGTACCAGAAGAAGGAGCAGACGCTTCATCACTGCTCCCCCGTGCGGCGCGGCGTTCCCCCCGCCGCAAAGATCTTTGCGCGGCGCGCGAGCGTCCGAAGATCCTGCGCGGCATCCTGCATTTTCCCCTCCACGAGCCCCGCGCGTCCGATGAGGAGAATCCCCACATCGCCGCGCAGCTCATGCTGCATGAGGCGATACGCCTCCCGCAGGAGGCGCTTGACACGGCTGCGCACAGCGGCACAGCCCAGCTTTTTTCCGGCGGCAAAGCCGACCCTGCCCGCCACGCGCGGATCGCGCAGGACGTACAGGATCATGCGGCGCCCTGCGACAGACACCCCCCGCTGATAGACGAGCTGAAAGTCGCTGCGCCGCTTAATCATCTTTGCACGCGGCAATGAGTATCTTTTTTCGTCCATAGTGCTAAAAAAAGAGGTCACCCGCGGTGACCTCCGACAAGCCCGACGCAATTACGCCGACAGCTTCTTTCGTCCGCGCTGACGCCTTCTCTTCAGTACGAGGCGACCGCCTTTCGTCTTCATGCGCTCACGGAAACCATGCTTCTTCTTTCTCCAATGATTGTTGGGCTGAAATGTTCTCTTCACCTCTCGTCACCTCCTTCTATATACTCGATAGACTCGCTTACTAGGCGTCATTATAGACGAACAAAAGCCGCACTGTCAAGGGATCCGCACGTCATTTGCACGTTTTTTTCCATCATTAGGGCAAAAGCACCTGTTGATAAGTCTGGATTTTTTTGCTAAAATATCCTCATTGTCTTGTGGAAAACGTGTGTAAAAAAAGTGTATAATTTCGTCTCCGCGCATTTTACCGCACTCATTTTATCGACAAACTTATCCACAACTGTGTATAACCCTGTGGATAAAAAAATGTGGCAGAGCGAAAAATTTTTTGAAGGGACGCTGTTGTATGTCCGAAGAAAAGACCCCCTCTCTTGAGCGCCAGTGGAAAAAAGTACTGGATAAAACCGACGGAATCATCCCAAAAGACGCGATCAAACAATGGATCTCGCGCATCGCCCCCGTATCTGCCGAACAAAACGAACTCACCCTCGCCGTCGCCGACACCTTTACCAAGCAGTACATCGAGCCGCGCTATCTGGTGCTCCTCGGCGATGCCGTAAAGCAGGCGCTCGGTGCGGGCTATACGGTCACACTCATCGTCGACCCCGCAGCCGCCGCGCCCAAGAGGGAAAAAACAGCCAAAAAAAAGCCGTCTGCCGCCGCACCCACACCCCCAGAGGAGCGTGCAGAGTCGGTTCCCTCGCAGGGCAGTCTGCCCCTCTCCGCTGCCGGCGATATCGGCGCAGCGGCACCGGACGACGTGACGACGCTCAATCCGAAGTACACCTTCGACGCGTTCGTCACGGGACGCTCGAACCAGTTCCCCTACGCAATGGCAAAGGCGGTCGCGGACGCGCCCGGCCTGCCCTCGCACAACCCTCTCTTCATCTACGGCGGCGTGGGGCTCGGCAAGACCCACCTCATGCACGCCGTCGGGCACAAGATCCTCGCCGACCATCCCGAAAAGCGCGTCCTCTACATCGCCAGTACCGACTTTACCAACGAATTTATCCGCTCCATTCGCGAGAAGAACATGGACGCATTCCGTGAGAAATACTACCATATCGACGTGCTGCTGATCGACGATATCCAATTTTTTGCCGGACAGGAGCAGACCCAGACCGAGTTTTTCCAGACCTTCAACAAGCTGCGCGACAACGGCAGCCAGATCATCCTGACCTCCGACCAACAGCCGCAGGATGTCAAGGGACTTGAGGATCGCCTCATCTCCCGCTTTGCGGGCGGCGCTCCGGTCGATATCCAGCCGCCGGAGTTCGAGACGCGCGTCGCGATCCTGCAGAAAAAGGCGCAGAGCGAGGAGGTCGATATCCCCGAAGATGTCATCGTCTACATCGCAAGCCGCGTCGACAGCAACATCCGCGAGCTTGAGGGCGCACTCACGCGCCTCATCAAGTACGCCTCCACCATGCGCATGCCCATCGACGAGACCACGTGCGTCGCGGCGCTCGGCAACTATCTGCGCGGCGAGAAGGGGCGCCGCATCACCATGGAGATGATCGAGCGCATCGTCTGCACGCACTTCAAGGTCACGAGCGAGGACATCCGCTCCTCCAAACGCAGCAATGACATCGCCTACCCGCGCCAGATCGCCATGTACCTCTGCCACGAGCTGACCGAAGTCTCATGGCCGACCATCGGCGGCTTCTTCAGCCGCGACCACTCGACCGTCATCCACGCGCACAAGAAGATCCAGAACCTCACGGCGGACGATCCCGCCACCAAGGCACTGATCGAGTCGCTCACCATACAGATCAAGGGGATCTGACCAGAGGAGCGCCGCGCTGCAAAAGCCGCCCGCAACGACTGTGCATATCTCTGTGCATAGTCCACCGCAATTCTTGTGGACGTACTGTGGATAATCATTCATCCACTCCTCATCTGTGTAAACTGTGGATAACTTACGCACAACTCTCCCCAACTTATCCACAACCACACCTGCGTCACTTCTGCACTTTTTCCACTTTTCCACAAATCCACAGCACCTACTACTACCACTACTATATTTATTTACTACACGCTGCCATAGAAAAACGGGGTTCCCCCCACGCGAAAATCTCCGGAAAGGAACGACCATGAACATCAGCCTCTCCAAGAACGACCTCATCTCCGCGCTGCAAATCGTCAGCAAGGGACTCTCCACCAAACCGCAGACCCCCATCCTCTCGGGCATCTATATGACGGCAAAGGAAGGTCAACTCGAACTCCAATCCACGAACTATGAGCTGGGCTTCATCGTCACCATCCCGGCAGAGATCCACACCGTTGGAACGGCAGTTCTCCCCGGTAAGTACCTTACCGAGTTCACGCGCAAACTGCCCGCCGAGGAAATCTCCATCGACACGGGAACCTCCGACGGGCTCGCCGTCATCCAATCCGGTGCGGCACGGTTCACCCTGCGTACCATGGAAGTCACAGATTTTCCTGTCCTACAGCGTATGGACGGAACCCTGCATTTTACCATTAAAGATCGCGTACTTGCGCGTCTTGTCAAGAAATCTGCATTCGCCTGTCTGCGCGAAGAACAGCGTGACCGCCGCCCCATCTTTACGGGGTGTCAGCTTGAGGTCGAGGGACGTGAGGTCACCCTCGCCGCAACCAACGTGCACCGTCTCGCCGTCAAGAGTGAGATGCTCGACGAGGACGCAGGATCGATCCGCGTCATCATCCCCGCGCGGTTTCTCGAGGAAGTCACGCGCACGATCACGGGCGACGTGCCAAGCGACATCCACGTCACCTGTTCCTACAATCAGGTCAGCATGTCCTCCGGAGGCATCTATATGACCTCGCGGCTCATCGAAGGCGCATTTCCGGACTACCGGCGCGTCATCCCGCAGGAGGAGAACATCAGGACGCACGTCACGCTGGACGCGGGCATTTTTGCCTCCGCCGTCGAGCGTGCCTCGCTCATCGCACGCACTGATCAGTACAACATCGTAAAGCTTGCCATCGAGCAGGGGCAGATGCGCATCTCCTCTAACAGCCCCGAGATCGGTGAGACCGAGGAGACCATCCCCGCTGTGGTCGAGGGCGATGATGTCACCATCGCATTCAACGCCTCCTATCTCATGGACGCTATGAAATCCCTCGACAGCGATACCTGCATCCTCGCACTGCAAGGAGCAAACGCACAGGGCATGAACCTCTCGCCCATCACCATCCGCGAGGAAGTCGATCCGAACTACATCTATGTTGTAACGCCTGTGAGGACACATTGACAGAAGTTGAGATTCATACCGACACGATCCAGCTCGATCAGTTCCTGAAGCTTGCCGGTGCCGTTCCCAGCGGCGGCATGGTAAAGGAGCTCATCGCAGCGGGTGCCATCCTGCGCAACGGGGACATTGAAACGGCACGGCGGCGTAAGCTCGTCCCCGGAGATATCATTACAGTAGATAGCAGTGATACTTACCGTGTCACTCGCTCATAGTCATGCAGATTACATCACTTGTACTGCGTTCCTACCGTAACTATGAGGAACTATCACTCTCCTTCGACGGAGGCGTGCAGATCTTCCTCGGCGCGAACGCACAGGGCAAGACGAATATCATCGAGGCGCTTTACTACGCCGCGTTCGGACGCTCCCATCGCACCGCGAGCGATGCGGAGCTTATTCGTATGGGAGCGGCGGGGGCGCACATTGCGCTCCGTTTCTTGCGGCACGATGTCCCCGGCGCGCTTTCCTTTACCTTTGCGCGCGGCACGCGGCGGCGCATCGAGCGCAGTGGGGAGAACCTGCGGCAGCGCGACCTCGTCGGCATCCTGCCGATGGTTCTCTTTTCCCCCGAGGATCTCTTCCTCGTCAAGGGTGCACCCGCGCTGCGCCGCCGCTACCTCGACGCCGAACTCTCGCAGGCGAGTCCCGCCTACTATGGGGAGCTCCTGCGCTACACCCACATCCTGCGCCAGCGGGGAGCGCTTCTGAAGGACATCCGCGAGCGGCTTGCGCCCGTGGACGCGCTGCTCCCGTGGGACGCGCAGCTTGCAGCGAGTGCGGCGTACATCACCGCACGGCGGATCGCGGCGACGGCAGAGCTTGGCGCACTCTCCGCCCGTGTGCAGGCGGTGCTCGCTGCGGGCGAACCCCTCTCCCTCTCGTACGAGATCGCTCACGCGCCCGCAGGACTGACCGCAGCGAAGGAGGGCATGACAGAACGCCTCGAACTGTGGTATAATGAGATGTTCAAGGAAGGACGCGCACGCGACATTGCACGCGCGACGACGGGCGTCGGCCCCCATCTGGACGATCTCGTCCTCACCACCTGCGGTATGAACCTGCGCAGCTACGGGTCGCAGGGACAGCAGCGCACGGGCGCACTCGCGCTGAAACTCGCCGAGCTGTTCTACCTGCGTGATCGCGTCGGGGAGGCACCGATCCTCCTGCTCGATGATGTCATGAGCGAGCTGGATGCGGATCGCCGCAGAGCGCTCCTTTCCTTTATCCGGAGCGAGCAGATCCAGACCTTTATCACCGCAACCGATGCGGCGTACTTCCCAGAGGAACGCATGGGGACGTATCGCTATGTGGAGGCGGGGAAGATACGGGAAGGGAAGTAAGGAGGGAGACGGCATTGCGTACAACACTCGGTACGGCGAATGCGAGCGCGGACGTGCGTGCCGCTATCCACCGCCTTGGCCCAAAATTCGAACGCGACTACATCGCACATACGACTCTCGCTCATTGGCCGGACATCATCGGGGAGATCGTCGCACGCCGCGTGCGCGCCGTCGCCATCAAGGACGGCAAGCTCTTCCTCTACGCACCCGATGCGACGTGGAAGAACGAGATGCGCATGACCATGCCCGATACCATCCAGCGCGTCAACAACTACGCGGGGGGGCAGCTCGTCAGGGAAATCGTCTTTGCACGCTCCATGCGCCCCCTGCCGCCCGCCGCAGAGGACGGCGATGCGGAGACACGCGGCTCCTACGCGCGTGCCGTCATCCAAACCGGACTTACGGACGCAGAGATCGCAGAGGGCGAGGCACTCGTCAGCGACGTTGCCGATGCGCAGCTTGCCACGCACCTCAGGCGTGCCTATCAAGTGACGCGCAAAGCACAGCGGCTGAAGGAGCAGCGCGGGATGCAGCCCTGCCCCTCCTGCGGACGCATGGTCGATGGGGTCTGCCATGACTGCCGCCGCAGCGAGGAGCGCAGCGTACGGCGCGAGGTACGTGCGATCCTGCGCACGGAGCCGTGGGCAAAGCTCGCCGATATCGTCCGCCGCATCCCCTCCTGTGACGCGCTCATGCTCGGCAGCGAGCGCGCCGACCTCGTCCGCCAGATCGCGGGCGAGACCGCATACACGGCGCAGGACAGCGAGAATGCGCGTATGCTCACCATGCTCCATCGCGGACTCCCGCCCACAGAGGTCACGCCGAAGAAGATTCAGAGCACCTTTTGGGAACTGCGGGGCGAACTCATCACCACGCGCGAATTCTGGGAAGAGATGAAGAAACGTAAGGGCTCGAAGAAGAAATCCTAAGGAATCGCTGATAAAATGAAGTCCATATAGAAAGGGGCGACTGTCATGATCCTCACCATCGACGAAATCCGCGAGAAAATCCGCCCTATTTGCGAACAATATAAGATTGAAAAAGTCTGGCTCTTCGGCTCCTATGCACGCGGTGAGGCGCGTGAGGACAGCGACGTGGATTTTCATGTAAAAGCAGCAGAGGAAATGAGGTTTCTCGAACTCGGAGGATTTTATACAGATCTCGCGGAAACTCTGGGGAAAGAAATTGATTTGATCACCAGAATCCCGGAGGAGTATAAAATCTTCAAGAAATATGTGGAAAGGGATGAAATCCTTCTTTATAATCGTCGGCGAAAAGGACGCACAGATCTTAAAAATTATCGCAAAGCATTGTGATCATCCCTAAATAAGCAGTTCAACATCCCCAAGGAGGACATCATGGCAAAGAATATCGACCTAAGTGCAAACGAGGAGCAGGCGGAGGTTCGTCCGCTGACGGAGGCGGAGGCGAAGGAAGCCGCCGAGATGGAGGTTTTACCCGACCTCTCGGGAATTGCCATCTCCGCCGAGGAGATGGGTGATGAGGTGACCGCCGTCGATGCCGACTACGGTGCGGGACAGATTCAGGTGCTCGAAGGACTTGAGGCGGTACGCAAGCGCCCCGGTATGTACATCGGCTCGACATCGGAGCGCGGACTGCATCATCTTGTCTATGAGGTCGTGGACAACTCCATCGACGAGGCGCTCGCGGGCTACTGCGATACCGTCGAGGTCGTGATCCACCGCGACAACAGCATCACCGTCACCGACAACGGGCGCGGCATCCCCGTCGATATGCACGAGAGCGGCATGCCCGCCGTTGAAGTCGTGCTGACCGTCCTCCATGCGGGCGGCAAGTTCGGCGGCGACGGCTACAAGGTCTCGGGCGGCCTTCACGGCGTCGGCGTCTCCGTCGTCAACGCACTTTCGTCCAAAATGGATGTCGAAGTGCGCCGCGACGGGAAAATCCATGCCATTTCCTTCACGCGCGGCGTGACGCGGGAAAAGCTGCACGAGATCGGCACCTCGGAGACGACGGGCACGCGCGTCCACTTCGTCCCCGACCCCGAGATCTTCACCGTCACGACCTACAGCTACGAAACACTGAAGCACCGTCTGCGCGAGCTGGCGTTCCTCAACCACGGCATTACCATCACGCTCGTCGATGAGCGCGGCGAGGCAGAGCGGCGCGAGACCTTCCACTTCGACGGCGGCATCCGCTCCTTTGTCTCCCACCTCAACCGCAAAAAGGAGACAATCAATGAGGAGCCGATCTACTTCAACGGCGTCAAGGACGACACCGTCGTCGAGATCGCGATGCAGTACAACGACAGCTATCAGGAGAACATCTACAGCTTCGTCAACAACATCAACACCGAGGAGGGCGGCACCCACCTCGCGGGGTTCAAGATCGCCCTCACACGCGCGGCGAACGACTTTGCGCGGCGGCTGAACGTCTTGAAGGACAAGGACGGAAATCTCTCGGGCGAGGACGTACGCGAGGGGCTCACCGCCGTCATCAGCCTCAAGGTGCGTGAGCCGCAGTTCGAGGGGCAGACCAAGACCAAGCTTGGCAACTCCGAGGTACGCGGCATCGTCGATTCCATTGTCACCGAGGGGCTGACCGAGTACTTTGAGGAGAACCCCGCCGTTACGAAAAAGGTGCTCGACAAGGCGCTCATGGCATCGCGCGCGCGCGAGGCGGCACGCAAGGCACGCGAGCTGACGCGGCGCAAGAACGCGCTTGAGGTGTCGAGCCTCCCCGGCAAGCTTGCGGACTGCTCCGTTAAGGATCCCGACCAGTGCGAGATCTACATCGTCGAGGGCGACTCCGCGGGCGGCTCTGCAAAGCAGGGACGCGACCGCCGCTTCCAAGCAATCCTGCCCCTGCGCGGCAAGATCCTCAACGTCGAGAAGGCACGCCTCGACAAGATCTTTGCAAACGCCGAGATCCGCACGATGATCACGGCGTTCGGCACGGGCATCGGCGAGGAATTCGATCTCGCGAAGCGCCGCTACAGCAAGATCATCATCATGACCGATGCGGACGTCGACGGCGCACACATCCGCACGCTGCTCCTCACCTTCTTCTACCGCTACATGAAGCCGCTCGTCGACCACGGGCACGTCTACATCGCACAGCCGCCGCTCTACCAGATCCGCAAGGACAAGAAGCATTTCTACACCTACTCCGACGAGGAGCAGGCGAAGAAGCTGGACGAGATCGGGCGCGACGGCGTGACCATCCAGCGCTACAAGGGTCTCGGCGAGATGAACCCCGAGCAGCTTTGGGAGACGACCATGAACCCCGAGGGGCGCACCATGCTGCAGGTCGGCGCAGAGGACGCCGAGGCGGCGGACGAGCTGTTTACGATCCTCATGGGCGACAAGGTCGAGCCGCGCCGCCAGTTCATTGAGGAGAATGCGCGGCTTGTGCGGAATCTCGATATTTGATTTGTTCGCAGAGTACATAGAAGAATCCCCTTGACGAACGCTGCGTCAAGGGGATTTTCTTGTCATACGTATGTTCCTGTGTTATACTCTATGTAAGCACTGCTGACACGGTAGGCGGCAATCTCGCCCCCAAGAGGGGGGATTCGTATGGAGACCTACGAGTTTTTGACATTTCTCGTTGTGTTCACCGTATTGATGATTAGCGTTAAACGATAAATGAGAAAACCCGCCTTACGCTTCCAGGAGTAGGCGGGATTCTCTGCCAAAAATGAGGGGCAGCCGTCTATCCGGCAGTGCCCTTTTTATATCTTCATTTTACCATGCACGTGCGAGATCGTCAAGAACCGCCGTGCGCTGGCACTATGATAAAAGTTACGGAAAAAAATGCAGTACTCCTAAGCAAACCCTAGTGGAGCAAGCGGCGTAGAGTGTGCGACCCGCCCCCTGCGGATTTTAATCGTTCAAGCGCAGCGCGTTTGGAATCCGCAGGTATTTAGGCGGACGAGCACACGTCCGCTTGCGTAACGAGGGTTCTGCGTGGAGTACGCATCGCGAATCCGTAACAGTTCCATAGACCCGAGTTCGGGCACTTTCTTGACAGATGATTTTGTATACGATATAATATTTACAACGAAAGCCACGTAAAACCAGGAAAAAACGACTAGAAAAGGAAGGACTTTCATGCTAGAAAGAATTCTGGTCTTTGATACCGAGACGACGGGTTTTCGCAGTGACGATGAGGTGCTGACGCTTGCTGTCGTAGATGGAAGCGGAACGACTGTAGTGGATGGGATGTATGCGCCCGTGCGCAAGACGGCGTGGCCGGATGCGGAGAAGATCAATCGGATCTCGCCCGCAATGGTTGCAGACTGTCCGCCGATTCGTGCGCAGCAGGCGCAGCTTGAGCAGATCTTCAATGATCCGGATACCCTGCTTGTCGGCTATAATATCGAGTTTGATATCCGTCTTTTGCGACAATCCGGCATTCGCATCACGAATCCGAACCGCCATGATGTCATGCTTGCCTTTTCGGAGTTCCGCAAGGTTCCCGATGCGCGGCGCGGCGGTTATCGTTGGTGGAAGCTCACAGAATGTGCGGCGTACTACCGCTATGACTGGGGCATGACCGAGGCACACGGAGCACTCGCAGATACGCTTGCGACGCTCTACTGCTACCAAAAAATGCAGCAGCCCATATACGAGGAGCAGAGCCTGTTTTAACGCAAAGCAAGGAGAGGAGGGGGTGTGTTATGGCAAAGAGTCCATACGGGGACACTCCGAGTCCCACAGAGTCCATACGGGAGCGCAAGCAGAGGGAACTGGAACGGCGTCTTGCACGCGTGCGGAAACGCCGCGCCTCCTATCAGCGCAAGATTATCGGTACCGTCGTGGTGTTCTTCATCATACTTATCATTCTTTGCGCACTTCTGCCCAGCGACGATTCGACCGCCTATGACAAAAAGTGGCAAAAGCCGGTGAACGACCGCCAGACAAGAATTTTGCAGAGTTTGCAGGATAATTTTAAGTAAGTACTTGCCATTTTCCAAAAACCGCGTATTCTATAAAGGAACGCGGTTTTTTTGATGAAGGAGTTGTTTGCATGAAATTCCAGGAGGTCATCCTCGCATTGCAGGAGTTCTGG
>ERZ773099.1946-NODE-1946-length-14710-cov-4.596111_pt1 | contig 14710 bp, 8 predicted proteins | sample MGYA00511120_ERZ773099 | MGnify/ENA primary metagenome ERZ773099 (study PRJEB29015, sample SAMEA2738012) | human oral metagenome | biome: human oral; feature: human-associated habitat; material: dental | place: China | collected 2104 ... | reverse complement strand
ATTTTATCATCAGACATGCTGGAGTCTTTCATATCCTCCTTCTTCATGTCGTCTTTTTTCATGTCATCTTTTTTCATCATGCTGCTATCATCCATCTTCTTCATGTCAGAATCTGATTTTTGATTAGAGCAGGCAGCTAGGACAAAGATACTAAGTGCAGCGATTGTAAGTGTAGTGATTTTTTTCATGATGTTTCTCCTTTAATTATACAATATTTATCCAAATAACGATGCTAGGATATTGAGATTTCCAAGCATTAACAAAATTCCCATGAGAATGATGAGTGCACCGCCGATTTTCTTAAGTGTTCCCATATAAGGTTTGAGCTTAGCAAAGCGCTGTAATACCCAGCCGGAAGCCAAAGCCATGGCTAGGAAAGGCAAGGCTAAGCCCAGTGTATATACTAGCATGAGAAGCCCACCCTGCAGAGCACCATTGCCACCTGAAGCCGCAATAGCTAAGACAGAACTCAGAACAGGTCCCACACAGGGCGTCCAACCAAAGCTAAAGGTAATCCCCAAGAGAAAAGCGTTAAGAAAATCACTTCTTTTACTATTCTTTTTAAGTTGGATGCTCTTTTGCTTTTGCAGCTGCTGGATATTAATGATTCCCATCTGGTGAATTCCCAGTAGAATGACAATCCCGCCCAGAACGTAGCGAAACCAAGGGGCATAGAGGACTTGCCCCAAAGCACCAGCTCCATAACCTAAAACCAAAAACACAGTTGATAAGCCAGCTATAAAGCAGAGCGTCTTAACTAGGCCATACCAGGAAACATCTTTTCCCATAAACCGAACTGTTTTCGGCTGATCCGAATCCAGCAGAATTCCTACATAGACTGGCATAAGCGGTAAAATACAGGGCGAGAAAAAAGATAGAATCCCCGCCAGAAAAACAGAAATAAAGAACAAAAAACTTGTTGCCATTTCAAAAACCTCTCTATCAATTTCTGACTCTAGTATAAAATAAAAATCCCCCTAAAAATAGAGAGAAAGATTTGAAAAAACTTGAATTTGATGTTATATTGCTTGAGATTTCTGGATTGGGCAAAAACATCCGCCACATTGTGGCGGATGTTATCTATTAGCTCTCCATCTCAAAACGCTCACTCTTCTGCTTGTTGGGCAAAAAGAGAGAAAGTAGGATTCCAACTAGAGCTGGCACCAACCAAGGCAATGAAGCCTGAGCAAATGGAAGGGCATTTACAATATCACTTACCTTTGTAATATGGAACTGCTGCCCAAGAATGCCCGCAAAGGAAATCAGAGTCACTGCTGCTACCGTCAATTGCATACCGATTTTGGACAGTGGCAAGAATTTATTGACAATGACAATCAGTACGATAACAATGGTAATTGGATAGAGAATTTGCAAGACTGGAACAGAATATTGGATAATGGCATTGAGACCAAGATTAGCAATCGCAAACCCAATCAAAGTAAAGACAGTTGCGTAAACTTTATAAGATAGCTTAGGGAAAGTTTTATGGAAGAATTCCCCAGTCGATACAATAAGTCCTGCTGTTGTGGTGAAACAAGTCACAGTAACCATAGCTGCAAGGAAAATCTGTGCTGTAGGTCCAAAGATAGCCTGTGTCGCCTGCGATAGGACATAAACACCTGGATTGCCTTTGGCAATAATCTCAGCTGGAACTGGGAAATGATTACCCAGAAAAGCCAAACCGATATACATGGCGCTAAAACCCAAGGCTACCATCAAACCAACGAGCCAGATGGTTGAAACATATTCCTTTTTATTCTTGAAACCTAGCTGGTTAAGAGTTGTTACTGCGATTACGCTGAAGGCCACGGAAGCTAAGGCATCCAAAGTATTATAACCTTCCAAGAACCCTTGCCCAAAAGCTGACGCAGAATAAGCTTGCGAAGTCTGCTGAGGTGTCGTTGTTCCGTATTTCAAAGCTCCTAGAATAACTAAGATAATAATCAAAAATGCAAAGACAGGTGTCAGAATACGTCCAATCCGATCCAAAATCTTAGATGGATTCAAAGAAATCAGATAAGCAGCCGCAAAGTAAAATGTCGTGAAAACAATCAATCCTATACCGGTCATATTTTTAGACAGCATAGGAGCGATACCAACTTCATAGGCCACCGTCGCAGTCCGCGGAATAGCAAAAAAGGGCCCGATTGACAGATACAAGGCTACAAGATAGACAATAGCGAACCAAGGCGCAATCTTCTGAGAAATCTCGTGGATATAGCCCTTAGGATTGAGAGTTCCGATAATCAAAGTCAGCACAGCAAGCCCAACTCCAGACAGGACAAATCCTGCAATAGCCGGCCAAAAATGATGGCCAGATAATGTTCCAAGCGAAGGCGGGAAAATCAAGTTCCCAGCACCGAAAAATATTCCAAATAAGAGCAAGCCTGTCAAGGCACCTTTTTTAATCACAGGAATCTCCTTTAAATTTTTTCATGCTTTATCATTATATACGGAAGAAGCCCGCTCCGCAAGACTTTTGAATTTTTCAGAATATTAATTCAAATCAAAAGAGTATACCCGATTTAAATCGAATTATTTATCCGGAATTTTTGGTAAATTCCTCACTTATCCACAAATTTTTTGGAGATTTTGAATGTTTAAAAACGAAATAACACTTTTTGTTTTAAATCGTAATCTCTTTCCTTATAACTCTCTTCTTTACCTATCTTTCTTGAGTGGCTCCTTTATGTTATACTAGGAGAAGAAAAGTTAGAAAGAGCTTACATATCCCTTTATCTATTTTATCTTGACTTCGCTTGCTTTCCCTAATTATTTATAGGAGGATCTATGTCCAAGATTGTTTCGAAACGCGTATCCAACTACGAACTATTTTTTGACTTATCCTTTGTCTTAGCGATTAGTCAGATGACTTCTGCCATCCATATCGAACCTTTGAACTGGCAGCAAATCGTAGCCTTTATTACAATTAACATTGTCATGATTAGCATTTGGAACAATGAAGCTTATTACTATAACAAATACGGCGACTCACGCATGATTGACATTTACTCAGTGATTTTTCTCATGCTCTGGGTAGGAAATCTGGCTCTCAACATCAATTTTGATTTAGATATCCTTGCCAATAACCAGCTTACCGTTATCGCCTTTAATAGTTTTCTGATACTCGCTTACTTAACCATTGCTCTTCAATATTATCTAAAGGGGCGAAAGCTGGGATTTAATCGGGTAATGAAGTTTCATATAAGCTTCTTGCTTAGCTATTTCTATCGCTCTTCTGCCGCTAGCAACCACTCTGATTCCTTTTTCCCTTTCTGTTTTTCCAGTCTACTATCTTCCTCTGATTTTGCCCCTTTTTTTCAGAAAAGAACTCTTCACAGATCGCTTCAATTTCGCTCACTTTCTAGAGCGCAAGCAACTTTTGACAATTCTGACTTTTGGCGAATCCGTTGTTACCATTATCCGCACCTATCCCCTTACTCGCTATCCTTTGGAAGGTGTTGTCTTCTTTCTTGGTTTAGGTTTTCTCTTTGTTTTTTTATATTGTCCAGACCTTTATCAATGTTAATCGCCATCAAAATGCTTCACCACTTCTGCTCCACTATGCGCATTTGATTATCATACTGAGCCTCATGTTTCTTACTCTTGGTCTCCAGTTCATTGCTAATAAAGCCCATCATGAATTAGGCACTTATTTCTTTATCTTTTCCATTCTGGCCTTTTTCATCGGGACTTTAGCAACTTCTTGGTACAACCACGATTTCTACCAGATTGATAAAAAGCTGATTGGTCAGTACTCTCTTATCTTGTTTATTTCTTGCTTCTTTTTCTATATCTTGCGCCATAACCTTTTTCTACTAGGCCTGTCCTTAGTTATTTCGACTTTTTTGATGCAGCAGGCCGGTATGCGCTACCGACGCTTAATGCGTGAGAAATACAATATTGTACATCCTGATCCAAAACAAAATAAAAGAGATTTTTCATAGTAAAAAGGTTGAGACATGATATCTCAACCTTTTTAAACATCGCTAAATCTTCTGTATTTAATTTCGAATTCAAAAAAGTTCTTCTCTTGCAGCATATGGAAAATATCTCGATAAGCCTCCTCATCAAAATGATGTCCCAAATACAGGATTTCAAAGCTTAATCCTTCATATTCCAGAAAGGCATTGATCGTTCGAAAGCCGTTACGCTTATAGAAGTCCATACGTGCTTGACGTTGCTCTAGATTGTCACATTCTTCGTCGACACGTTCTACCTCTAGAACCATGGTTTTTTGATAAAACTCTGTCAGCTTATGAATAATCTCTCCCCCATAGCCATGGCTGCGAAGGTGCGGCATAATCGCAAAGAAGCTGACATAGAACATTTTTTCGTTATAAACTGCAAAAGCAAAACCAACAAATTCTTCCTCATTGTAGAAGGCAAAGAAATGGGATTTTTCATCGTTGGTATAGCGAAGGAATTCACTAATAGGAACTCTCTCTTCTTCAGGAAAAGCCTCGCGGTTTAAGGCCTCAACCTTATCCAAATCGGGAAATTCTGCTGTAATAATTTGACTCGTTAAAGACATTGCTACCTCACTTTGCTTAATATTCTAGCAGTTGTCAAAAAAATTAGCAAGCATTATCAAGCTTCTTCCGCCTTTTTAGAAAATTGGCTCTGATAGAGGTCATAATAAAATCCTTTATCAGCCAAGAGGCTCTCATGATTGCCTTGCTCAATAATCTGACCATCCTTGAGCACCAAAATCTTATCCGCTTCCTGAATGGTCGACAGTCGGTGAGCAATGACAAAACTAGTCCTGCCCTGCATGAGTGTTTTCATAGCCTTCTGAATCAAGAGCTCCAGCCGTGTATCGACAGATGAGGTCGCTTCATCCAAAATCAGAATCTTAGGGTTGGCCAAAAGAGCCCTCGCAATCGTAAGCAACTGTTTCTGACCTAGCGAAATATTGCTGGATTCTTGGTTCATTTCCATGTTGTAGCCGCCTGGCAAGGTTCGGATAAAGTGGTCCACATTAGCCGCCTTGGCCGCTTCTACAATTTCTTCATCAGTGGCTTGCAGATTGCCAAAGCGAAGATTTTCCTTGATAGTCCCTTCGTAAAGCCAGGCATCCTGCAGCACCATACCGAACTGTTTACGGTAGTCCTGGCGGGACAAATGGCGTATGTCATGCCCATCCACTGTAATCGCGCCTTTGGTCACATCGTAGAAACGCATAAGCAAGTTAATCAGCGTAGTCTTACCGGCACCAGTCGGACCAACAATAGCCACCATTTCTCCAGGTTTAACTTCCAGATTGAAATTCCGAATGAGCGGTTTATCTGCCACATACTGGAAGTCCACATCCTTGAAGCTAACCTGACCTGTCAGAACTTGCTCCAGCTTTTCTGTCTTATCATTGACTTCATCTGCTTCGTCCAGCACTTGGAAAATCCGGTCTAAAGAAGACTTGGCACTCTGCAGCTGACCTGCTAACTGAGTCAGGTTTTGAATGGGCTGATTAATCTGCCAGACATACTGAACAAAGGCTTGCATATTTCCGACTGTCAAGCGACCTGCAATAACCTGAAGACCGCCCAGCAGAGCCAGCAAGAGGTAGGTCAGATCTGAAATAACATTCAAAACAGGCATCATCAAACCAGAAATAAAGCTGGCCTTAAAACCTACTTTTTGCAGATTTTGCGTAATTTGACGAAAATCCTCCTGGGAGCTTTCTTCTCTGACATAGAGTTTCAAAATATTAAAGCCTGTCAGATTTTCTTGAACAAAGCCATTCATAGCTCCTAGTGCATCTGCCTGCTGTTTAAAGTAAGGCTGGGATTTCTTCACGATAAAGCGAGCACTGAGGTAGGTAATCGGAATCGAAATTACCACAATGATACCCAACTGCAGATTGAGTACCAATACCATCACGATAACCAAAATCAGAGTAAAGACTGCGTTGATAACCTGCAGAAAGGACTGCTGCAAGGCATTTGAAACAGCTTCGACATCGCTGGTAAAACGCCCCAGCAAGTCACCAAACCGGTGCTTATCAAAGTAAGAAACGGGGATGCGATTAATCTTATGACTAAGTTCATCGCGCAAATCACGAATGGTAGCCTGCACTGCATTGGTCATAAAGTAATTAGAATAGTAAGAACCGATTTCATAAAAAATCGCCCGCACAAAATACAAGACCATGACCCAGCCAACATAGGACACATTAATCTGGGCACCAGCCACACCTTTAGCCATATCCAGCAAATTATTTGTCAGTTCTGTAATGGCTAGACCTAAGACAAAGGGCTCGACGACACTCATAACGACGCTGAGGATTTTGAGGAAAATCGCAAAGGCGACTGCAAACTTATAAACTTTTAGGTAGCTCCACAGGCGAGCAAAACTAGATGTGTTTTTCATATCAGTCTCCTTTCTATTCCTCTGTCAAAGCTTGATTTTTCAGCTGCGAATCCGCAATTTCACGATAAATATCATTGGTTTCCATCAGCTCTTCATGCTTCCCGCGTCCAACGATTTCGCCCTGATCCAGAACGATAATCTGATCAGCGTCCATGATAGTTCCCACCCGTTGGGCTACAATCAGCACCGTTGCCTGACCTGTCACTTCCTTGAGACGACGACGAAGCACTGCATCCGTCTTATAATCCAGAGCAGAAAAAGAGTCGTCGAAGATATAAATATCCGGCTTTTTGACCACCGCTCGGGCGATAGAGAGCCGCTGCTTCTGCCCTCCGGATAGGTTGCTGCCTCCCTCAGCCAGATGAGTCTCAAAGCGCTCTTCCCGACTCTCGATAAAGTCCTTGGCTTGAGCTACATCTGCTGCTTGACTCAGCTCTTCCTGACTAGCCTCTTCCTTTCCGTAGCGCAGGTTCGCTGCGATGGTTCCGGTAAATAGCAGAGCCTTCTGCGGAATAAAGCCAATCTTCTGACGCAGAGCTTTCAGATTGTACTCGCGGACATCCACACCATCTACTAAAATCTTGCCCAGAGTCACATCATAAAAACGCGGAATCAACTGTACCAGTGTAGACTTACCCGAACCAGTAGAACCGATAAAGGCAATAGTCTCACCCGGCTTAGCCTTGAAGGAAATATTATGCAGTACAGGACTCTCCGTCTCACCCGGATAAGCGAAGGTTACATTGTCAAACTCCAGATAACCCTTCGTCTCTGTCTCGGTTACACCATCTTCATTAGGATTGATTGAGATGGGCATGTCCATGACTTCCTTAAGCCGTTGACTCGATACCGCCGTCCGTGGATACATGGTAAAGAGATTGGCCAAGAAGAGGAAGGACAGCAGCGCGTGAAAGCTATATTCGATAAAGGCAACGAGATTTCCGATTTCAAGACTGCCGTCCCGCAAGGGGTCTAGGGCAAACCAGACGATAGCTACAATCATGGCAATAATAATCTGCACAAAGAGCGGCTCAGTCAGACCAGTCAGCTTAAAGAGCTTATTGGAGTTTTGCGCATAGACTTCATTTTCATCAGCAAAACGCTTCTCTTGAAATTCCTCTCTTGCAAAAGCTCGAATAACGCGTAGACCAGTCAGATTTTCCCTCACATACTGATTAATCTTATCAAGAGTCTTCTGCTGCTTTTCAGACAAGGGCTTGGTTTTAACCGCTACATAAATGACCACGACAGCCAAGAAAGGCACTGAAACAGCTACAATCCAGGCCAGAGACGGACTGGTCAGAAAAATCATGAGAATACTGGACAGCATCATCATGGGAGTAATGACACCCATTTTCAGGGTTTGCTCCGCAAACTGCATGAGTACAAAAGCATCAGAAGTCAAGCGCGTGACTAAAGAGGATACACCGATTTGCTCATACTCATGATGAGAATACTCTTGCAGCTTAGCATAGAGATCATTGCGCATATCTTGCACCATGGTTGTCGTTAGCTTCCCAGCCGCATAAGCCAGGACGATTCTCCCCAACACTCCTAAGATAATAACGCCAAACATGACCCAAGCCCAGAAAAAGAGCCGGTCTGTCTGCTTAGGATTGATTCCCTCATCAATCATCCGAGCCAGCACCGTTGGCAACCCTAGATTGACGATTACAAAAAAGATTGCTGCGACAAAGTCTAAGACCAGCCACTTAGGATATCTCTTCAAATAAGACCAAATGTATAACATAACTCCTCCTTCACTATCTATTCAAAAATAACTCACTCTAAAGCAACCATCTGCTTTTAAAACACAGAAAAGAGCGCGCAAATGCACGCCTTAATACAAATATTATAACAAAAATATGAAGGAGGGTAAAGGTCATTTCAGACTTTTGTCTGCTTATCATCAGCCTCATAAATGACTGTCAGCAACAAACTGCATGAAAGCAGACCAGCTACAGTTTTAAATGCTTGACTTATGTAGAAAAACAAACCTAGTTTTCACTAGGTTTGTAATTTCTTATCTGCAAGAAGGTCTGAATCTAAGAGTAATTCAAGCTCTTACCCAGCACCAACTTGTCAGACTTAACATTTTGCAGACCATTTGACAGCTCAAATCCATCACTTCTGGTTTTCAAAGATTGATTTTCTGAAATCATTGGTCTGATCGAGGTAGGCTTTGAAGACTGCTCTTTTCAGCTTATGCACAGCACTGTTATATTCTGGTTTATAGCCACTCCAAGAATACCAATTATCATTTGCATCTTTGAGAACTGCTTCATCCATCAAGCTTTGCAACTCTTCTACAGTACTTATAGTCTTAGTAGCATAACTTGTCCATGGTTGTCTCGTATCATCAAATGTGACCTTGTTCAGGCTGTCGAACTTGTTTTTACGTTCTTCATACATAGCCTTCTTAAACTCTGTCCAATTATTAAACTGACCATTGAAGACCTTGCGTAAAACCAAGTCATCAGTTACCAGACCTCTGGTCTTACCATAGATACTAATCGTTTTTCCATTTTGCTTGGCATCATCTTCATATTGATTAGAGATATAAGGGACCATACCATCTTTAAAGCCTTTAGCTGCCAGAAGCTCATAAGCCATACGCCGTCCCATAAGATCTCCAGGCGTTCCTTTTTCACTGCTTAATGCCGAATAAATCGGTGAAAAGAGTTTAATCGTATGGTAGCCGTTTCTTTCTACATCGCCATTTTTGTACTCACGCGCTGAAAGAATATCATTTTCAATGAGACTGTCGAATGAATTTAATTTTTGCGCATCTGCCATTGTAATATTTTTTATCACATTCGTTGCGTAAACATCATTTCCATCAGCATCTCGGACATATTTATTCTCAATCTTCCTCAGAGCATTCACTTTCTGTACATCAGATAGACGGTTCACGATTGACATTCCTTCTAGGTACTCCAACATATAAATGACATCAAACATGTTGTGAACATAGTTTTTCAAATCATCCGCATCTCTGAATCGTTCAGTTGGATCAAGGACTTGCAAACGAGTTTTTTCCGTCGCATCATTCTTGTCATATTTGAGAATTGAGTTGACCGTGATTGTCGCATCATCTGGATGATCCGGTGCTTGCAACAATCCCTTGGCGAAGAATTCTGGACCAAGACCGCTTCTTCTTCCATATCCTCCTAAATAGATCTCATTATCAGAATCATGCGTCATTTCATGGGTATAGGTAATGGCTCCATCCTTGTCCAGCATGCGATAGCCCATGTAGTAAACCCCGTCTCCAGTAGCATAAGCACCGTGCTTATTGTGTACGACCTTGTTTCCAACAGGTCCAAAGAAATACTTCATAGCTGGATTAGAACTGTCAAATTGTGCCTCTGTTGTAGCCTTGCCAACAGTAGTGTCATCACCGAACTTATAGGCATCATAGACCAAGATATTTCGATAGAGCTTTTCACGCCCCTGCTCGTCTAATATTCTATACCAATAATCATAATGATCGCGTTGGCGTTTTGCGGTTTCCTGAGCATTTTCCTCAACAAACTTATTGAGTTCTGCTCCTGCTCTGTGTTCATGATTTCTATATCTGTCATAGGCACCAAAACCAAGACTGGATATAGTCGATATGACAAAGACCGATCTTTCAGGCATTGTCAGCAAAGGTAGGACCATATTTCGGTATTTCCAAGTGTCGCTGGTAATTCGATCATAAACCCCGATAGAATATTTGCTGCCAGCATGCTCTTGTTTGACTCTCACCTCATTAATAGCTGATTTTTCTTCAACGATATAAGCCTTGGTTTGCTCTTTGAACCACTGATTATTTGTTTTGTTTGGTAAAAATACTTCTCTGAAATTAGCAAGCGTGCTGAACAGATCTTTTGTTCCATTATTGTTTGCTAGGCTGATGCTATAAGCATCTACATTGTTCTTAGCCAGAAGATTGTTAAAGCCTGATTTACCTAATTCAATGATCGTGTCTAGCGGTGACACATTGCCCTTACCAAAGAAATCCATGTGGTACATGACTAAGTCTTTGACATTAACGTCACCATAGTTAAAGTTGTACCAGCGTTCTAAATAGGTCAAACCTAAAAGCAAGGCTTCTTTGTTGCGTTTGATTTTATCAACGACGTAACCATTAATCGTTTGATTTTCGCTGGCAATAACTGCATCAGCTGACAAAAGTTTTTCCAGTGTATTTGCTAGATTTTCCTTCGTTTTGGCAAACTGCTCCTCTAAGTATAATTCCGTTAATGAAACTCCTGAAGAAATACCTAGGATGTTTCTGATAGATTCTGACTGATAATCGACTGCTTTCAAATCAGGCAAGACTTCATTAATGATTGAACTATGACTATACAAGAATTGATTTGGTGTATAGATGAGACCTGTATCGCCCACACGATATTCTGCTAACTTACTAAAGTCAGATTGGTAGGTGATATTTAGTATTTCAGATGAATGATCCTTATAGTGAAGCAAGAGCTTATTAGCCGCCTCTTTATGCGAAGCAATATCTGTAATTACTTCATTATTTTTCATCATGACTGCAGATAGGACCTCTTTTTTATGCAAAGCGCTATCTTCTTTTACCAGATTACCGTATTTGACAATGGTTGCCTTATTATAAAACGGAAGTAATTTTTCTATATTCTTATATGCTAATGCTCGACTGGCTTGATAGTCTTTAACCTTAGAAAAATCACTTTCTTTCTTGCTGCTAGTCAGTAAGCTTTCGACTTTCGGTACGGTAAGAGAATTGATTTCAGATTTCTTACTTGCGATTTTAGCAGGATCAATCAATGTTCCTCTCTCTTCGAGGGATTCCTTGGTGACGACCTCATCCTTTTCAAGAGTCACTTTGTAGACTCTGTTGTCTTTGTTGCTATATGAGTCAGTTATCCTCATTCCTCGATAGTGATAACCACTAATCGCATTCCCGTTCATAACATTGACATCGCTAAGAACATTATGCAATCTTCCAGCATGTCTCTCTTCGTCAGAGTCTCTATCCCACAAGTAGCCAGCTATACCAGCAACGCTTCCAAAGCGTTTGACATTATTAATATTGCCCTCGGCGTAACTATTGCTGATAAGCGCATCTTTCTCGACAAGACCTGCAAGGCCGCCGACAGTTTGGTTTGTACTATCCGCATTTGACGAGATGGTAATTGTAGCTTTTGACTTATCAACTACTGCATTGATGCCAGTCAGTTGACCTACTAGGCCTCCGATATTGTATGGAGACCTCGTTTCATAGGAGTTGACAATTCTTCCTTTGAAACTGCTGTTGGTAATCTTAGAATTATCAGCCTTCCACACTAAGCCACCAATGCCACGTTCGCCAGCCAGAACACCGTCTACATGGACATTATTAATCCTTGTTGCATTATTGGCTTCATTTGCAAGGGCTCCAATATCAGTTTTCCCTGAGATATTTACATCTTTAAGAGCCAGATTTTCTACAGTAGCAGCGCTCAATGTGTCAAATAAAGGCTTCTTCAAATTATAAATAGCATAATTTTTTCCGTCTTTGCTGCCAAACAGCTTACCAGTAAATCTGCCCTTTATATAACTGCTAGCGCCATTTTCTAGTTCGACCTCATTGGCATTCAGACTAGCACCTAAATAATAGGTTCCATTGAGATCGTTATTTATAGCTTGAACCAGGTTACTAAAGGAAGTGAAGTTTGTGACTTCTCTCTCTGCCTTTTTGGCAAGGTAAAAAGTATAGTTGTCCTCGTACTTATTGTTGACGTCCTGTTTTAATTTTTCAGCACTTGCTGTAATTTTATAAACCGGCTGACCATCTTTTGTGCTATCAACTATTGAAGAAATCGGCAAGAAGACATCTTTAAACTTAGAAGATTTGACCTTCACGAAATAATTGTCTTGATTGCTCGGAATTGTATCCAGAGAAACGTGTTGTTTGTATTTTCCATCAGATAGACTATACAATTCCAGTTCAGATACATTTCTTAACTCGATATTCTTTTCAGGTTCTTGCTTCTGCTCTTTTGGCTCTTGAACTTTTTCAGCAGGATTTTCCGCTTCTGGCGCTGCTGGTTCGATGTTTCCAGTATACTCTTGCGGAGGTTCTACCTGCTCAGGTTCAACAATCGCTCCAGCTTGGGTTCCTGTGTATTCTGGTAAGGGAGTCTCTTGCGCAGGTTCGACTACCGCACCGGCTTGTGTGTCTGTATATTCTGGCAAGGAAGAAACTTGTTCAGGCTCAACGATGGCACCTGATTGAATACCAGTGTATTCAGGCAACGGGGTGACTTGTTCAGGTTCTACTATCGCACCGGCTTGAACCCCTGTATATTCTGGTAATGGTGTTGCTTGTTCAGGTTCTACTATCGCACCGGCTTGAGTTCCTGTGTATTCCGGTAATGAAGAAACCTGCTCGGGTTCGACTATTGATCCTGATTGAACGCCTGTATATTCTGGTAAGGGAGTCGCTTGTTCAGGTGACACTACCGCACCGGCTTGAGTTCCTGTGTATTCAGGCAATGGAGCGACTTGCTCAGGTTCTACTATCGCACCGGATTGGACACCTCCAACCTCTGGTTCAATTTGTTCAGGCTCAACGATCGCTCCAGATAATGTACCTGAATAATCAGGCAATGAAGCCACCTGCTCAGGCTCAACGATTGCGCCGGATTGGACGCCTGTGTATTCGGGCAATGAATTCACTTGCTCGGGAGCGACCAAGTTAGCACCCACTGATTTTTCACTTGGCGCTTCAAGCTTTTTAGTCCCTTTTTCTACTATTTTAGGAGTCGCTTCCTCAATTTTAGTAGAAAGAATTTCCCTTGATACTTCTTGATTATTGACAGTAAAAATTCGAACAACTTCGATTTTCCGGCCTGGTTTGCCTTCTTGTTTTACTCTTACAGTACCTTCAGGTAAATCGGGATTTTCTTGTATTTGTTCTCCAAAGGCTATCTCAGTTTCAACGGTCACTTCTTTGTATAATAGTTCCGGCTTAACTACTCGGCCAGACAAAACTTCATCTTGAGGCTCAATTGTATTGACGCCAACCGTTTGATTTTTCAGCCCATTCTTATCAAAAGAAAGAGAATAATCTAGCTTCTTATTTTGGTTTAAAACTTCTTTATCTTCATTAGCATTCTGCTGATTATCAAGAATCTTATTACCTAATAATTTTTTAATTGATTCATTTTTTATGTAGCCAACATAGGTATAGCCCGAGATTTCACCTGGTGACGGCAGACTTTCCCCAGCTGACACTTGATATTCCGCATTATACTGCAGTAAGATCCCATTTTCCATCGCATCGACAGATAGTATCAAACCTCCTCCGACACCAGCACCTACCAAAACAGTCAATAGGAACTTGCTTTGAACCTTTCTTTTTGACACAACAAAAACAACCAATCCTATCGTCGTTAACAGACCGGCCGTCATCATAGTATTGGAATGGTTACTGTCGCCTGTATTCGGTAACGTCTTTGCTCCAGTATTTGAGTTTAACCTGTAGACAAGATAGTAAGTTTCCTCGTTGCCTTCTGATATTTTAGGAAATCCACTTACAATCAACTCCTTTTCTTGCGGAGTTATTTCAGTATCTGTCACGTATTTATAGTGTACATTCAACTTCTCCTGTGCTTGAACAGAGTCAACCCCAACGATAGAAACAAAAAACAAACTAGAAATAGCAGCCGAAACAAGCCCGACAGCTAATTTCCTAAAAGCAAACCGAGTTTGCTTCTCCCCAAAAAACTTTTTCATTAAAATCCCTTTCAAATTATTCTAAAAAGAATAACAAATCCTTTAACCAGAGAATGAGCAACAATATCAATTGCATCCATTCATCTGAATCCCCCTAACAAAAATTCCCTAATCAATAATCTCATATAACTTTTATCTTATTCATAACATCTCCTAAATCGCAATAATCTGTCTAAATTATATCATACAATCCTATTTTTTGTTAGCGTTTTAACATAAAAGAAAAATTTTTGGATACAAAAAACCAAGTCTTTCGACTTGGTTGATTTCTATGAATAGAAACTCTATTATTTAAGAGTAACAGAAGCTCCAGCTTCTTCCAATTTAGCTTTAAGTTCTTCAGCTTCTGCTGCAGCAACGCCTTCTTTGATAACGTTTGGTGCACCATCAACAAGTTCTTTAGCTTCTTTAAGTCCAAGACCAGTGATTTCACGTACAACTTTGATAACGCCGACTTTCTTGTCGCCTGCAGCTGTCAATTCAACGTCGAATGAATCTTTAGCAGCTTCTTCAGCGCCACCAGCAGCAGCTACAGCAACAGGAGCAGCCGCAGTTACACCAAATTCTTCTTCGATAGCTTTTACAAGGTCGT
>ERZ773099.1945-NODE-1945-length-14716-cov-3.723484_pt1 | contig 14716 bp, 11 predicted proteins | sample MGYA00511120_ERZ773099 | MGnify/ENA primary metagenome ERZ773099 (study PRJEB29015, sample SAMEA2738012) | human oral metagenome | biome: human oral; feature: human-associated habitat; material: dental | place: China | collected 2104 ... | reverse complement strand
CTGAAGCAGAGGCTAAATTTAAAGAGGTTGGTGAAGCATATGAAGTTTTATCAAACCCTCAAAAAAGAAGAAATTATGATCAATTTGGCTCTGCTGATGGCCCTTTTTTTGGTGGAGGAAGTGGATTTGGAGGATATGGAACATCTGGATTTTCAGGATTTTCTGGAGATTTTGGAGATGTTGATTTAGGTGATATATTTTCATCATTTTTTGGTGGTGGTTTTGGAGGAAGATCATCAAGATCTTCTAATCCTAATGCACCAAGAAAAGGAAATGATTTAGAAGCTAATATTACTATATCTTTTGAAGAAGCTTTTAAAGGTGTAACTAAAGAGTTTAAAATTAGTAAAAATGTAAAATGCGAAGATTGTGATGGCAAAGGTGCTAAAAAAGGTACTAGTGTTGATACTTGCCCAAACTGTCATGGTAGTGGTAAAGTTTCTACAACACAGAGAATTGGTGGTTTTGGATCTTTTCAAACTGTTCATGATTGTGAGAAATGTAGAGGGACTGGTAAAATCATCAAAGAACCATGTGAAAAATGTGGTGGTAAAGGTGAATATAGAAAAACTGTTAGTATTAATGTAACAATTCCCGCAGGTGTTGATGATGGTCAATCTTTAATTTTGAGAGGCAAGGGTGAACCTGGTAAAAATGGTGGTCAGGATGGAGATATTTATTTAAATGTTAAAGTTAAAAATTCTACACCATTTGTTAGAGAAGGAAATAATGTTAGATTAACAGTTCCAATTACAATTACTCAAGCTACATTAGGAGGAAATTTAAATATTCCTACTGTTGATGGTGATATTATTGAATATGAGATTAGTCCTGGTACTCAATCTGGTGATGAATTTGTATTAAAAGGTAAAGGATTTTCAAGAGTTCATTCTACAGTGTATGGAGATTTGATATTTAATGTACAAGTTCAAATCCCAAAAAAATTGACTAAAGAACAGAGGGAATTATTTGAATCTTTGGCTAGAACTATGAATGAACAACCACCTATTAAGAAAAAAAGCTTTTGGGATAAATTATGAAATAAAGAGATGTAATTTCAATTTGAAATTATGTCTTTTTTATTTTATATTTCAAAATTTTCACATTTTTTATATTTAATTGACTATTAAATATTGTAATGATATTATTTAATAAAATTATGAGTATTTATTTGGAGGATTAAATGTTAAATAATATTAAAAAATATATTTCAATTATATTAATATTTACAATAATATTTATGATATTAAATTCAATATTTTTAAATTCAAATGTAAAAGCAGATTCACATAGATTTGACTATAGTGGAAGCATTGATGAAAGAAGATATCCGGGATTTAAATCAAAGATTGATGAAATAAAAAGAGTACATCCAGATTGGAACATTAAAATAATGGAAACGGGACTTGACTGGAATGAAGTAATTAGAAGGGAGGGCGATGGTGTAGGTAGATCACCACGTTCATTAGTTCAAGGCAAGAGGGGGGAATGGATTGTAAGTAATCAAACTTATGATAATGGTTCATGGAGAGCTGCGTCTAGTAAAGCAATTTCATATGTAATGGATGCTAGAAATTGGTTAAATCCTAATACTTCTGAAATTTTACAATTTATGCAATTATCATACTTTAATGTTTCGGATGAACAAGTTGAGAATGCTTTAAAAGGTAGTTTTTTAGCAGGAATTGATAATGCAAGGATAATTAATAGAGTTTCAAGAAATAAAAATATTAATGCGTTTTTTGTTATTGCAAGACTTATTCAAGAACAGGGATTTAATGGTGGTGGAACATGGAGAATGCAATCTGATGGAAAAAACTATTATAATCCTTTTAATATTAATGCAACTGGAAATGGTAATGCAGAGATTATAGCAAATGCACTTAGAAGAGCTAAAGATAAAGGATGGGATACTTTGGAAAAAGGCTTGGAAGGTGGAATTAGTACAATAAGTAGGGGATATATTAATGAAAAACAAGATACCTTATATTTACAAAAATTTGATGTTGAATCAAAAGGTGGTTTATATTCGAATCAATATATGCAAAATATTGAAGCTCCAAGAACGGAAGCAAATATATTATATAATCGTTTAAAAAATATTAATGATGTATTGAAAAAATCAATAACATTGATTATACCTGTTTTTAATAATATGCCTAGTAGTCCATCACCTGAACCTAATGGAAGTCTTGAAATTGGTCCAATTAATATTAGATTAAAATCAGGACATAGTGATTTTAATTTAAGAGAAACACCATCTGAAAGATCAAATAGAATTGATATAATTAAAGATAGTTCTACGATTGTTTTATCTATTGAAAGAAGTAATACTGGATGGCATAGAGTTGCATTGACAAATGGTAAAATAGGATATATTTATTTTAATTCTGCATGGGAACAAATTAATGATGTAACGAATGTAAGAGAAACAATGAGTATTACAGGTGATGATGTAGCATTAAGAGCTGGACCAAGTACTTCAGAAGCGGTTGTTACAAGATTAAATAAAGGCTCAATAGTTACAAGAGTTGATAATACTGGAAGATATAATATTAATGGAATAATATGGGATAGAGTTGAATTATCTGATGGTAAAAAAGGGTTTGTTTCTAGAGCATATATAAGTAATATTGAAAAAACAGAAAATGTTTATAAAGTTAATGTTAATGATTATTTAATTATGAGATCTGCTCCTGGTGTAAAATCATCACAAATTCGTTTCTTACAATCAGGCGTTTTAGTTACTGTTCTTGAAAAAGGAACAAATGAAATTGATGGTTATACATGGGATAAAATAATTACTGCTGAAGGTGCTACTGGTTATGTTGCAAGTAAATATTTAGTGAAATATGGACAACCAGAAAAGCCAAATAATGAAACAAAGCCAGAAACTAAACCTGAAACTAATGTAAATTTAATTGATAATAAAGATGATATTAATAAGACTATAAAAGTTCTTCCTGAGGCTAAAGCTGATGATTTAAAAAATAAATATAAAAATGCAAAAGATATTACAAATGAAAAATTAGCTACAGGATCAACAGTTAATATTGATAATAATATTTATACAATTATAAAAATTGGTGATGTTAATAAAGATGGAAGAGTAAAAGAAACTGATGCAGTTGATGTATTGAAATATTCGATTGAGTTAATTAAATTAGATGATATTCAATTAAAAGCTGCTGATGTTAACAAAGATGGAAGAGTAAAAGAAACTGATGCTGTTAATATATTAAAATACGCTATTGAATTAATTAAATTAAATTATTAAGAGAGGTAAGAATGAAAAAAAGAAATAAAATTATTATAAGTTTAATTATTGGACTGTTTTTTATATTGATTAATTCAAAATCAATATATGGTAGAATAAGTTCAACTGATATAAAAAATGCTGAACCTGGAAGTATAGTTACTGTTACTTTGAGTACTAATGCAAATATTGATTCAGCACATATAAAATTAGTTGACAAAGGTGGATTAATTTTTATTGGATCAAAATCTTTAATTGCAAATGGTAAGGCCAATGGTGAGTTAGTAGGATTTATGACTATGAGTGGAGAAAAATTTACAGGTGCACTTGCTAGTTTTACATTTAAAATTCCAGAAGGATATAATAAAAAATATACTGTTAAATTTGAAGCTGATGAAGATTATTCCTATGGTATTGATAATTATGCAACAATAACAACAAAGGCAGAACCACAATCTAAGCCAAGTACACCAGCTACTCCAACCACACCTTCTAAACCAAATACTCCTAGTGGTGGTAGTGAAACTATAAATAAAGAGAATGTTAATAAATCAAACAAAGTTGCAGTTGAAAAGGCTCCAACAAATGATAATAATAAATCTTCTAATAATTATTTGAAAGGTATTTCTACTAATTTAGGTACATTATCACCATCATTTAATAGAAGTCAATCATCATATACATTATCATTTCCATATGATTTTGATTATAAAACACTTGATAAAATAGTTATTAATGCTTCTAAGGAAGATGATAAACAAAAAATTGCTGGAACTGGAAGTAAAGAAGTTAAGGTTGGAAGTAATGTGTATAATATTGTTGTAACTGCTGAAAATGGTGAAACAAGAACATATACTATTAAACTTATTAAGCCTGAAATTTCTGAAGATAAAAATATTAGATTGGCTACAATGAAGTTAACTTATATTGATGAAAATGGAAATACAATTGAATTACCTTTTGATAAAAACTTCAATCCAGAAACTTTTGAATATGCATTAAATGTTGATAATAATGTAAAATCAATTAATGTTGCATCTACTTTACCTGAAGGATCTGATGGAATTAAAGTTTCAGTTGAAGGTAATCAAGATTTACAAGATGGCGAAAATGTAATTACTGTTACTTTAGTTAATGAAAATGCTGATATTGAAAATCCTAAAAAAACAATTTATACTATTAAAATTAATAAAGCTCCAGCTGCTTCAGCAGAAACAGCAATTGCTGAAGTTAATAATAAAAATTCTGAGAAAAAAGTTGATATTAAATTAGTAATTGGAATTATTTTGGGTGTAGTCTTTTTATTAATACTTATTCTAATCATTTTATTAATTGTTAATAAAAAACAATCTAAGAAAAAAGAATCTGAAGAATATGGTTTTATTGATGAAAATGAAGAATATGATGATGATAATGATTATGATCAAGAAGATTATAATGCTATTGACCAAGATGCAGATGATATGAATTTAAATACTAATTCTAATTTTGAAAATAATTTTATATCTGATGATGGATTTGTTAAAAAAGAAGATATTGAAAAAGCTGAGTTTTTAGGTGGGTATGATTCAAAAATTTTAAATACTGATTTTGAAGAAAATCCTAAACTTGATCAAGAAATTACTTCATCTTTGGAAGAAAATAATAAAAAAAGAAATCAAAAAGGAAAAAGATATTTATAATAAGGAGGCTCGCTAATGCGAGTCTTTTTTTTATAAATTTATTAATTGTGTGATATTGAGAGGATAATAAAATAATATGAAAAAAATAGTATATATAGATTGTGATGGAACTATTAAAAATGATAATGGAGAAATAAGTCAAAGAACTAAAAAAGCAATTAATGATTTTACTCAATTAGGAAATTATATAGTATTATGTACTGGTCAACCAAGATACTTTGCTGAAAAAATTAATAAAGAAATAGGAGGGCATAGTTTTTTTATATCATCTAATGGTGCAGAAATATATGATAGTGTAGAAAGTAAAATAATAAAGATTATTAATATAGAAGATTCTGATTTTATGATAATATATGAATATGCAGAAAAGAATAATCTTAGAATTGTTGCAGTGGCTGAAGATAGAGAATTTGTAACAAAAGAAATAAAAAATAAAAATCAATATATGTTTCCAGATGAGTTTAAAGATTTAAAAAATCTTTTAGAGGATAATAAAATAAAGCAAATAATGCTTGTTTCATCTGATAATGAAAAAATTAATATTGCAAAATTAGAATTATTAAATAAAACTAATTCTATAATAGTTGTAAATCAATCATCAAATGAAAGAGAACCTTGGATTGTTTTTGGTAATTCTAAAGTTTCAAAAGGAGAAGCTATAAAAGAATTAACAACATATTTAGGAAAAAATATGTATAATACAATTGGAATAGGAAATGGTTATAATGACATTTCAATGTTTGAAGTTGTTGGTAAAAGTGTGGCAATGAAAAATGCTGAAGATTATATAAAAAATAAAGCAGATATTGTTATTGATTCAAATAATGATGATGGGGTAGCAATATATTTAGAAGAAATATTAAAAAATAGCAAAAGATAGAAACATTACGACATTTTAAATTAAATAAAAAATGCTTGTAATCGAATTAAATACTACATTGTAAGTTCTTTAATTTTTACAAACTGTCAAATACACAGTATTAAAATAAAAATGTTTATATATACTGAGGTTAGTTATGTTAAAAGCTTTACAAACTGTGCATTTAAAGGTAGAATATAGGTGAATAATGGAGGTAGTATGGATATTAATTTAATTGATAATAAGGAAGAAAAAATTAAGTTAGCTAAAAAAGTCCTAGAATTTGTCAAAGATGGCCAAATTATTGGTTTTGGTTCGGGTTCTACTTCTTATTTAACTGGTATTGAAATAGGTAAGTTAGTAAAAGATAAAGGGATTAAAATTAGTGCTGTTCCAACATCTTCTTATATGTTTGAAGTTTGTAAAGAATATGGAATTGAAATAGCAGAATTGCATGATAAAAATATTGATTGGTGTTTTGATGGTGCTGATGAAATTGATTCTGATAATAATATGATTAAGGGTATGGGGGCTGCAATGTTTAAGGAAAAGCTTAATATTCTTAATGCTAAAAAAACTTATATATTGGTTGATGATTCTAAATTTGTTAAAAATCTGGGTGATAATCATCCTATTCCAGTCGAAGTATTTCCTACTTCTGAAGAATATGTTAGTGAAAGACTTAGAGAACTTGGTGCTAATGATATTGCTTTTAGAGGGACTACAGAAAATTATAATTCTATTTTAGATGTTAGGTTTGATAAAATCGATAATTTATTGGAAAAGAAAATTAAGAGTATTACAGGAGTAATAGAGTCGGGATTATTTATTGGTTATAATGTGGAAATAATTCATAAATAGGAGATACTATGAAAAAAATATTGTTTGCAGCATATTCACTTGATGTTGGTGGAATTGAAACTGCATTAATTAATTTGTTAAAAAAAATTTGTAATGATTATGAAATTACTTTAGTACTTGAAAAAAAAGAAGGAATATTTTTAAAAGAGTTGCCGGAAAATATAAATGTTATAGAGTATAGAAAATCAAATAGTTCAAATGTTTTTATTAGGAAGATACAGAATTTTTTGAAGCAGATTTTGTTTAAGTTTAAATATAGAAATAAATTTGATTATTCGGTTTGTTTTGCAACATATAGTTTACCATGTTCTTTTGTGACAAGGATGGCGAGTAAAAACCCAATATTATTTGTACATAATGATTATATGAGTTTTTATAATAATGATGTAAAGCAGTATAGGGAATTTTTTTATAATTTGCATATATTTGAATATAAAAAAATAGTTTTTGTGTCTAATTATGATAAAGCTGTTTTTGATATAAAGATGCATGAATTTGCTAGTAGAACTATATTTATTAATAATTTGATTGATTATGAAAAGATCATTAATAAATCTGAAGAAAGAATAGAAGATCTTAAAAATAGTAAAGATATTACATTCATTAATATTGGTAGACATGATGAAAAACAAAAGAAACTTAGTAGAATTATTGCTGCGACAAAGAAATTAAATAAGCAAAAATATAAGTTTAGAGTTATTTTTATTGGTGATGGACAGGATGATGAAAAATATTTTAAACAGGCAAAGGGTGTTAAAAATATTGAATTTTTAGGAGTGAAGAAAAATCCATATCCATATTTAAAAAAATCTGATTGTTTGATAATGTCATCACAATTTGAAGGATATCCAGTTGTATTTGTGGAAGCTATGATTTTAAATAAGCCAATTGTTACAACACTTGTATCTGATGCAAATAAGGATATTGATAATAAATTTGGAATTGTTACGGAGAATTCACTTGATGGAGTGTATTTGGGAATGAAACAATTTTTGGATCAGGGGTTTGTTATAAAAGATAAGTTTGATCCCAAAAAATTTAATGAAAATATAATAAAAGAGTTAAAAAAATTATTTAGCTAATTTAGGAGTAAGGATGATTAGTTTTATTGTACCAGCATATAATGCTGAAAAAACAATAGATAAATGTTTGAAATCGATATTTGAACTTGATAAATCTAAGTTAGAATATGAAGTTATTGTTGTGAATGATGCTTCGGAAGATTCTACAGAGGAACATATATTAAAATATGATAATTATAAAAATTTAGTTTATATTAATAGTGATAAAAATCAGGGAATTTCTGTTGCTAGAAATAAGGCGGCTAAAATGGCAAAAGGGAAATATTTGATTTTTGTTGATTCTGATGACTATGTTCAGAGTAGTTTGCTTTGTGATATTGAAGATTATATTTTACAAGATGTTGATTTAATAAAATGGAATGCATTAGTTACTGAAGAGAATTATAATTATATTAAAAATGATCTGGATTGTGTTTGTTCATATGATGATTTAGTGAAGTTTGATGTTTGTGATGGTTCGGAAGCTTTTAATAAATTGTTTGGAAAAGATTGTTTATTATCATGTGTTTGGTGCTATGCAATAAAAAAAGAAATCTTTGAAGAGTTTCCAGAAGGTAGATATCATGAAGATTATGCAAAGATGATACTTATGATTCTTAAAGCAAAATCAGTGGTTTCAATTGGTAAATATGAATATAATTATGTTTTATCTGATAACAGTGTTATGAGAAATAATTCTGTTGAGAAAATGAAAAAAAAGATGATTGATATGTTGTTTAATTTTGATAATTTGATTGAAAAAATTAATGGATTGGATATTGATCAATATACTAGGGAAAATGCACAGATGTATGTAATGTATTCACTGGTTGTTGTTGAAAATGATTTAAATAAATGGCTTAGAAAGATTTTTTATAAAGAACTACGAAAAAGAAAAATTTATAAATATATTGTTGTGAGAAATTTGAAGTCTTTTATAAAGAAAATTTTGTTTTTTATAAAATATTAGTGAGGTGTATATGGCTGAAATTAGTGTAATTGTTCCTGTATATAATGTTCAACGATATTTAAGAAAATGTTTAAATTCATTGGTTAAACAAACTTATAAAGATATTGAGATTATTGCTGTTAATGATGGCTCAAAAGATGATTCTGAAGAGATATTAAAAGAATATGCTGAAAAATATGATAATTTTACTTATTATAATAAAGAGAATGGTGGATTATCAGATGCAAGAAATTATGGTTTAAAATATGCTAAAGGTAGATATGTTGCATTTGTTGATTCTGATGATTATGTTGATTATACAATGTATGAAAAAATGCATAATAAAGCTTTGGAAAAAGATTATGATTATGTGGAATGTGATTTTTATTGGGTTTACCCTAATAAAAAAAGACTTGATAGGGGTTTTAGATATAATAATAAGAAGGAAATGTTGGTTTATGGTAGAGTTGTTGCATGGAATAAATTAATTAAAAGAGATGTAATAACTGAGTTGTTTCCTAAGGGATTATATTTTGAGGACATTGAATTTTTTTATAAATTAATTCCTAATATAAAAAATTTTGCTTTTGTGGAAGAGCCTCTGGTATATTATGTTCAAAGAAATAATTCACAATCTAAGGAACAAACTTATAAAACGGCTCAAGTTTTTAATGTGTTTGATAATGTGTTTGATTATTATCAAAAAAATAAAGTTTATGATAAATTTCGTAGGGAACTTGAATATTCTTATACAAGAATATTGTTATGTAGTTCATTAAAAAGAATGTGTAAGATTAAAGATGATGTTGCAAGGAATAGATTATGCTATGAAACTTGGACTAATTTAAATACAAAATTTCCTGATTGGAAGAAAAATAATTTATTAAAGATAAATAATGCTAAAAATTTATATATGCGAACGGTTAATAATAAAACTTTTAAGTTTTATTGTGATTTATTTAGAAAGATATAAGGAGTATTTATTTGAAAAAATTGTTATTTGGAATAACTAGTTTAACAATTGGTGGTGCAGAAAGAGTACTTGTGGATTTATGTAATAGATTGGTTGAAGAAGATTATGATATTACAATATTTGCAATATATGGTGGTGGTATACTGGAAAAAGAGCTTGATTTACGAATTAATGTAATTAATTTATATGATAAGCCTTTTAAAGAATATAATAAAATTCAAATTTTAATGAAATCTTTGAGATTATTGTTTTTTTATAAAATTAAGGGAAACTATGATGTTGTAATTTCTTTTTTAGAAGGTCCAATTGTTAGATTGTTTTCTAAAATTAGAGGAATGAAAAAGATTTCTTGGATTCATGTGGATATTTCTAAAATATATGGTAAGTCTTTTAAAGCTAAAATTAAACAGTTTGTTGATGAAAGATTTTATAAAAAATACGATAATTTAGTATTTGTTAGTGAAGAAAATAAAAAAGATTTTGAAAAAATTTATGGAAAGCAGAAGAATGCTATGATTATTAGGAATTACTTGGATTACAATAAAATTCTTAATAAGAGTAATGAAGAAATCAAAATGCCTTATGATGATAAAACTATTAATTTGGTTATGGTTTCTAGATTAACTTTTCAAAAGGGAATTGATAGATTTATTAAAGTTTATCATGAATTAGAAAAAAATGGATTTCATTCAAATGTTTATATAATAGGTGATGGACCACTTAGGTTTGAACTTCAAAAACAAATTGATTTACTTGGTGAAACAGTTAATTTTATGTTTTTGGGTGAAAAAAAGAATCCATATCCGTATATGAAAAATGCTGATATATTTTGTTTATTGTCATATTTTGAAGGCTATGGCATGGTTGTTGAAGAAGCAAAAATATTAAATAAAAAAATAATTATTACAGATACTGCTGCAAGGGAGAGCTTTGGGAATTATAAAAATGGTATGATTGTTGCAAATACTGAAAAAGGTATATATGATGGGCTTTCTAAAATGATTAGGGATTTTGGAATGAATGAGGATGTAAGTAGTAATTCTGAAAATTTTGAAGAATATTATAATAATATTATAAAAAATGTAAAAAAATTATTTAATGGGGAGTTTTAAATGAAAGTTTCTGTGTTAACAGCAACATATAATAGATGTGAAGATATTGAAAAATTATATAATAGCTTGGTTGTTAATAAAAATTCTGGTGTTGAATTTGAATGGCTGATTATGGATGATGGTTCAACTGATAAAACTAAATTAGTTGTTGATGGATTTTTGAAACAGGGAATAATTGATGTAAAATATTTTATACAGCATAATATGGGGAAAATGGTTGCAATAAATAATTTGATTTCTGAAGTTACTGGGGATATTTGTTTTACTTGTGATTCTGATGATTATTTAACTGTTGAAGCAATGGATTTAATTAGTAAATATTCTAAAATTTTAATGGAAGATGATGGCTTATATGCATTATGCTTTTTGAAAAAAAATGAAAAAGGTATTATTAGTGGTAAAAAGTTTCCTGAAAATTTAATGAGGACTGATATGTTTAGTTTGTATTTTAGGGAAAATATGACTGGTGAAAAATGTTTGGTTTTTAGAACTGATGTAAGAAAAAAATATCATCATGAAATTGAAAATAATGAAAAATTTATTACTGAATCTAGAATGTATAATAAAATGGATTTGGACTATGATATTATATGTATTAATGAATGTTTAGAAATTGGCGATTATAAAAAGGATGGATATACTAAAAATTATTTAGAATATTTTAGAAAAGCTCCAAATGGCTATTATGAATATTTTAGAGAATTGTTGGAACTTGATTTAACTGGTGTATCTTTTAAGAAGAAAATGTATATTTATAAACATTATATTTTATTTTCTGTTTTGGCAAATAAAAAGCATGTTATTTCTAAGGTTCAGGGGTTTAGAAATAAAATTATAATTGCTTTGTTATTGATTCCTGGAAGAATAAAGACAAAAAAACGATTTAAAATTAAGAATATGGAGAAAAAAGAAAATGGAAAAACAAAATAATAGTATTGATAGAATTATTGTTAATAATGTATCAAAAATATTTTATGTTTTTATGGATAAAGCTAATTCGTTGAAAGAAAAAATGCTGTTTTGGAAAAGAAATAAGAGGGAAACTCGTGAAGTTTTAAAAGATGTGAGTTTGAATATTAAGAATGGTGAAGCGGTTGCTTTAATTGGTGTTAATGGGAGTGGAAAATCAACATTATTAAAGCTTATGACTAAGATTATTTATCCTACAAAGGGAGAAATTATTACTAATGGTAAATTAACTTCATTATTGGAGCTTGGAGCTGGTTTTCATCCTGATTTTTCTGGTAGGGAGAATATTTATTTTAATGCTTCTATTTTTGGATTAACTAAAAAGCAAATAGATGCAAGGCTTGAAGAAATTATTGAATTTTCAGAGTTAAGGGATTTTATTGATAATCCTGTTAGAACTTATTCTTCTGGAATGTTTATGAGACTTGCTTTTGCAGTTGCTATTAATGTTGATGCTGATATTTTACTTGTTGATGAAATTTTGTCAGTTGGTGATCAGCATTTTCAAGAAAAATGTTTGAATAAAATGAAGGAACTTAAAGCACAGGGGAAGACAATGGTTTTTGTTACTCATTCGCTTGGTTCTGCTAAAGAGCTTTGTGATAGAGCAATATGGCTTAATAAGGGACATATTCAACTTGATGGTAATGTTAATGAAGTTATTGATGAATATTTAAAAGAGACTACTTAGTGAGGTATTTGAATGAAAATTTTTAAAGATTTATATAATTATAGGGAGTTACTTAAAACTACTATAAAAAAAGATATTGGTGGAAAGTATAAAAATTCATTTTTAGGAGTTTTATGGTCTTTTATTAATCCATTGTTACAAATTTTAGTTTATGCGTTGATATTTCCACTTGTTATGAAGAATGGAGGTTCTTATAAGGATTATACTGTATTTATGGTATGTGGTTTAATTCCTTGGGCATATTTTACGACGGTTATTAATAGAGCGTCATTTATTATGATTGAAAATCGGAAATATTCTAAAAAAGGTTTATTTTCCTAGATCTATATTGCCTTTATCATTGGTGACTAGTGAAACAATTAATTTTTTAGTTTCTTGTATTATTATTTTAGCTTTTATATTAATTAAAGGTTTTGGTATTAGCAAATTTATTTTGTTTTTTCCAATAGTGCTTTTGATTCAATATGTGTTATTACTTGGAATTGCATTAATCTTTTCAGCAGTTACAGTGTATATGAGGGATATTCAACATTTTATAGGTGTTGTTTTGCAATTATTATTTTATGCAACGCCAATTGTTTATTCAATTGATACCATTCCAGAGGGATTTAGATGGATTTTACAATGGAATCCAATGACTTATATAATTGAGGGATATAGAGCTATTTTTTATAATCAAACAATGCCTGATTTAAAATCTCTTGGTATGATTGGAATGATTGCAATTGTTTTATTGATTGTTGGATATATATTATTTAATAAATTGCAAAAGCGTTTTGCTGAAGAATTATAATTTGGATTGGAGAGTTATGAATAATTTTAATTATGAATTACAACCTGGTAAGGAGTTAAAGCCATTTGATTTTGAAAAAAAGTATGATCCTATTATTTCAATAATAATGCCTTTTTATAATGAAAAAAATAATTTAGAGCAAACTATTAATTCTGTATTAAATCAAACTTTTCCGGCTTGGGAAGTGATTTTAGTTGATGATGGATCAACTGATGAAGAGGCTTTAAAATATCTTGATAGAATAGCAAAAATGGATAAGAGGATTCGTGTTTATCATAAAGAAAATTCAGGACCTGCTGATACACGTGATTTTACTGTTAGTAAATCAAGTAAGTCTGCTAAATATATTTGCTTACTTGATTCTGATGATTTAATTGATAAAACATATCTTGAAGTGGCTTATTTTACACTTGAAACTAATCCAAAAGCTAGTTGGGCGTATACGGATTCAGTTGGTTTTGGAAATGTTCAATATACTTGGAATAAAGGGTTTAGTTCAAATAAATTAAAAAAAGTTAATGAGTTGACTGTTAATGCTGTAATAAAAAAAGATGATTTTTTAGCTATTGGTGGTTTTAATTTAAAAGAGAAAAAAGTTTTTGAAGATTGGAATTTATGGCTTAAATTTATTGCTGATAAAAAATATCCAGTTCATAATAGTTATTATGGTTTTTGGTATAGACGTAATGAACATTCGGAGCTTTCTGCTTCTGTTAATAGTAATAAAAAGCGTGCAATGGATATTATTCATAATACATGCAAATCAATTCATGGAAGTGTTGAAGCTAAAGAATATCCTGATTACAATTATAATTGGAATTTGATTCAAGATGAATTTGGATTTGAATCTGATTTTAAAGAGGTTGATAATGGTAAGATTAATATTTTAATGATTATTCCTTGGATGACGACTGGTGGTGCGGATAGATTTAATCTTGATTTAGTTAATAAACTTGATAAAAATAGATTTAATTTTACAATTATAACGACTGAACCTGCTGTGAATAATTATAGACAATTATTTAATGATGATACAGTGATATATGATTTAACTTCTTTTATGGATATGAAGTATTGGCCTGCTTTTATTAATTATTTAATACAAAAAAGGAATATTAATTTTATATTTGCTACAAATAGTGAGTTTGGGTATTCTGCACTTCCATATATTAAAGCAAATTATCCTGAGATACCAATTATTGATTATGTTCATATGGAAGAATGGTATAATAGAAATGGTGGATATTCAAGGGATAGTAGTTCGGTAGAGTCTGTTATTGATAAAACTTTAACATGTAATGGAAACACAACTAAAATTTTTATTGACTATTTTAAAAGAAATAAAAAAAATGTTGAAACAGTTTATATAGGTGTTGATGAAACTAAGTTTGATCCTGATAAATATAATAGTGAAGAAGCTAGAATTAAATTTGGGTTAAATAAAAAGTATGTTATTGGATTTATTTGTAGAATTTCTGAACAAAAAAGACCATTATTATTATTAGAAATT
>ERZ773099.1944-NODE-1944-length-14717-cov-26.349748_pt1 | contig 14717 bp, 10 predicted proteins | sample MGYA00511120_ERZ773099 | MGnify/ENA primary metagenome ERZ773099 (study PRJEB29015, sample SAMEA2738012) | human oral metagenome | biome: human oral; feature: human-associated habitat; material: dental | place: China | collected 2104 ... | reverse complement strand
GTCACGTCGACCACGGCAAGACCAAGCTGCTGGACGCCATCCGCTCCACCGACGTGGTGGCGGCCGAGGCCGGCGGCATCACGCAGTCCATCGGCGCCTACCAGGTGCGCGTGCACCTGAACGACGAGGAGCGGCCGATCACCTTCATCGACACCCCCGGGCACGAGGCCTTCACGGCCATGCGGGCCCGCGGTGCGGAGGTCACCGACATCGCGATCCTCGTGGTCGCCGCGGACGACGGCGTCATGCCGCAGACCGTGGAGGCCCTCAACCACGCGCAGGCCGCGAAGGTGCCCATCGTGGTGGCGGTCAACAAGATCGACAAGGAGGGCGCCAACCCGGAGAAGATCCGCGGCCAGCTCACCGAGTACGGCCTGGTCCCCGAGGAGTACGGCGGCGACACCATGTTCGTCGACATCTCCGCCAAGCAGCGCCTGCACATCGACGACCTGCTCGAGGCCGTCCTGCTCACCGCCGACGCGGCCCTGGACCTGCGCGCCAACCCGGACTCCGACGCGCGCGGCGTGACCATCGAGGCGAAGCTGGACAAGGGCCGCGGCGCGGTCTCGACCGTCCTGGTCGAGCGCGGCACGCTGCACGTGGGCGACCCGATCGTGGCCGGCAGCTCCTACGGGCGCGTGCGCGCCATGTTCGACGAGCACGGGGGCTCCCTGGACGCCGTCGGGCCCGCCCGTCCCGCCCAGGTGCTGGGCCTGACCAGCGTGCCCAGCGCCGGGGACTCCTTCATCGTCGCCCCCGACGACCGCACCGCCCGGCAGATCGCTGACAAGCGCGAGGCCGCCGAGCGCGCCGCCCTGCTGGCCAAGCGCCGCAAGCGCGTGAGCCTGGAGAACCTCACCGACGTGCTCAAGGAGGGCAAGGTCGACACCCTCAACCTCATCCTCAAGGGCGACAGCTCGGGTGCGGTCGAGGCGCTGGAGGACTCCCTGCTCAAGATCGACGTGGGCGAGGAGGTCGCGCTGCGCGTCATCCACCGCGGGGTGGGCGCCATCACGCAGAACGACGTCAACCTGGCCACGGTCGACAACGCCGTCATCATCGGCTTCAACGTGCGCCCCGCCGAGCGGGTGGCCGAGCTGGCCGACCGCGAGGGCGTGGACATGAAGTTCTACTCGGTCATCTACAACGCGATCGAGGACGTCGAGGCCGCCATGAAGGGCATGCTCAAGCCCGTCTACGAGGAGGTCGGGCTGGGCACCGCCGAGATCCGCCAGGTCTTCCACTCCTCGAAGTTCGGCTCCATCGCGGGCTCGATCGTCCGCTCGGGCACCATCAAGCGCGGCGCCAAGGCGCGCCTGGTGCGCGGCGGCGTGGTGCTGGCGGGCGACCTGAGCGTGGAGACGCTGCGCCGCGAGAAGGACGACGTCACCGAGGTCCGCGAGGGCTACGAGTGCGGCATCAACCTGGGCTTCAAGGACCTCGCCGAGGGCGACGTCATCGAGACCTGGGAGATGCGCGAGAAGCCGCGCGACTGACCCCGGCTCCTTCCCGGGTCCCGAAGCGGGCCCCTTCCACGTCACGCGACTGCTCTGCCGCAGGGCAGTCGCGTGCGTGGAGGGGGCCCGTTCTCAGCAGTGAATTGGCGGTCGCCAAGGCTGTTGAGTCACGTTACGATAACGCTGACCTGAGGCCTTAACTGATTAGGGGATCAGCGTTCATGGTGAGTATGGGGACGATATGCCGCCGGGCGGTCGGCTTGGCGGGCACTGTGGCGCTCACGGCGTCATTGAGCCTGTCGCTGAGCGGCCAGGCGGTTGCGGACCAGCAGAGCACGAGTACGACGACTACGTTCGGCACCATCGCGGAGATGATGCGTGCCCCCGACGTGGCGGGCACGGTCACGACGACCGGGGACGAGGCGCCCGACGACGGCGCCGGTATGACCTATACGGTGGCGGGCGAGCTGCCCGCCGGCAACCTCGGCAATATTGCGATTCCTCTGGCCAACGGCAAATTCGCGGTACCGCAGGGAATCCCGACGGAGGCGCCGCGGCCCTACGACGCCTCCGCCTTCGAGGAGCTCTCGGCGCGGGCGCAGACCTTCGCCGACGCCGGCACCTCCCTGATCTGGGATGCGAGCAGGCCCTCGCCGCTGACCGGGCAGAATGTCCACAGCACGCAGAGCTCGCCCTACCCGGTGACGTGCTCCTCCTTCATCGGCATGGTGGTGGCCGGCTGGGACTACCAGCACACCACTTATGTCGCCGATGAGAACACCAGGGTGGGCCGCTGGGTGGACTTCGGCAAGTCGATTGATGAGTACAAGAACCTGGACGCCAATGGCCTGGCGAGCTGGTTCTACGCCAACGGTGATCTGTGGCTGGACAAGGGTGACAGCTACCAGCCCGGCGACATCCTGTTCTTCTCCGAGCAGGGGAACGGCGGGCAGTCCTCCTCCGGCGACAAGACCTTCTTCGGGAACGTCTACCACGCCGCCATCTACCTCGGCGACGGCGAGGTCATCCACTCCACCGGCACGGCCTCCGGGGCGGGGGTCCACCGTCAGAAGCTTCCCGAATCCCTCAAAGCGGACTTGAGCTTCGTGGCCCGACCTCAATGGCAGGGCGGTGGCCAGGCTGCCGATTCCGGCTCGGCGCAGGGCGCGGCGGCGCCGGCCGCCTCCGCCGAGGCCGCCGATTCCACGTCTTCTACGTCTTCCACGTCCGCTGATTCCACTGCGGCGTCCTCCGGCTCGTCGTCGGCTGCCTCCGAGGCGGAGCCCGCGGCGGCCGCAGGGGCCCAGCAGTCGGGCCAGCAGGACAAGGCCGCCGCTGCGCCCGCTGCCGATGAGCGGGGCGGAGCTACTACTGGCGCGGCGGTCGCCGACCCGCCGCGGTCGGGCGGCGCAGGCGGCGATGGTCAGCAACGGCTGCCTGTCACGGGATTCTCGAGCACGGGACTCCTGCTGCTCGGGGGCTCGGTCGCCCTCATGGTCGCCGGTCTGGCTATTCTCATCGTCTCGTTGCGCAGGCGCCGCCGCACCTGAGCCGGCGATCTGCTCTGCTGTGAGGCCTGCCATGCACACACGCGCATGGCAGGCCTCACGCGTGCCGGCAGGGGGAATTGAGGAGGCGTGCTGCGTCCCGTGTCCTGTCTGGTTCGTCTGGTCCGTGTGATCTGTCGGTGCGGTGCGCCCGGTGCGGTGCGCCCGGCTGAGTCTGTCCGCTAGGTCCGCTTCGCCCGGGCCGTCCCGCGGGGTCGGGGGCGGCGGGCGGCCTGGTGCACGGCGTCGGCCATGAAGATGGCCACGGCTATCCACACCAGCACCATGGCCGCCCAGCGCGCCGGTCGGATCTCCTCGTGGAAGACCGCCCAGGCCAGGACGAACTGGATGATCGGGGCGATGTATTGGCTCATGCCCACCACACTCAGCGGCACGCGTCGGGTCCCGGCGGCGAAGAGCAGCAGCGGAACCGCTGTGACCGGCCCGGCCACCACGAGCAGGAGCGCTATGGACCACCCCTGGGAGGCCTGCCAGGCGGATTGGTCCTCACGGGTGAGCCAGGTCAGGTAACCGACTGCGGCCGGGCAGACCATGGCGCTCTCCACCGTCAGTCCGGTCAGGGCGTCAACCTGCGATCCGATCCGCTTCTTGACCAGGCCGTACAAACCGAACGAGAGGGCCAGGGCCAAAGAGATCCACGGCAGGGAGCCCTGAAGCGCCACCAGAAGCGCAACGGCGACTGCCGCCAGGCCGATGGAGACCCGATGGACGGGGCGCAGCCGCTCGCGCAGCACCAGCGAGGCCAGGGCCACCGTCACCAGCGGATTGATGAAGTAGCCCAGGGCGGCGTCGGCTGTTCGCGCCGTGTTGACGCCGTAGACGTAGATGAGCCAGTTGATCGAGATCAGCAGGCCCGAGGCGGCGAGTGCCCCCAGCAGGCGCGGTGCGCGCAGGACGCGGCGCAGGCGGCTCCAGCGGCGCCGTGCAGCCACGAGCACCAGGCAGGTCGCCAGGGTCCACACGATTCGGTGCCCGATGATCTCCACGCTGCCCGCCTCCGACAGCAGGCGGAAGTACAGGGGGAAGGCGCCCCACAGGGTGTAGCAGCCCAGGACCAGTGCAATTCCGGTGCCCGCCGGCTGCTTCTCCGCTCCGTGCGTCGAGGCCGGGGCGGGGTCGGGAGAGTCGGCGGTGCTGGGGCAGGGGCGCATGTGTGATCCGTTTGCGGTTGAGGGTGTCGGCGCTGCCGGTCCGTACCGGTCTGCGGCCGACCTGTAGCCGGTCTGCAGCCGACCTGCAGCTCTGAGTAGCATAATGAAGCGCGTTGCTGCGCGTTCCGGCGGTATGCGGGTGAGAGATCTCTTCTCGCGTCATCTCCGTCCGCACCGACGGAATTCCGGAATCTCACCACTCTCAATTCTCAGGAGCCCGCCATGGCCGACGCCGCCCGCGCCCGCAAGGTCGCCGACCGTATCCACGAGACTGTCGCGCGCCTCCTGCAGGGGCGCATCAAGGACCCGCGTCTGGGATTCGTCACCGTTACCGATGTCCGTGTCACCGGTGATCTGCAGCAGGCCACGATCTTCTACACGGTCTACGGCAGCGACGAGGACCGCCGCGACAGTGCCGCCGCTCTGAACTCGGCCAAGGGGCTGATCCGCTCCGAGGTGGGTCGGGCCCTCGGCATCCGCCTGACGCCCTCGCTGACCTTCCAGCTCGACGCCCTGCCCACACAGGCCAAGTCCTTCGACGACGCCTTGGCGCGGGCCCGTGCCAAGGACGAGGAGATCGCTCGCGCCCACGCGGGCGCCTCCTACGCCGGTGGGGAGGACCCCTACAGGCACGACGACGAGCCCGACGACGAGGCCGATGACGGGACCGACTTCGATGCCGCCGGCGCCGACGAGGCGGAGGCGTGAGCTCGGCTCGCCCTAGTACGCCTCGAGGGGCCGTGGCGGCTCGCGACGGCATTGTCCTGATCGACAAGCCGGCAGGGCTGACCAGCCATGACGTCGTCGCCCGCACGCGGCGCCTGGCCGCCACTCGCAAGGTCGGGCATGCGGGCACTCTCGATCCGATGGCCACCGGTCTCCTGGTGCTGGGCGTCGGCCGGGCCACGCGTCTGCTGACCTACCTCGTCGGCGCCGACAAGACCTATGAGGCGACCGTGCGCCTGGGACAGGACACGCTCACCGAGGACGCCGAGGGCGAGGTCATCGCCTCCCTCGGCTGCTCCGCCCCCGCTTCCTGGCCCGGGGGGAAGGCCGCCTTCAACCGACGCCTGGATGATGCGCTGCGCGCCCTGACCGGGCCGATCATGCAGGTTCCCAGTGCCGTGTCCGCCATCAAGATCGACGGCGTGCGCTCCTACAAGCGGGTCCGCGGGGGAGAGGATGTCGCCCTGCCCGCGCGGAGCGTCACCATCCACTCCCTGATACGCGCGGGCGCGCCGGTGGTCACGCGCGCCGCCGATGGCGCAGGGGCTGTTGATGTTGATGTGGTCGATCTCCCCCTGCACGTGTCGTGCTCCTCGGGCACGTATGTGCGCGCCTTGGCCAGGGACCTCGGCGCCCGGCTCGGCACCGGGGCGCACCTGACGGCGCTGCGCCGCACGAGTGTCGGTCCCTTCGAGGTCTCCCGGGCCCGCGGTCTTGACGACCTGGCCGTCGAGGTGGCCGAGGACGCCGCCCGCCCAGAGCCCGCGGGTCTGGCCACGCTGTCACTGAGTTCGGTGGCTCGGCGCTGCTTCCCCGTCGTCGAGCTCGATGCCGCCGAGTCCGTTGCGATCCGCCATGGCCAGGCGCTGCCCGCGGAGGTTCTCGAACGCGCTGTCCGCACGGCCGACGTGCCGCAGGCCGCCGGTACGCAGGATGCCGGCGCCGCTGATGATCATCATGGCGTCACGGCCGGGTTCGCGCCGAATGGTGACGTCGTGGCACTGTTGGCCCGCAAGGGCGGACGCGCGCGTCCCGTCCTGGTGCTCTCACCGGCCTGAGGGGCCCGAGCGGAGCGGATCGCACACTCCTCATGAGGGGTGCACAGGAGACTGCGGACTCTGCGGATACTCTGCGGATACTGAGGAAACTAAGGGAACTGAGGAAATACTGATGGGCCAGACCACGAGTCGGACCGGGAGCGGATGCTCCTGCGGCTGCGGCGGGCACGATGCCGGGACGTCGCCACAACAGCGGGCGGCCTCCGGCATCGCGCCGTCGGAGGAGGGTGCCGCCTCCGGCGACTCCTCCGATTCTCCCGCGCCTTCTGCGTCTTCCATGCCTTCTGCGTCGTGCGCCGACCCCGTGGCGATCGCCGCAGCTGTCTCGGGCGTCCTGGGAGGCGATCCGGCCGCCCGGGAAGAGGGGAGTGGAGCGGCCTCGGGAGTCGTTCCGGGCCACAAGACCGGCAATCTGCTGGGGCTGAGGGACGTCTCAGCGCCCGCCTCGGGAGGCTGCGGCTGCGGCGGCCATGGCAGCCACTGAGCTGCGAGAGCGTCAGCGGACTCCCATGGCGCTGACGGAGGCTTCCCCATCCTTCCGTGCATGTGCCCTCAGAAGGATGGGGAAAGCCTCACCCGTCAGAGTCCCGTCATACCGACCGGCGCTGAAGCGCCTCGGAGACGGTGGACAGGCGCTCGGCGGCCCGCGCCTCCTGATACCTGCCCAGGGCCAGGTCCTCCACGACGGCGCCATCGACGAGCAGCAGCACCCGGTCGGCGCGGGCCGCCACCTGCGCGTCATGGGTCACCACCACCAGGGTCGTGCCCGAGGCGTGGATCTCCCCGAGCAGGTCGAGGATCTGCGCGGCGGTGGCGGAGTTGAGCGCTCCCGTGGGCTCGTCGGCGAAGACCACTCCGGGCTCATTGATCAGGGCGCGGCAGATTCCTGCCCGCTGGAGCTGGCCGCCGGAGACCTCGGTGATGTCGTTGCCGGCCAGCTCGGAGATGCCCATGCGCTCCATGAGCTTTCTGCCCCGGGCCTCCACCTCCTGGCGCGGGCGCAGGGAGGCCAGGAATCCCGGCAGGACGATGTTGTCCAGCAGGCACAGTGTGGACAGCAGATGGGCCTGCTGGAAGACGAAGCCGAAGCGCGACAGGCGCAGTGCGGACAGTTCGCGCTCGTCCAGGGCGGCCAGGTCGGTGTCCCCCAGGAGGACGGAGCCGCCGCTGGGCCGGTCCATACCGCTCAGACAGTGCAGGAGCGTGGACTTGCCCGAGCCGGAGGGGCCCATGATGGCCACGAACTGGCCGTGCTCGATGTCCAGGTCGAGGTTCTCCAGGACGGGGGCGTCATAGCTCTTGGTCAGTCCTCGGGCTCGCAGGACCGGACGGGAATCGGTGGAGGGCATGGCGGTTCCTGTAGGTGTTGTGGATGCTGTGTTTTCTGCAGTGCTAGCTGTGGTGGCTGTGTTAACAGCGTTGGCTGTGCTGTTCATGGGGCGTGTCCTCATTCGCTGGTGCTCAGGGTCATGGTGCGCAGGCGTCTGAGCGCCAGGGCGACGGCGCCGGTGACGGTGGCGATCAGTGCGGCGGGCAGGACCAGTCCCACCAGCCACAGACGCGGCAGGAGCTCCACGTTCGGCGCTCCGCGCGATCCCAGCACCAATCCGATGGCGGACTCGCCCAGCGTCGCCGCCAGCAGGAGCCCCAGGCCGATGCCGGTCACGGTCAGCAGGCCGAAGCGGGTGAAGTACTGGCCGGCGATGGCGCGCTGGGTGCAGCCCAGCGCCCGCAGTATTCCCACCTGCGGCTTCTCCCGGGACAGGACCAGGACGGTGAACAGCACGGTGATGAGGAACGCCAGTCCCAGGGCGATGGCGCAGGCCATGCCGGCGATGAGGCGGACCTGGGAGCTGGTGGCCCCGAAGAACTCGGAGGCGTACTCGCTCATGCCGTTGACCTGCACGCCGGGCAGGTCCCGTTGCAGGTCGTCGGCGACCGCGCTCTCCTGATTCTTGTCCTTCACATTGGCGTACATGAGTTGCCACAGGGCCGGGGCGCCGTCGTCGAAGGTGGCCTTGGCGGTGCTCCCGTTGTTGGTGATGTCCTGATAGATGCCCGTGACCGTCAGGTCCTTGTCCCCATCGGCGGTGCGCACGGTGACCGTGGAGCCGACCTCGGCGCTTGTGGCCTTGGCCTGGTTGTAGGACAGGGAGACCTCGCTGTCGTCGTTGGGGGAGCGGCCGGACATGTACTTCATGGGGAAGGCGTTGTGGTCGCCGATATCGATGAGGACCGACTCCCACTCTCCGTCCTGCGTGCGCATCTTGTAGTTCCGGCGCAGCACAGTGGTGTACGTGGAGACGCGGGGATCGTCGGTGACGGCGCTCTCCACGGTGCTCAGCTCCTGGGTGCCGGCGCGCACGTCGATGCGCAGGTCCGCCTCGCCCACGCCCAGGTAGGTGGCGATCTGGGGGTCGTCCAGGGTGGTGGAGACGTTGACCGGCAGCACCATGGTGAAGGTGCACAGGGCCAGGACGCCGAGCAGAAGGGCGTTGGAGGGGCGCAGCGCCTCACGGATTCCGAGCCACTGCTGGGCGGGCATGCGGCGGGAGCCGGACAGGCGCCACCGGTGACGGCGCCGGCGCAGGGCGCCGCTGGTCCCGGAGCGCAGGGCCTCGACGGCGGAGATCTTGCCCACACGGCGCAGAGTGGCCCGGGTGAAACCGATGATGGTTCCGGCCAGCACCAGCACCATGAGGATGGGCAGACCCACGCTCCAGATGCTCGTGGGAGGCGTGCCCAGGTAGAGCAGCGCCGGGGCTCCCAGTGCCGTGGCCAGGGGAATGCCCGCCAGATAGCCGATCACCGCTCCTACGAGAGACAGGACCATGTACTTGAGCAGATAGAGGCGGCGTATCTGGCTGTGCGGCGCGCCGATGGCCTTGAGCACTGCGATCTGGGCCAGGTCGGCCTCGATCGCGGCCAGTACCGTGTAGCGCAGGGCCAGCATGGCGACCACCACCAGCATGACCGCCACCACGAGGGCGACCGCCGCGATGAGCATGGTGCTCAGGGAGTTCATGAGCACCACCATTGAGCCGTCCACATTGATGCCCGTGCTGGGCAGTCCCGCCGCCTTGTAGTCGTCGATGACGGCGTGGGGGCGGGCGCCGTCGGCCAGGGAGAATTCGATGAGGTATTCCGTCTCGGTGAGGTGCTCCTCGAAGGAGGAGAAGTCCTCCGGACTGATCACCAGGCGCTTGGAGGGGATCATGGCGGCGTTCATCTGCGCATCCCGCACGAAGCCCACGACTTCCAGATCCATCGTCCAGTCGCCGGTGTCCACGGTGATGGTGTCGCCGACGTCGGCCGCGCCCACCGCCTTGTAATGGACCGGCAGGGCGACCTGGCCCGGGCTCGGGTGGACCGGGTCTCCGTCCTCGTCCAGCAGCAGGTCGATGCTCTGGGGAGCCGTGACGAAGGCGGGCTCATGGTAGGAGCCGGTCTGGCTCACGCCGTCGATCCACAGCTCCTGGCGCGGTATCGGCAGGGTCTTGATGATCTCGTGCTCGGTGATGTCGCTGCGGGTGTCCGTCCAGTCCTCGATCGTCGCGGGATCGAGGTCCCCGGTGTGCATCTGGATCAGATCGGGCACCTTGGCCCGCTGGGAGAGCCGGCTCATCGCGGAGGCGGTGTCCACGATGAGGGAGGTGCTGGCCGACATCAGCGTGGAGGCCAGCGCGATGAGGGCGGTCAGGGTGAGGGCCACGACGGCGCTGCGCGCCAGGTCTGCTTTCAGCAGTCGTGTCAGCATGGGGCTACCTCCATGGTTGTCCGTGTCTGTGTCATGGCCCGAGAAGTCTGAGAATTTTGAAGAATTTGAGGAATCTGAGAAATCATGGCCTGGGGGTCGGTTCTGCTCTGGGAGTGGGGCTCGTGGGAATGCCGGCCCTCGTCAGCTGAGGAACTTGAGGGATCTGGGGAATCTGAGGGATCCGGGGAATCAGAAGCAGGGGAGGGAGGGGTCAGGGTCCGGCGTCGGGTGTGAATGAGTGCCGCCAGGGCGATGGTGATCAGGCCCGCCAGGGCCACCAGCAGGGCGGCGCCGCGCCCGGTCCCGGTGCCCATGACTGCGCCCAGGCTGTGAGCCAGGGGGCTGTGGGAGTCCAGGAAGGGCTGGAGGACGCGATCCGCCAGGGGGCCGGCGCTCAGGTAGGCCAGGAGATATCCGAGCTGGGTCACCAGGCCGATCGTTCCCCAGACCCGGGCCTGGCGGTCCTTGTCGATGCTCAGGCGCACCAGGGTCTCGGCGCCGGCGTTGCACAGGGCCAGGCAGGCGAAGACGGCGAACCCGGTGACTCCCGCCCACCAGGGCCAGGTGCGCAGGGCCAGCAGCATCATGGTGATGCCCGCGCCCGCCGTCCCCAGGCTCAGCAGTGTGGTGGGGCGCAGACGCGCCAGGACGGTGACCAGTCCCGCACCGGCGAGGATCCCGGTGGCCGCCGCGGTCTCCACCTGTCCCATGGTGGTCGTGCCCACGTGGGGGAGCAGGATGGGCTTGAGGAGCACTTGCACGATGCCGATGGTCAGAGTCATGAAGGTCATGACGGCCACGAGGGAGCGCACGCTGGGCCGTGCCGTCACGGCGCGCCAACCGCCCAGAAGGTGGTCTGCTGCGGTGGTGTCGTGGTCGGCGGCGCTGCGACGTCCCACGGCTCGCATGACGGCGATCGAGCAGGCCACGGTGACCAGGCAGGTGGAGGCGTCCAGGGCCAGCAGCCCCCGCAGTCCCACCAGGGGCAGGAGGAGGCCGGCCAGCAGCGGGGACAGGAGGTACCGGGCGGAGGAGGCCGCCTGCAGCAGACCCGCGCTGCGGACGTAGTCGTCCTCGTCGACCAGGTCGGTCACGGAGGCGCGCAGTGCGGGCTCGGTCAGCGCCGCCAGGCAGGAGGAGACGACTACGCCCGTCAGGATGTGGCTGAGCCGGGGTTCGGAGGCGCTCAGGGCGGCCATGACCACGCCCAGTCCGAGCACTGAACCGCCGTCCCCGATCACCATCATGAGCCTGCGATCGAAGCGGTCGGCCAGGGCGCCGGCCACTGGCGCCAGCAGAATGATCGGTGCGAAGGCGCACAGCTGCACCAGGGCCACGGAGGAGGCCGTGCCGTAGGTGGTGTAGGCGAAGATGGCCAGGCCGAAGGCGGTCATCCCGGTACCCACCGAGTTGACGAAGGCTCCGACCAGCAGGAGGTGGAGGTACTTCATCGTGCATTGCCCAGGACGGAGGACAGGGCGCCGGGCTCGCAGCCCAGCAGGGTCTCGGTGGCGTAGATGATGCCGGTGGCGCGGCGCGCGGCCTGGTCCTTTTCGCCGACGAAGAAGCCCTCGTCGAGGAGCGTGCTGGCGCTGGTCAGGAGGATCTCGACGACTTCGCGGGGGTGCTCGGTGGAGAAGACTCCCTCGGCGATGCCCTGCTCGACGATCTCGGTGAGGATCGGGGCGAGAACACGGACGACCTCGACCAGGGACAGGACGTGGAACTCCGCATTGCCGGCGGCGTGGAACTCCTCGGCCAGCCCCCGCTCCGGCTCCTCCACGCGGGCGGTGGCGGCGACGGCCAGGAACTTGTCCGCGACAGGGGCGTCCGTATCGGCGATGGCGCGGGCCTTCTCGGCGATCTGCGCCGTGGTGCGCGAGATGAGGCCGCGCAGAATCTCCTCCTTGGAGGCGAAGTGGTAGTAGAGCGTGCCCTTCGCGATCCCCACTTCGTTGAGGATGTCCTCCATCGAAGTGGCCTGGAAGCCTTTGGCAGTGAACAGCTTCTGGGCGGCATCGAGGATTTCGGTGCGTCGTTTGGGGGCGGACTTGTATGTGCGTGTGGTGGGGGCCATGAGCTCCTCGCAGGTTTGTACTGTGGTTTGTATTATGTGGCCCTGTTTCGGGTCGGTACCGGTCGGCGGCGGGTCGGCAATCCATAAACCGACCGTCGGTCGGTATTGAGATTAGCTCCTCGTCGCGAAGCGGTCAAGCGGGGTGTGCCGGGAGGTGACGCGATGGTTCGCGCGGCGCGGCCCGATCGTGGCAGGGTTGACCCGCAAGGGCGGGCGACGCGCTCGCCGAGTGAATCGAGAGCAGGATTATCCGCAGTGGAGGTCTGGTACGGCGCCGAGCAGGTGCCAGCGACTCTGGGCGCCCCCGATGGCGCCGGGACCGTCGTCACCGTCGGCATCTTCGATGGCGTCCACCGCGGGCACCAGGCCATCCTCACCCGCGTGGTCGAGCGCGCCAGGCAGATGGCCCGCCCGGACGGCCGGCGCCCGCTGGCGGTCGCCATCACCTTCGATCCGCATCCGGTGCTGGTTCACCGTCCCGAGGCTCGCCTTCCCATGATCGCCTCCCTGGCCGATCGGCTCGCCGCCCTGTCCGCCACCGGTCTGGATGCGGTTCTCGTCGTCCACTACACCCTCGAATTCGCCGACCAGAGCCCGGAGGAATTCGTGCGCACCTGGCTCGAGGGCCTGCTCGGAGCGAGGATGGTCGTGGTGGGCGACGATGTGCGCTTCGGGCGCGGCAACAGCGGTGATGCCGCTCTGCTCGAGGCGATCTGCCGCGCTGATGGCCTCGGCGTGGAGATCCTTGACGATGTGCGCTCGCCCTCGGGGCGCCGCTGGTCATCCACCTGGGTGCGCGAGCTCCTCGAGGCCGGGGACATGGGCGGGGCGGCCGAGGTCCTCGGCCGCGCCCACCGTCTGCGCGGCACCGTCGTCCACGGACAGCGGCGCGGCCGTGAACTCGGCTTCCCCACGGCCAACCTCGATGCGGCCAGCGCAGGCGTGGTCCCGCCCGACGGCGTCTACGCCGGTTGGCTCGTGCGCTCGCCCGGAACCATCGCCCTGGCCGGTTCGCGAGCGGGCGCGCCGCACGAGGAGCGGCTGCCGGCCGCCATCTCCATCGGCACCAACCCGACTTTCGACGACGTGCCTCAGCGCACGGTCGAGGCGCACGTGCTGGGACGCGCCGACCTCGACCTGTACGGGGAGGTCGTCGCCATTGAGCTGGTCCGGCTGCTGCGCCCCATGCTCGCATTCGACAGTCTGGAGCCACTGCTGGTCCAGATGCGTCAGGACGTCCTCGACACCGCCCACGTGCTGGCGGTTCCGATCCCCGGACCGATCCGCCCCGAGGACGTCACGGCGGGTTGAGCGGGGTTGAGCAGGGGCGGCCGGCGGCTGAATCTGCAGGCTGCCTGAGACGCCCGAGACAGCTTGAGGCCCTGCGAGTGGCGGCCCGCCGGCGATCCGCCGGTCAGCTCTTGGGGTGCGCGGTGAAGAACTCCCACATGAGCTCAGAGGCGCTGATCTCCTGGGTCGTGGTTCCCAGGGCGCTGAGATCGGCGGAGGTGCCCGGCCAGGTGTGCCCCCCGTCGGAGACCTTGTAGGAGACGACCTCCGCATTCTGAGCGCAGTCCTGGTGGGCGGTGCGCTCGACGTGCTCGCTGATCATCTCGGTCCCCGTCTCGGCGCACTGGTTGAGATCGGCCCATTCCTGGACGGCGGTATCGAGCCCGTATCCCCACTGCGGATCCTCGTTCCCGTCGTAAGGGTTGACGAGGTCGGCGGTTCCGTGGAAGGACGTGACGGACACGCCCTGGGCCGATGCGCAGGCGGTGGTGTCGATGACCGCCGGGTCCTCGGCGCTGGGGCTGCCGGCCCGCAGGCCAGCCACCGGAGCGATGGCGGCGACGAGATCGGGCCGGGCGCAGGCGTAGGCGGAGGCCATGCGACCGCCGCCGGAGAAGCCGGTGAGATAGACGCGCTGGGAGTCGACGCAGCCCTGAGTGGTGAGCTGCTCGATGACTGCGGACAGGAAGGCGACGTCGTCGCGAGCGCCCCCGGGCGGGGTCTGTCCGGCGACGGTGGGAGCGCCCGGAATGCTCCACGCCCAGTTCCCGTCCGCCAGCGGACTGCTGGTGTCCACGGCGGTGGCGGCCGACGGTCGCGCCACGATGAAACCGGTCTCGTCGGCGTCGGCGATAGCGTCCAGCTCGGAGATGCTGGATTGGAAGACGCCGTTCGAATCCGAGTCGTGCAGGTCCATGACCAGGGGCAGCGGGGCCTCGGGGTCGGCCGTCTCGGGAACGTGCACCTGCACGGGGTAGGTGGTTCCGTCGAAGTCGATGTCGACGCTCTGGGTGCCGCTGAGCGTGCGGCTGCACTGCGTCGTGGCCGGGGCGGCCTGCGAGGTCGGGGCGTCGTCCGTCTGCGAGGGCGGGGGAGTGGCGCTCGGCGAAGAGTCGGAGCGGGATGCGAGCGCCGGGGCGCGCGCGGTTGTGCGTTGCAGGAATGACGTGGCCGTCAGGAGCGCGATGATGATGGCGAGGGCGAGTCCTCCGATGAGGAGGGGACGACGCGACATGGTCCTCCTTGTCCGCCGGGGCTCCTGGCTACGGCGCGAGAGTGGGCGGGGGACGGCTCGTTCGGGACCGCATGCCGGTGAGCGGCCGCCCCAGGGGCACCCCGGAATTATAACGACGCGGTCTCCGGCTGGTGATGGTGATGTCGCACGGCTGGTCGTCGAGTGGACCGGCGGGCGGGCAGCACTCGGGCTGTGCTCGGTTCATGTGCTCGGTTCATGTGCGCGAGCCCACGGGTCGGGCGGCTCGGAGCGGGGGCGAGCGCTGGTAGTGTTGACAGGCCGTCGATCGGCCACGGATGTGTCATGCCCGGGAGGATCAGCCCCGGTGCTCCGTGCAACGAGAATCAGGAGCCGCAGTGTCGATTTCCGCCAAGCGCAAGCAGGAGCTCATCGCCGAGT
>ERZ773099.1942-NODE-1942-length-14727-cov-14.674891_pt1 | contig 14727 bp, 10 predicted proteins | sample MGYA00511120_ERZ773099 | MGnify/ENA primary metagenome ERZ773099 (study PRJEB29015, sample SAMEA2738012) | human oral metagenome | biome: human oral; feature: human-associated habitat; material: dental | place: China | collected 2104 ... | reverse complement strand
CGCGCGACCTGAACAAGTCCTACATCTACGCGTGGAGGAAGGGCATCAAGACCCTCTACTACATGCGCCTGCGCCAGATGGCCCTCGAGGGCACGGCGGTTGAGGGCTGCGTGTCCTGCATGCTGTGACGTGAGCCAGCTGGTCGGGTGGAGCGGGGGTCGGGAAACCGGCCCCCGCGTCGCTGCGTGCCGTCGACGAGGCCGAGGTCGGGTTGCGGGTGAGGAGGGGCGCGTGTCCGAGGCGCGGGATGCGCGACACGTGTTCGTCATAGGAGCGTCCTCCTCGTATGATTGCAGGCAAGACAGCGTTACGCCCGACTGGAGAAGCGATGAGCGATCCCACGAACCCCTACGGAACGAACAGGCCGAGTGCCGAGGTGGGCTACCCCGCACAGCCGACCTACGGCGAGCAGTTTTCTTACGGCACGAACGGCGCCTACGGTGGTCCTCAGGCCGGATACGGAGCTGGGGCCGCTTACGGCGCTCAGCCCCAGTACGGCGGGCCCCCGGCCTCCTATGGGCAGCCCGTCTACGGGCAGCCGGTGTACATGCTGAACCCCGCCGTTGAGAGGCTTCGGTCACACGCGACGATAGTGAGAATCATGGCGCTGGCTAGCTTCATCACCCTGGGCCCCCTGATCTCCATCCCCGCAACGATTTGGGCTGGGAGCCTGATTCGAGAGGCGCGGGACATGGGGGCGCCCGCGGATGTGGAATCTGATCTGCGGGGTGCTCGGACGATGGCGGGGGTCTGTTCGATTATCGGCATCCTCGGAATCGTAGCGTTCTTCGTTCTTCCGTTGCTGATCACCTTCCTTGCCGTCATCTTCGCTGGCGCCTAGGACGGACCGTGCCCGCGCGCCACAGTGACGCGCCGGCGCGGCGCATGTCATCCGCAGCGATCCGCTTCTTCCTTGTTCCCATTGGGGAGCGGATGCACTAAAATAAGACGCAAACCCGTGTCGTCTTCTTTTGGAGCAACTCATGAGTGACCCCGTCAACCCGTCCGAGCAGCAGGCCTCCACCAATCAGGGGCCGCAGAGCTTTGGTCAGCAGAGCAATGAGCAGGCGAACTTCGGGCAGCCCGCATACGGGCAACCCGCATACGGGCAGCCGATGTACGCCGTCAATCCTGCCGCGGAGAAGATTCGTTCGAACGCCTCGATCGTGCGGCTCGTGTCGTTCCTGAGCTTCCTGGTCGTAGGCCCGATCCTTGCGGGCGCCATGTGGATGTGGGCCGGCAACCTGTTGCAGGAGGCTCAGAGGATTGGTGCCCCGCAGGATGTGGTGAACGAGGTGACGAGCGCGCGATCGGTCGCCAAGATCTGCACGCTGATTCAGGTCGGCATCGCCGTGTTCCTGATCGTGCTCATGATCGTGGTGGCGGTCGTCGTAGGGGTCACGTCGTAGGCTCGATGCTAGCAACCATCAACGGGTGCGAGGCCGGGTTCTACCCGCGCCTCGCACTGTTTTGCGGGCACGCCCATGCGCTAGTATGAATAGCGAACCTCTAGCATGTCTTTTGGAGTAATACATGAGCGATCCCGTCAACCCCTACGCGCAGCAGCCGCCGTTCGGTCAGGACCCCTACGCGCAGCAGCCGCCGTTCGGTCAGGCCCCCTTCCCGCAGCAGCCCGGCTACGGACAGCAGGCCCCCTACGCCCAGCAGCCCGGGTACGGACAGCAGGCCCCCTTCGCCCAGCAGCCCGGGTACGGACAGTCGCCCTACGGCGAATCGGCGTATGGACCGGTGTACGGTCAGCCGTCCTACGCCCCGCCCAACATGTACCAGTACGAGTCGATTCGGTCGAACTCGACGATCGTCATCATCCTGGCCTGCCTGAGCTTCCTCACCTTCGGCCTGCTGATGTCCATCCCCGCCTGGATATGGGGGCAGTCGCTGGTGTCGAATGCGCGTGATATCAACGCTCCCCAGGACGTCGTCGATAAGGCGCGCATGGGTCGCATGATCGCGATGATTATTGCGCTCCTGCAGCTCGCGGGGGTCGCGCTCTTCATGTTCTTCGTCATTCTGGGAATGATGCAGTGACGATAGCCGATAGCAGGCGGGCCCGGGACAGTCCTGGGCCCGCCCACTATCGGAGGTGCGTCCGCGCCGCTTCCCGGATCGATGCTTGTGCCTGCACATGTTGAGGCGGCGCGTGAGCGACACCGTGGCCCGTGAGCTGAGCGCCCCTGCAGCGCCGACCCACGCGTGGGCCGGCCGGGCAACACCTGTAAGCTTGTGGGTATGACTCCCCGATACGAGGCCCCCTCGCGCGCCATCACCGGAACCGACGCTGACCTGCTTGATCAGCTCCGCCACGCGGACGGGCGACCCTATGGCTTTTACAAGAACACCATCGGCGCGTGGGACTACGGCGACTTCACGCTCGCGATCGACCACGTGCAGGCGGACCCCTACGCCCCGCCCTCGTCCCTGCGCGCCTGGGCCAGGCCCGAAGCCATGGGACTGCCCGAGGCTGCCCTGGCCTCGCCCGACGCCCGCCTGGCCGCCGCCGACTTCATCGCCCGTGCCTTCGACGAGGCCATCCGCGCCCGCGGCGCGCGAGACGTGACGATAGCCCGCGCCGGTGCCCTCATCCTGCAGCGCTCCTACGCGACCGTCCTGCCCGACCGCGTCGAGGTCCGCTTCCAGGTCAAGCTCCCCGCGCGCGGACGCACGATTCTGGGTAAGAGCGCGGCGCGACTCTTCGACGTGGACGTGCCCAACGTCGTCATGGACTGCTTCGACTTCGTCTCCGAGGATCCGGGAACGGCACGCAAACGCGCGCGCCTCCTCGGCCACGTCGCCTGCTACGAGGACTACCGCGCCCTCCAGGGCATCCTCAAGGAGCAGGGGTGGGTGTCCTTCGTCGCCGACGAGGCCCTGCTGGCGCGCCGCTCGGGCGTATCCGAGGTGCCCCTGACCGGGGAGGGCGTCGTCGCCTTTGACGCTCCCGACTCGCTGCGCTCCACCGTCACCTTGCCCCACGCCGGGGAGGTGTCCGGCATGGCGATTCCCCCGGGCCTGACCCTCATTGTCGGCGGCGGCTACCACGGCAAGTCCACGCTCCTCGAAGCCATCGCGCAGGGCGTGTACGCGCACGTGCCTGCAGACGGGCGCGAGCTCGTCGCCACCGACCCCACCGCCACGAAGGTGCGCGCCGCCGACGGGCGAGCCGTCACCGGCGTCGACATCTCGCCCTTCATCACCCACTTGCCCGGCGGGGTCGACACGACTTCTTTTTCCACCGAGAACGCCTCCGGATCCACTTCGCAGGCCGCCTCCATCATCGAATCTCTCGAGCTGGGTGCGCGCACCCTGCTCATCGACGAGGACACCTCCGCGACCAACCTCCTCATCCGCGACACGCGCATGCGTGATCTCGTCGCCGCCGACAAGGAGCCCATCACCCCCCTTGTCGACCGCGTCACCTCCCTGACCGAGGCCGGGGTGTCCCTCGTCATGGTCGTCGGCGGCTCAGGTGCCTTCCTCGACGCCGCCGACCGGGTCCTCATGATGGACAACTACCGCTGCCTCGACGTCACAGACCGCGCCCGCTCCGTCGTCGCCGACCTGCCGCGCCCCCGCACCGACGCCCCCACCTCCTGGGATGCCTCCCCTCGCGTGCCCGCCGCGAAGGCGCGTGTGGATCGCCCGCGCACGAAGGCCGTGGGCACCTCGTCTTTGACGATTGACCGCACGACCGTCGATATTTCCGACGTCGCAGGCGTCGTCGACCCGGGCCAGGCCGAGGCGATCGCCTGGTGCCTGCGCGGCGTCCTCGAGGAGATGGCCGGCAAGCAGCCGATGCCCGACCTGATGGCCAAGCTCGGTCGGCGACTCGCCTCCGAGGGTCTGGACGCCGTCTGCAAGTTCGGCGCGCGGCCCTACCCGGCGTTCCTGGCGAGGCCCCGCCTCGTCGACGTGGGAGCGGCGATCAACCGATACCGGGGCCTGCGTTTGCGTGAGACGCGGATCGGAGAGGACCCCGCTCTCGAGGGTGGCTTTGCGGCCGAGGCTACCGCGGCTGGTGACGGTGCTTGGGACGGCGACGACGCGGGCGTCGCGGACTTCGTGGGGCCCGCGTCCGTTGTCGGCGAGGAGGGGTAGTTTTTGCCAGTGTTCCCGTGCCTGCCTACGCGGTGGCGATCGTCGCGGGCATGTGCGAATGCGGACACCGGCGGCGACCGGTATCTCCACGGTCATCGTCGCGGGCGCGCGGGCATTCGCCCAAAGCGCAGACCGCCTCTAAGAGAAACGTCCAATTGGGGCTGATTTGGGCGAAGTGGTCTGCACTTTGAGCGGATTGGTGCCGTGCGCGCCGGTCTGACCGCCCGTGATGGTGGGGCTGCTTCGCTCCGACGGATCTACCCGCGCCCGAGGAGGTAGCGAACCTGCCCGAGAATCTCGTCGGCGTGCGGCAGGGCCGCCCACCGAAAACGACGGATGCGCCATCCCAGCCCCTCCAGGAGACGTTGGCGCCGCTCCTCGGCTTCGATGGAGCGGTGGATGGCGTCAACGTCGGAGCCGTACTTGCCGCGACCGTCGAACTCGATCCCGATGCGCGCCTCCGGCGCGGCAACGTCGATGAAGTAGCGCCCGCTGACCGTCGTCACGGGGTATTGGGTTTCCAGTCCCGTGATCCCGCCGCGCAACAGGATGTAGAGCAGGCGTGACTCGCCCGCGCTGTCGCACCCGGCGTCCGCGTGCTCCAGGACCCAGCGTGCGGACTTTGCGTGCTTCACCCCCTGCTTAGACGGCCCAAGCGTGCGCAGAAGGCGCGAGCGGTTGCGTTCCTCGCGCTGCCGGGAGTCGTCCCGGTAGAAGCGGCTGTATCGGGCCAGCTCGTGCAGCCCCGCGCACGCAATGACGAAGGCCTCCTCCTGATCGAGCGTCAGTGCGCAGTCGATGATGGTGTCTTCGACGGTTGAGCCGATGACGTCGCCTCCGTAGCGAATCATCGCCGGCGAGCGTCCACCCCGCGGTCGGTGGGGACGCACAGTGGAGGAATGGAAGTGGAGTGAACCCACGCGAATCGCGGGAAGCGTGATGGGGCGCGGGTGGTGGTTCGAGGTCGTCGTGACGTGGGGTGGGTGCTCGCGTAGGAGTGGCAAGCCCCTGAGCCATGCGGCGGTCGGGCCCGATGCGATGAGGTGAGGGTGCTTGTGTTGTAGGGCGAGTAGCCGGGCGAAGGTGACGACTTCGAGTGGCTGGGGATGCGAGGCGATGACCTCGGCGTCGAGGTAGTAGCCGCGCGCGATCCTGACGAGCTCGCCGAATTGTGCGCGGCGGGCGAGCACACGCCGATCCGTGGCGCTCGCGCTTGCGGTCGTGTGTACGCGCGCCGCTACGGTGCGGGCGATCGAGCAGTCCATGAGCGCCTCCTGTGACTCGCTTCCAATTGTAGGACACTCGCCCAAAGTGCAGACCACTTCGGTAGATATCCCCACGATGGGGGCCATTAGGGCGAGGTGGTCTGCACTTTGTGCAGATGGTGTCGTGGGTGTGGCGCGAGGGACGAGGCCGGGTACCTGGTGTGCGCAAAGGCGAAGGCCTGTGGGCGATGCCGGGGCCACTCGAGGGCCGTTGGGTAGTCGGGCACTCCCGGTGGGCTCGGAACCCGAAAAGCTGGGACTGGGCGACCCCGAGGGCGCCCCGGGTGCGTTCAGGGGGCGATCAGGGACAACCTCCGTAGCGGCGCGTTGGGCGCTGCGTGCAGGATGGATGCATGAGCACAACGAACACAATCGCACAGGCCGCCGGAGCCGCCCAGCCGGTGCGGGCCTCGTCCATCGTCCGACTCGAGGGAGTCTCCAAGATCTACGGAGACGGTGACGCGCAGGTGCGTGCCCTCGACGATGTGAGCGTCGGCTTCGGCGTCGGCGAATTCACCGCGATCATGGGGCCCTCGGGCTCCGGCAAGTCCACGATGATGCACATCCTCGCCGGCCTCGACACCCCCACGTCCGGGCACGTGTTCGTCGAAGACACCGACATCACCGCTCTGAAGGACACTGCTCTTACCAAGCTGCGCCGCGACCGCATCGGATTCGTGTTCCAGTCCTTCAACCTCGTACCCACGCTGGACGCGCGCACCAACATCCTGCTGCCGATGCTCCTGGCCGGAAGTACCCCCGAAATGGAGTGGTTCGACCTCATCGTCAACTCCCTGGGTATCGACGACCGCCTCGGCCATCGGCCCTCCGAGATGTCGGGTGGGCAGCAGCAGCGCGTCGCCGTCGCCCGCGCGCTCATGAGTCGCCCGGCCGTCATCGTGGCGGACGAGCCGACCGGCAACCTCGACTCTCACTCAACCGACGAGGTCATGGATCTGCTGCGCCGGGCCGTCGACGAACTGCGCCAGAGCGTCATCATGGTCACGCACGACGCCTCCACGGCGGCCTGGGCAGACCGCGTCCTCATGTGCCGAGACGGTCGCATCGTTTCCGACCTGCGAGACGTCACCACCGAGACCCTGACCGTCGCGCTGCGCTGAGCGGGCCGACCTGCTGCCCGACGCTCCTGCCCAGATAGAAGGCTTACACTCATGTCTGCAACCAACTCGCTCCTGAGCGCCAACCTGCGCGCGCACGGCCGACGCTACGTCTCGACCGGCGTGGCCGTCGCGATCTCGACCTCCTTCATCGCCATCACCCTCATCGTCATGTCGGCGCTGTCGGGCGGCCTCACCTCCGGCGTCTACTCCAAGTACCGGGGCGCCACCTTCGTCGTCACCCAGGGGACCGACGCCGAGGAGGACGCCTCACAGCGCGCCGTGCATGCCATTGAAGCCACCCCCGGCGTGACCTCCGTCAAGTCCATGGCCCAGTGGCCCGCCGACGTGGAAAACGGCGGCCTGCGCGGCCGACTCTACGTCTCTCCCGTCGCGCCCGAGCCCTTCGCCAGCCCCGAGCTGACGTCCGGGACCAAGCCGACCGGAGCCGACCAGATCGCCATACCCGAATCCACCGCGAAAGCCCTGGCCGTCAAGACCGGAGACACCGTGCGCGTGCGGGACAGCTTCAGCGGGAACGACTACCGCACCCTGACCGTCGCCGGCACCACGCGCACGAACGCGATCGGTATGGGACTTCCCGCCAGCTACGTTACGGACTCCGGATTCGAGGCGGTCTTCGGTACCGCCTACCCAGCCCAGTTCCTCGTCGCCACCTCCGACACCGACCTGGACGCAAACGCAAACCCTACCCCCGCCACCCAGGACCGTTGGGTGGCGACCGCGAACTCCGCGCTCGGCGGAATCCGAGGCGTGACGGTGACCAGCGTGCGAGCAGCAATCTCCGACGACCTCAAGGACGCGAATCTCGGGGCCTCCACGATGCTGGCCGTCATGATGATCTTCCCGACCATCGCCGCCCTCGTCGCAGCCATAGTGGTCTCCTCGACCTTCCGCGTCGTCCTGACCCAGCGCACCCGCGAGCTCGCGCTGCTGCGCACTCTCGGCGCGACCAGGCGCCAGGTCCGATCGCTGGTCACCCGAGAGGCCTTCGCGATCGGAGCGATCTCCTCCGCGATTGGCGTCGTGGCCGGCTGGCTGATCGGCGCGCTCGCGGCGGCTGGCACCGGCCTGGCCGCTAGCTTCGTGTCCGCGCTGATAGGCGCGTCCGCCTGGCAGCTGGTCGGCACGTGGGCGGGCGCCACCGCCTTCACGACCTTTGTCGGAGTATTCCCCGCGCGCGCCGCCTCCCGCGTCGCCCCGGTCGCCGCCCTCGCGCCCGTCAACGAGGCCGACGCCGCCTCCCGAAAGAAGCACACCCTGCGCTTTGTCCTCGGAGCTCTCATCACGGCGGTCGGTTGCGTCGGAGTAGCCCTCGCGTGGCGCGTCGACGACTCCTCCGCGGCGTTCCTCGGCTCCTTCGTCGCCGCGATCGTCGCCCTCGTGGGCGCGCTTCTCCTCGTCTCGGTCGTTCTGCCGACCCTCACGCGAGCCCTCGGCGCCGCCTTCCCCGGCATGCTCTCCACCATGGCCCGCGAGAATACGACCCGCAACCCCGGTCGCACCTCCGAGACCGGCACCGCGATCGTCATCGGCGTGACCCTCGTCGTGACCATCATGGTCGGCGCAGCCTCCACGCGCACGACCCTGACGAACGCCGTTGACTCGGCCCGCCCCTTCGACCTCGTGGCGGCCTCGAACTCCGGCCCGCTCAGCGACACCCAGAAGGACGCGATCGCGGCCACCGACGGCGTCGCCGCCACGGTCGACCAGTACGCCGCCCCCGGCGCCCTGACGACCACATCGGGAGCGCCCGCCTACGCCCCGACCGGCGGCTCCGATGCGGGCGAGGAGGCCACGGCCTCGTCCGTGGAGGTCACGGGGGAGCCGAACTACGCTAGCGTCGCGCACTCGAGCGTCACCCAGCTGGGAGACGACCAGGTCGGAGTCTCTCAGAAGGATCTCGCCGGGCAGACCCTGCGCCTGTGCGCCGACACGTGCGCGGACCTGACCGCGGTGTTCAGCGAGAAGGCGGGCCTGCACAAGGCGCTGGTCTCCGAGAAGACCCTGCGTTCCGTCTCCACCAACCCCGAGCGTGTGGCCGTCGTCATCAGGCTCGCTGACGAGGCCGACGTCGAGGCCGTCCAGTCGGCGCTGCTCAAGGACTCCAATCTGAGCGTGTACGGCTCCGCCCTGGAACGCCAGATGTACACGAAGGTCATTAACCAGGTGATGCTCGTCCTCGTCGGCCTGCTCGGCGTGTCCGTGCTCGTCTCCCTGGTGGGCGTGGCGAATACGCTGTCCCTGTCGGTGGCCGAACGCACCCGCGAGAACGGGCTGCTGCGGGCTCTCGGCCTGACGCGCCGCCAGATGAAGAGCCTCCTTGCCCTCGAGGCGCTGTTCCTGTCGCTCACCGGCGCGCTCGTCGGCGTCGGCATGGGCGTGGCCTTCGGCTGGGTCGGCGTCATGTCCCTGCCCATTGAGGGCGCGGTCCCCGTCCTGGTGCTCCCGTGGCTTCAGCTTGTCGGCGTGTGCGCCGTGGCGATCCTCTCCGCGCTGGTCGCGTCCTGGCTGCCCGGCCGCCGGGCCGCGCGGGTCAGCCCGTCGGAGGCGCTGGCGACCGAGTGAGTCGCGAAGCGGGCGGGGTGCCCCCGTGCGGCGCGTGGGCGTCGCGTGGGCGGCACCCCGCTTTCGTCGTGGAGTGCCCTCAGCACTCCACGACGTTGACGGCCAGCCCGCCCTCGGAGGTCTCCTTGTACTTGGAGAGCATGTCGTTGCCCGTCTGGCGCATCGTCTCGATGACGACGTCCAGGCTGACGGTGTGGCGGCCGTCTCCCCACAGGGCCATGCGAGCGGCGTTGATCGCCTTGACGGCGGCGATCGCGTTTCGCTCGATGCACGGCACCTGGACGAGGCCAGCCACCGGATCGCACGTGAGCCCCAGTGAGTGCTCCATCGCGATCTCGGCGGCGTTCTCGACCTGCTGGGGCGTTCCTCCCAGGGCCTGAGCCAGGCCGGCCGCCGCCATCGCCGAGGCCGAGCCGACCTCGCCCTGGCAGCCGACTTCCGCGCCCGCGATGGACGCATTGGTCTTAATGAGGGCGCCGATCGCGGTCGCGGCGAGCAAAAAGTCGTGGACGAGGGAGCGCCGCCGCGCCGCGCACTCCTCGACGGACGAGGCCCGGGCCTCCCGTGCGGGCGGCGCGGCCTTCCCGGGATCTGGGGTGGGGGAGTCGGCGCTCGCGGAAGGATGCGCTGACGGGCGGGCCATGCGAATGTGGGACAGGGGTGCGGAGGCCCCGTCGTCCGTGACGGGTCCTGCGGCCACGCCCGGGGTCGAGCCGGCTTCTGGGCAGTGGGTGACCAGGTAGCCGAGGACAGCCGGGATGACGCCGGATGCCCCGTTCGTCGGGGCGGTCACGACGCGGTGACCGGCGGCGTTCTCCTCATTGACGGCCAGGGCAAATAGATTCACCCAGTCCATCGCTCGCATCGGGTCGACGGGTGTCGATACCCAGGCGCGTGCGCCCGGCCCGCTGGATGCGCTGGCGGTGGACCGGTCTGAGGAGTCTGCGTCGGGGATGCAGGCCAGGCGCTGGGCGAGCTTAGCGGCGAGCGCCCGCGCGCGGCGGGGGACGTCGAGCCCTCCCGGTAGGATCCCCGTCGCGGAGGTTCCCGCGTCCACGCAGTCGAACATCGTGTCGGCGATGCGGTCGAGGTAGGCGTTCAGGGTATCGCGGGGGCGCACGGCCTCCTCGTTGGCGCGCACGATCTGGGCGATGGACATGCCCGCCGCGTCGCATTGGGCGAGTAGCTGCGCGCCGGAGGCGAAGGGGTAGGGTGCGGGGATGTCGATTCCGACGCCGGTCTGGCTGGTGGCGAGGGATGAAACGTCGGGGTGGAGGGGGTCGTTGTTGGTTTGCACCATGACGAAGCCTCCGCCCACCGAGTAGTACGTTCGAGCCAGGATGACGGCATCGTCCGCCCCGGTGGCGGTGATGGTCAGGGCGTTGACGTGGTAGGGCAGGACCGTGCGCGCGACGAAGCGGACGTCGCGCGCGACGTCGAGGGGGACCTGGGTGCCGCTGGGGAGGGTGAGTGTGCCGGTGTTCGCCAGGGTCGGCAAGATGGCCTCGACGGTGGCGATGTCGACGGTCTCCGGGTCGTAGCCGGCCAGGCCGAGGAGCACGGCGCGGTCCGTGGAGTGGCCGCGTCCGGTGGCTCCCAGGGAACCGAAGAGGTCGATCGTGATGTGGGAGGGGGGAGTGAGCGTCGTCAGCTCCGTCGTGAAGGCGAGCCCGGCGCGCATGGGGCCGACGGTGTGCGAGGAGGAGGGGCCGACCCCAATGCGGAACATGTCGAAGACCGACAGGGGGTGGGGCGCCTCGTGGGCGGGGATTTGTCCGGAGACGATGGCGGCGGGAGTCGGTCGCGTCGGATCGTAGGTGGTCATGGGGGTGCCGAGGGCGACGGGGCGTAGGTCCATGGTCTCTATTGTGCAGCAGGGGGGTCTGATGGGCGCGTGACGAGGCGGGAGTAAGTCCCTGCCTCACCGTCGGTAACGGCCCGCGACACGTGTGAGGGGGACTCGAGCCGGCCTCGTCCCCTACCATGGACCCATGAACCTTGCCTTCCCCGCGCGCGTCCGCGTCGACGCCGTCATCCAGGCCGCCATGGACATGGAGGCGGCCCCCTTCCTCCACGAGCTCGCGCCCCTCGGCGACGACGAGACGCCGCAGGCGGTCCTCGGCGGGACGCGCAAGACCCAGCGATTCGCCCTCGGCGAGCTGGACGGACGAACCGTCCTGGTCGTCACCTCCGGCATCGGGCTGGCGAACGCCGCGTCCGCGACCGCCCGGGCCCTCACCCTCGTGGACGCGCCCATCGTCATCGCCGCGGGCACGACCGGCGGCCTCGCCCGAGACATCAACGTCGGAGACATCGCCGCCGGAACGAGGGCGATCTACGGGCAGGCCGACGCGACCGCCTTCGGCTACGCCCCGGGTCAGGTCCCCCAGATGCCGATCGACTACGAGTCCTCCGAGGCCGCGGCCGCGCGCGCGGGCGAGCTTCGCGAGGCGATCCCCCACCGGGTGCAAACAGGCCGCGTTCTTTCCTCCGACTCCTTTTGCACGCAGGAACACGCCGAGCCAATGCGTCGGCGCTTCCCCGACGCCATCGCCACCGACATGGAGACGTGCGCGATGGCCCAGGTCTGCTGGTCCAGCGGCGTCGACTGGATCTCCCTGCGCGCCGTCTCCGACCTGTGCGGGCCAAGCGCCGACCAAGCCTTCCACATGGACGGCGCGCGCGCAGCCTCCCACAGCGCTGAAGCGGTCCGCGCATACCTGACACTCCTGCCAACCGCGCCCTGGGCGCACGCGAGCCTCGCCCCGGTATCCTCGCGTGTGCCGGATCGAGAAGGGAACCACTCGTGACCCACCCCGGCCCCGCCCGCATCCTCATGGTGTGTACCGGCAACATCTGCCGATCCACCATGGCCCACGCGATCCTCGAACAGTGCGCCGCCCGCGACGGCGTGGACGTCATCGTCGACAGTGCCGGCGTGTCCGACGAGGAAGCCGGCAACCCCATCGACCGGCGCGCCGCCCGCGTCCTACGTGACGCCGGATACGCCGTCCCTGGCCACCGTGCGCGGCGCATCCGCGCCGACGAACTGGGCGGGTGGGACCTGATCCTGGCGATGACCGAGCGCCACCTCGCGGTCCTGGCGCGACTGGCCGAACGTAGCGGCATCGAGTATGAGGGGGCGCCGGGGCGTGGCGGGTTGCGAAGCGACCGCACCGCGGGCGCGCTCAGCGCGGGCGGTCCCGCGGGTGGCGAGAAGCCGCGCATCTGCCTGTACCGCGACCTCGATCCCGCGGGGCGCGGCGACGTTCCCGACCCGTGGTACGGCGGCCACCAGGATTTTCTGGACACGCTCGACGTCATTGAGCGAGTCACGCCGGTCATCGTCAATCTGGTGCGCTGACGCCTCTGTATTCGCGTGGTCGTGGAGGCGCGGCGCGAAGGCTGCCCCACGGTCATCAATAGGCACACCAGCCCCATCAGTCACGGTGATGTTGGGCATCACGCGTCGATCCTTTCACGTCGCGGGAGAGGGTAAAACGATCCCACCCCTGCGACCTGTTCTGCTGGTCAGAATGTGCTGCGACGAGGAAAGCGGGGTGGCAGGATGTGACGAGCGTGCCGGTCAGCCGTCAGTGACTCCACTTCGGCGGATATTCACGGGTTGGGGATCGAGTATCCTCGCGTTCGTGCGCCGCCCAGGGTGGGTACACCTGAGACCTCTCACACATCCCTGTGTTGCAGGATGAGTGAAATTCGACCAGCGGTCGTGGTACGGTTTCTTTGTAAACTTGCATGAAAACTGGATACTCGTATGCGTCCCGCATTCGACATATCCCGATTCCATCTGATGAAAGCGAAAGGTGAAAGCATGCAGACGTCTATAAGGAGCCTGTTATCTAGGGTGGTGAGATCGAGAGTGGCCGGTGTTGCCGTGGCACTCCTGGCGGCCCTGGGTATCGTGGTCCAAGGGCTTGCTGCGCCGACCGCGGCCGATGTTAACCCTCAGATCGAGGTCACCAATCTGAGCCTCACCAAGATCAACTCTTCCGAGGCGCCGCAGGAGGGCCAGCTGTATGTCAATGGCCTGGCTCTGCTCCAGTTTGATTGGGACGCGTCGAAGGTGCAGGTGAAGGAGGGTGACTCCTTCACGATCACTCTGCCCCCAGAGTTCAAGTTCCACTCGACCCTCGAACGGCCCATGGAGTATACCCAACCAGGGACGGGAAACAGGTACCCTGTCGGCAAGTGTACCATCGATGGTAAGACTGTTACCTGCGCCTTCGGCCCTGAGATTACCCCGCAGGTCCAGGCCGGAAATAAGGATATTCACGGGACGGGCAAGTTCCAGCTCGGCGTCGTGACGCACAACACCAAGGAGACGCTGCCCTTCATCATTAACAGTGACAAGACTGTCGAGGTTGACCTCCCTGGAACCGGGGGCATCCCGAAGCCCTCAGCCTCATACCGTCCGAACATGCTGCTCTACAAGAGCTACAACGGCTTCATGAAGGAAGGGGATACGGAGGCAAGTTGGTACTTCAACTTCGGCGGTCCGAGGCTCCAGAAGGCGCTCAACGTCACCTTCGATGGCCAGACGGAACAGACCATCACCTTCAAAGACACACTCGGCGCGGGCATGACTTGCCCGCTGAAGACGATCTACCTCCACGCGATCGACTCCGAAGAAAACCCCTCGCAGTCGCTCCTCCTGGACAAGGGCACAGAGCCGGGGCCGACGACTACGCCTGGTCACGGGAGCTTCGAGGTCACCGGCACATGCGGGCAGACGGCACCCGACGGAACGACTCCGATCACCTTCGTAGCGAAGGGCCCCTTCAAGGCAAAGACCAACTACTCGCTCTCCTACAGGACTCTCTTCGTCGGCGGGACGGCGCTTCCGGGAACCGACTACACCAACACTGTCGTGGTTGAGGGAACCACGATTAAAGAGAAAAAGACCACGAGCTTTGTCGCAGCAGGATCGGTCGAGGTCCTGATGCGCCAAGGTGAGGGCACCTTCAGCATCACCAAGAAGATCGCCTCGGACTACGCCAACCAGGTCGATGGTGGAGCGACCTTCACGGTCGAAGTCGACTACGTGCTTCCTACCACCGCGGACGACTACCCGGAGTGGACGCCGCCTGCCAACACGCTCAACGCTGACAAGCGCACTGGTACGGCCATGATGGAGGTCAAGCGAGGCCAGACGATCAGCTTCCCGATACCGTTCCCGATGGGCACGATGATCAACCTGCGTGAGGACCCCTCGACGGCCAACCCCGCCCTGCCTGCCGGTTACGTGTGGGAGGAGCCGAAGTTCACCATCGGCTCCATCGCCACCTCGAGCATGACGATTCAAGATCAGGTGAACACGAAGGTCGACCTGCTTAACACGGTCGGCGCCGCCGACAACGGCTTCCAGGTGGTCAAGAAGGCCAGCGGTGCCGAGGGGGCCGCGGCGAAGAAGTTCAGCTTCAGCTACACCTGCACCCTGCCGGACAACACCAAGAAAAACGGGCGGATCGCGGATGTCCCGGGTGACGAGACCCCCGTGGCGAGCCCTGAGAAGTTCCCTGTCGGCACCACCTGCAAGGTGACTGAGGACACTGCAGGTGCCGGAATTGACGGTTACACCCTCGACCCGGCTGGCCACGATACCCAGTCCGTGACGATCG
>ERZ773099.1937-NODE-1937-length-14762-cov-29.307473_pt1 | contig 14762 bp, 10 predicted proteins | sample MGYA00511120_ERZ773099 | MGnify/ENA primary metagenome ERZ773099 (study PRJEB29015, sample SAMEA2738012) | human oral metagenome | biome: human oral; feature: human-associated habitat; material: dental | place: China | collected 2104 ... | reverse complement strand
GGATGGTGTCCATGGTCTCCCCGGACTGGGAGATGGCGACGGTGAGGGTCTTCTCACTCACGATCGGGTCGCGGTAGCGGAACTCGTGGGCGAGCTCGATCTCGACCGGGATGCGGCACCAGTGCTCGATGGCGTACTTGGCGACGTGCCCGGCATAGGCGGCGGTGCCGCAGGCCACGACGATGATCTTGTCGACGCTGCGCAGCACCGAGGCGTCGATGTGCATCTCGTCCAGGATGAGGTCGCCCGCCTCATCGACGCGTCCGAGCAGGGTGTCGCCCACGGCAGTGGGCTGCTCGTGGATCTCCTTGTCCATGAAGGTCTCATATCCGCCCTTGACGGCGGCCGAGGCGTCCCAGGAGACCTCCCAGGTGGCCGGCTGGACGACGGCGCCGTCGGCGTCCCACACGGTGACGTCCTCGTCGGTGAGCAGGAGGACCTGGTCGTCGCCGACCTCCGCGGCGCGCTTGGTGAAGGCGACGAAGGCGGCCACATCCGAGCCCAGGAAGTTCTCGCCCTCGCCCAGTCCGATGACCAGGGGGCTGGAGCGACGGGCGGCGACGATGACGCCGGGGGCCAGCGGCGTGATGGCCAGCAGCGCGAAAGCGCCCTCCAGGCGGGCGGTGACCGCGCGCATGGACTCCACGAGAAGGGCGGCGGCCCGCTGCTCGTCAATGGCGTCGCGGGAATCGCCGGCGGCGTCGAGGCGCGCCGCCAGGTCGATGTCGAGCAGGTGGGCCACGACCTCGGTGTCGGTGGCGGAGAGCAGCTCGCGGCCGGCCTGCTCCACCTCGGCGCGCAGGGCGCGGAAGTTCTCGATGATGCCGTTGTGGGCCACGGCGATGCTGCCCGCCCGGTGCGGGTGGGCGTTGGCCGTCGTCGGGCCGCCGTGGGTCGCCCAGCGCGTATGACCGATGCCGGAGACGGCGGGGTGCGGCGGAGCGGCCGCCAGCGCATCGCGGAGGTTGTCGAGCTTGCCCGCCGCCTTGACGACGTCGAGCCCGCTCGGACCCGCGAGGGCGACGCCGGCGGAGTCATAGCCGCGGTACTCCAAACGCCCCAACCCGTCCATCAGGACGGTCAACGAGCGCTCGGACGGGGGCAGGGGGCCGACGTGGCCGACAATTCCACACATGGGGATGATGGAATCACGCTCATCCCGAGGAGACAACGGATCGTTTCCCGCATCACGTGAGACCTGCGGCATTCCGGGACGCGCAGCGCCCGCATGTGCGCACCGCCCGTGCGGATGAGTCACACTTGGTCGGTGTGCTCCGCCCCGTCCCCCTATATCGAGTTCGGCCGCGACCAGTGGCGCGCGCTCGCCTCGACCACTCCCCTGCCGCTGACCCAGGCGGACGTCGAGAAACTGCGGGGCCTGGGCGACCCGATCGACCTGGCGGAGGTCGATGTCGTCTATCGGCCGCTGACGGCGCTGCTGGAGGACTACATCACGACCTCCCGCGAGCAGGCCCGGCGCATATCCGACTTCCTGGGCGTCGACCCCCATCCGACGCCCTTCGTCATCGCGGTGGCCGGTTCGGTGGCGGTCGGCAAGTCGACGACGGCCCGCCTCATCGCCCATCTGCTGGCCCGCTTCCCCCAGACCCCGCGGGTCGCGCTGGTGACCACCGACGGCTTCCTCCTGCCCAATAAGGTATTGGACGAGCGGGGACTCGCCGCCCGCAAGGGCTTCCCCGAGTCCTACAACCGCCGGGCGCTGCTCGACTTCGTCGCGGCCGTCAAGTCGGGGGCCGAGCGGGTCGAGGCCCCGGTGTACTCCCACACCGTCTACGACATCGTGCCGGGGCGCTCCGTCGTCGTGGAGCGGCCCGACGTCCTGGTGCTGGAGGGGCTCAACGTCCTCCAGCCGGCCCCGCGCGGACGGGGTACCGGCTCGCCCGCGCGCGAGGCGGCGGCCTCAGCACTGGCGGTGAGCGATTTCATCGACTTCTCGATCTACGTGGACGCCGATCCCGAGGACATCCGCCGCTGGTACCTCGATCGCTTCCTCACGCTCAAGCGCACGGCCTTCAGGGAGCCGGGCTCCTATTTCCAGCGCTACGCCGCCATCCCCGACGACATCGCCGTGGCGGCGGCCGACGAGGTCTGGGAGAGCGTGAATCTGGTGAACCTGCGGGAGAACATCGCCCCGACGCTGGGGCGGGCAACCCTGGTGCTGCGCAAGGACTCCCAACACCACATGAGTCGGGTCCTACTGCGCAAGATCTGAGTACTCTCCGAACATTCGGCGAATGTTCGGCGAATATCTACCGAATAATCATCTGATATTTTCCGAGCCTCGGCGGCTCGCCCGCACGGTCCTTCCCCTCCCGACCCTCCCGGCTCTCCCGGGGCGGCGACTGGCACCATGAATGATCCTGGGATAGAACTCCTTTGCGTCTCCGGCATCTCCGGACAGTCGCCGACGACCGATCCTAGGAAATCCATCGGAATCGCTCGAAATTAATCGAATAGCGGCACGGCTCGATCCGACAGGCACCCGCGTGTGACAGTATCGGCGCCATGAACAGCACCGCCGACATCAGCCGCAATAGCGCGAGCAATAACACGGCTCCCGGGCACCACCTCGCCAACAACCATGACGAGCACAACGTCTATGACGTCGCCGTCATCGGTGCGGGACCGGCCGGCGAGAACGTTGCTCAATACGCCACCCAGGGCAGCGGCCTGAGCGCCGTGCTCATCGAGGGCGGGCTGGTGGGCGGGGACTGCTCGTACTACGCCTGCATGCCGAGCAAGGCCCTGCTCCGCCCGTTGGAGGTGGCGGGCGCCTCGGCTCACCTCACCGGCCTGGAGGCCGCCCGGGTATCGGCGCCCGGCCTGCTCGAGCGTCGCGACAAGTGGGTCTCCCATTACGACGACGCCGGGCAGGTCTTCTGGGCCGCCAGCACCGGCATCGACGTGATGCGCGGCTGGGCGCGCCTGGACGGAGAGCGCCGAGTGGTGGTGAGCACCCCCGAGGGGGTGCGCCTGCTGGAGGCGCGCCGCGCCGTCGTCCTGGCCAACGGCTCGCAGCCCGTCATCCCCGCCGAGCTGCAGGATGTTCATCCATGGGGATCGCGCGACGCCACCGGGGTCAAGGAGGTGCCCAAGCGGCTCATCATCGTCGGCGGAGGCGTCGTGGCCTGCGAGGCCGCCACCTGGATGTCCGCCCTGGGCAGCAAGGTGACCATGCTCGTGCGCGGCCCGCGCCTGCTGGCCAGGGCCGAGCCCTTCGCCTCCAAGATCGTGACCGAGTCCCTGGCGGAACGCGGGGTCAGGATTCTCACCGGGGCCCGAGTGACCTCCTGCAAGCGCGCCGGGGCCTCCGATCGGGGTACGGGCCGCATCCACGGCGGTGCGGTGCGCATCCTGTGCGATCAGGAGGCCTTCGACGCCGACGAGATCATGGTGGCCACCGGCCGCAGGCCCGCCCTGGACCGGGTCGGTCTGGAGACGGTGGGGCTGAGCCCCGACGACGTCGTCAGCGGCAGGCTCCCGGAGTGGCTCTACGCGGTCGGCGATGCCAGCGGCCAGGCGACGCTGACTCATATGGGCAAGTATCAGGCCCGGATCATCGGGGAGCGGATCGGGGCGCGCGCCGCCGGATGGCCCCCCGAGCCGATCCCCACCGACATCCCGGTTCCCCAGGTGGTCTTCACCGACCCGCAGGTGGCCTCCAGCGGGCTCACTCAGGCGCAGGCGCGCGATGCGGGCATGAATATCGTCACCGCCCGCGTGGCCTACACCTCCGCGGCGGGCGCCGCCCTGATGCGCGACGACGCCCACGGCGAGGCCGGCCTGGTCGTGGACCGCGCCAGTCGAACCGTCGTGGGAGCGACCTTCGTGGGACCGGAGGCCGGAGAGCTCATCCACGCCGCGACCATCGCCATCACCGCCAAGGTTCCGATTCCGCTGCTGCGCCATGCCATACCCGCCTACCCCACCGCCAGTGAGATCTGGCTGCGCCTCATCGAGTCCCTGCCCACCGACATGCTCCACCCCGGCCAGGAGATCCGGTGAATCCGGCAATCCAGGAAAGCCGGTGAATCCAGCGAATAGGGCCCGGCGAATGCACTGAATTCCGGAAAATGACGACGGCAGCCCTCATCTTCCCTCATCACCGCATGCCCGGAGATAACCCAATGAAAAAATATGAGGGAAACCGCGAAAGCAGATTCGAGGAGAAGCAGAACACCGCTTCGACGGCCCGTAGAAGTCATCTGGAAGTCGACGGAAATCAGTAGGCGTCACGAGAGAATTCACTGGAAGCGCGTCGAAGGCGACGAAGACCGGTAGGAACGGAAGCCCGCATACCGGCGGGTCACCCGCTCATCCGCCGACTCGACAACCTCCGGAAACCTCCTCCGGAAACCTCCTCCGGAAACCTCCTCCGGAAGCCGCGCGCCCGTCCTGAGCCCTCCCCGAGGCGCTGGGCGGACCTCGCACCCGCCTTCATGGACCTGCGCCTCCAGGCACCTCCGCCATCGCTCAGCGCCCTCGCGCGCCCTCGCACACGTGAAAGGAGTGGAAGGATATGTGGTGCACTCGCGACACCTACCGCACAGGAGGAATCCGCTCATGACACGACTCTTCGGCACCGACGGGGTGCGGGGCCTGGCCAACGATCTGCTCACGCCGGCCCTCGCAGTCCAGCTCGGCGAGGCCGCAGCCCGCGTCCTGACCCGAGAGAACCCGGCCTCCAACCACTCCCGCTCCGGGCGCCCGCGCGCCATCGTCGGGCGCGACACGCGCGCCAGCGGCGAATTCCTCGACCACGCCATCAGCGCGGGTCTGGCCTCCTCCGGCGTCGACGTCACCCGTGTCGGCATCCTTCCCACCCCGGCCATCGCCCACCTGACCGCCACTCAGGACATCGACCTGGGCGTCATGATCTCCGCCTCGCACAACCCCTTCCAGGACAACGGCATCAAGTTCTTCGCCCGCGGCGGCTACAAGCTCGAGGACGCCGTCGAGGACGAGATCGAGTCCCTGCTGGGCAAGGTCGAGGACCTGCCGACCGGGGCGGGCGTGGGCCGCGTCATCAAGGGCGAGACGGTCGCCGACCAGAACTACATCAACCACCTCGTCGACTCCGTCGCCACCGATCTGTCGGGGCTGCGCATCGTCGTGGACGCCTCCAACGGCGCCGCCAGCAACGTCGGCCCCGCCGCCCTGCGCGCCGCCGGCGCCGAGGTCATCGCCATCAACGCCTCCCCGGACGGACTCAACATCAACTCCGACTGCGGCTCCACCCACCCCGAGCAGCTCCAGAACTACGTGCGGTCCGTGGGCGCGGACATGGGCGTGGCCTACGACGGCGACGCCGACCGCTGCCTCGCCGTGGACACCGAGGGCAACCTCGTCGACGGCGACCAGATCATGGGAATGCTCGCCGTGGGCATGAAAGCCGACGGCACGCTCGGCTCCGATACGCTCGTGGTGACCGTCATGAGCAACCTCGGCCTGATCCTGGCCATGCGCGAGCACGGCATCCGCATCGTCCAGACGGGCGTGGGCGACCGCTACGTCCTGGAGAAGATGCTTCAGGGAGGCTTCACACTGGGCGGCGAGCAGTCCGGTCACGTCATCGACACCATCCACGCCACCACCGGAGACGGAGTCCTCACCTCCCTGCGCGTGGCCGCCCGCCTCAAGCGCACCGGCAAGACTCTGGCCGAGCTGGCGAGCATCGTGACGCGCCTGCCCCAGACCCTCATCAACGTCAAGGGGGTGGACAAGGCGGCCGCGGGCACCAACCAGGTCGTTCAGGACGCCGTCGCCACGGCAGAGGACGAGCTCGGCGAGACCGGCCGCGTCCTGCTGCGCCCCAGCGGCACCGAGCCGCTCGTGCGCGTCATGGTCGAGGCCGCCACCCAGGAGGAGGCCGACCGCGTCGCGAACCACCTGGCCGGTGTCGTCAAGGACAACCTCTCGCTATGAGCTCCTCCGGGCCCGGGGCGGCCGCAGATGGCTCCGGACGCCCCGGGCCCGCAGCTCGCCGGGGACCGCGGGACAGTCGGGCGGAACTCCCCCGGCTCTCATCACCCGCCTATCCCCTGGCTGTGCTGGAGCCGGTGCCGACCTGGCGCGGCATCGGCCTGAGCGGCAGGCCCCTCGACCTGCTCGCCGTCCTGGCCGGACGGCAGGACGCGAGCGATCAGGAGATCATTGAGGCCCTGTGGCCGGAGAACGCCCCCGCCCGCCCGCTGCGCGCCCTGCACGTCGTCGTCTCCAGAACCCGCGCCCTGACGGGCGAGGACGTCATTGAGCGCGTCGGCCGCGGGTACCGGCTGGCGCTGCCCGCCTCAGACATTGACGCCCGAGACCTGGCTGCTCGCACGGAGCAGGCGCACATCTGCGCGCAGGCGGGCCAGTGGAGCCGGGTGCTGGAGCTGACCGCCGGCCTGCCCCGACCGCCCGAGGCGGGCGATCAGGTCTCCGGCCCCCTGGCCCAGCTTCTCGGACGGGCCGCCGCCCATGCGAGCACGGCCCGGCGCGACCGGGCCCTCGCCCTGGAGGCCGCCGGCGAGTACGAGCAGGCCGTACCCATGCTGCGCGCCGCGGCGGACGGCGACCCCGGCGACGAGGCCGTCCTGGCCGCGCTCATGCGCGCCGAGGCCTGGGTGCGCTCGCCCGCGGCCGCCCTGGAGATCTACGAGGGGCATCGCCGTCGGCTGCGCGAGCGCGGAGCCGTGCCCGGACCGGCCGCGCGCGCCGCCCACGAGGCCGTCCTGGCCGCCGAGAACCCGGTGCGCCGCGGCCTGGAGCCGGTCCCCGAGCACTTCCTGGGCCGCGGGGCGGATGTGGCCGGCGTCCTGGGGGCCCTGAGCTCCCACCGGCTGGTGACGATCACCGGGCCGGGGGGAGTGGGCAAGACGACCCTGGCCCGGGCGGTGGCCGAGCGCAGCCGCCGCCCCGCCGTCTACGTCGCCGCCCTGGCCGAGGTGGCGCCCGGCGCCGACCTGACCAGGGTGGTGCTCGACGCCGTCGGCAATCCCGCGGCGGGCGCCGGGGAGCCGCGCGCGCTCCTGCGCGCCGCCCTGGCCGGCCCGGGGACCCTCCTGGTCCTGGACAATTGCGAGCACCTGGCCGATGGGGTCGCCGACCTCGTCGGGGCGCTGCTGGCCGCCTGCCCGGACCTGCGCGTCCTGGCGACCTCGCGACGGCCCCTGGACCTGGGCGCGGAGCGCGTCCACCGCCTGGAGCCGCTGGACGGCGCCGCGGCGGCCGAGCTGTTCCGCGCCCGCGCCCTGGCGGCCCGCCCCGGCCAGGTCATCGACGACGCGGACCTGGACGATCTTCTCGCCAGGTTGGAGGGCATCCCCCTGGCCATTGAGCTGGCGGCCGCCCGCACCCGCACCCTGTCGGCGGGGCAGATCGCCGAGCGGCTGCCCGGCCGGCCCGGGCTGCTCACGGGCTCGCGCGACGCGCCGGCCCGTCAGCGCACCCTGAGCGCGGTCATCGAGTGGTCGTGGAACCTGCTCGACGCCGCCGAGCGCCGCGCCCTGGCGCGCCTGGCGCTGCTGGCCGACGGCTTCACCCTGGCGGCCGCGGAGGCCCTCGTCGGACCCGGGGCCGCCGACGTCCTCGACGCCCTGGTGGCCCACTGCCTGCTCGCAGTGCGCGAGCGCGGTCTGCCCCGCTTCCACATGCTCGTCATCGTGCGCGACTTCGCCCTGGGGCGGCTGGCCGCCTCCGGCGACGAGGCGGCGGCCCGGGCGGCCCTGCACGAGTGGGCGGTGGGCCTGTGCTCCCGGATCCGCTACCCCGTCAACGCCGGGGACTTCGGCGACGCCGGCCACCCGCGGGCGCGCCTGCACGACCGCCTCTTCCGGCGGGTCGCCGACGACGAGGCCGTCATCGTCCAGGAGCTCGACCGGCTCCTGGCGCGGGCCGAGGACCGGGGCGCGGACCTCCCGCCGGAGGACCTGCGCGACGAGATCTGCCTCATCGGCGCCGCCCTCATGCGGCTGTGGAGCGTCACCTGGAGCTATGAGCGCCTTGCTCACTACGGCCCGCGCCTCATGGGGCCCGCCGCCCGCCCGGCCGGGAGCCCGCGCGGCAACGAGGCGGGGCTGAGCGTCCTGGCCCTGTGCGTCGCCCTGCTCGGGCTCCTGGGTCGCATGCCCGCCCAGGTCCGCTCCCTGCTGTCGGAGCCCTTCGACGGCGAGGGGGAGTTCCGCCGGGTGCGGCGCTTCCTGTGCGCCGGCGAGGAGCGCTGGCCCGAACTGGCCGGCGACGCCGACCCCTGGGTCGCCTGGGCGGCGACCCGCGCCCTGGCCGCCCGGCAGGAGGACGAGGGCGACCCCCGCGCCTCCCTGGAGACCATCGAGACCCTCCTGGGGCGGCTCCGCGGCGCCGACCTGGCCGGCGTCCATCTCCTCGAGCTGCACCTGCACCGCCTGCAGGTGCTCATGTCCCTGGGCCGCTACGACCGGGTCGTCGAGGCGTGCGCCCGCGCCGAGGCGCTCCTGGACCGGATCCTGCCCAGCTGGGGCGAATTCTGCCGTACGACGCTGCAACTGGAGGGGGCCTACTGCGCGGTCTACCTCGATCCGCGGCCGCAGACGGCAGACGAGCTGCTCAAGGCCCTGGAGCCCGTCGATCTGCCCGGAACCATGCGCTTCATCGCCCGCTCCGTGCGCGGGGAGCTGGAGCTCACCCGCGGGAACGCGCGCACCGCCGCCCTCATCCAGCGCATGAGCCTGCGCTGCGCCGGGCACTGGAGCTCCCTCCTGGGGGCGGGGTCGCAGTGGGAGCTCTACATCCTGAGCATGTGCCTGGTCACCGACGTCGAGCTCGACGCCGACGACGCCGTCGAGCTCGACGCCGCGGCCGTCCGCGCCCGGGCGGTGCCCCTGCTGCGCGACATCCTGTCCGACCCCGCCCCCCGGCAGCGCGACATCCCCGCGATCATGGCCTTCGCGGCGGCCGTCGGCCTGTCCGTCGCAGCCGCCGCCCCGGCGGGCTCGGCGCGGCGGGGCGCGGGCGTCGAGCTGGTCGCCGCCGCCCTGGCCGTGGGCACCAACCAGACCTGCCGCCTGCTGTCCCACGACTACCTGCGCGCCCGCACCGAGCGGGTGGACGCCCGGGCGCTGGCGCGGGCCGAGGAGAGGATCGGGGCCCTGGACCGCGCCCGGCTCATTGCGCGCGCGACCGGCCTCGCCCGCGACCTGGCGGGCGGGACCGGCCGGGACCGCGGATAGTCCGGTCAGGCGTTGCGCCGCTGGTAGCGCAGGATCGTCAGCGGGGCCATGGCGACCAGGACCAGGAGGGATCCGATGATGGCGGCGCGCACGTCCCCGGCCGAGCCGGTGGTCCCGTCCAGCAGGTAGCGGCCGCCGTCGACGATGTGGGAGACCGGGTTGTTGCGCACGAAGGCCTTGAGCCAGCCCGGCAGCGTGGAGGTGGGCACCATGGCGTTGGACAGGAAGGTCAGGGGGAACAGGACGATGATCGTGAAGGAGGTGACCGCCTGGGCCGAGGAGAAGATCGTCCCCAGCAGCAGGAAGGTCCAGGCGATCGCCCAGGCGCAGCCCGTGGCCAGGGCGACGGCGCCGGCCGCCCCCGACCAGCCGTTGACGGGCCGGTAGCCCAGGGCCCAGCCGGTGAGCACGGTCAGGCAGGTGCAGATGAGGTAGCGCAGCACGTCGGAGACCATGGGCCCCAGGACGGGGGCGATGCGCGACATGGGCATGGTGCGGAAGCGGTCGAAGACGCCCTTGTCCATGTCCTCGCGCAGGTCCACGCCCGCGCTCTGGCTCGTGGTCAGGGCATTCATGATGATGAGCCCCGGGACGATCGTGGGCAGGTAGGCCTTGACGTCCCCGGCGATGGCGCCGCCGAAGAGCTGACCGAACATGACGGTGAAGAGCACGGGCTGGATGAGGATGTCGTAGAACTCGCCCGGGTTGCGCACCATCGTAATGAGCGAGCGCCAGGCCATGGAGACGGTGTCCGGAATCAGGCGCGCCTCGCTGAAGCGGGAGGCGGTGGGGGAGAAGACGGTTGCGGCTGCGGTCGTGCTGCTGGAGGCGGTGGAGGTCATGACTGCTCCTGGTTCTGTGAGGGGCGGGCGGAGGGGCGGTGGGAGGCGACTGGGCTGATTGAGCTGGCCGGGGCGGTTGCGGCTGCATCCGGGCCGGGCGCCGACGTCGCCTTGCGGGCTGTCGCACGGGCCGGGTCCTCTGGCCTGGAGTGACCCTGAGGCTTACCGGTCAGGGCCATAAAGACCGCGTCCATGCTGGGGCGGTCCACCGAGACCGTCCTGGGTGGCAGACCGGCGTCGCGCAGGGCCACGAGCACCTCGGTGGCTACGGACGCCTCGCTCAGGGGCGCCTGGAGGTGGGTGCCCTGGTCGACGACGGCGGGCGCGTGACCGGTCACCCGCTCGATGATCGTGGCGGTGGCTGCCTGGTCGCCGGGCGTGGCCGGGGTCAGGATGAGGGCGCTGGAGCCCACCCGGTCCTTGAGCTCGTCGGGGGTCCCCTCGGCCACCAGGCGGCCGTGGTCGATAATGCCGATCTGGTGGGCCAGGCGGTCGGCCTCCTCCAGGTACTGCGTAGTCAGCAGGATCGTGGAGCCGCCGTCCACCAGGGAGCGGATGACGTCCCACATCTGCTCGCGGGTGCGCGGGTCCAGCCCGGTGGTGGGCTCGTCGAGGAAGACCAGCGGGGGCGTGGCGATGAGCGAGACGGCCAGGTCCAGCCGGCGCCGCATGCCACCGGAGTAGCCGCTCACCCGCTTCCCACCGGCCTGCGTCAGGCTGAAGGAGGCCAGGAGCTCGTCGGCCCGCTCGCGGGCCTGGCGCCGGCTCAGGCCCAGCAGCCGGCCGAAGAGGCGGAGGTTCTCGACCCCGGTGAGCATCTCGTCGACGCTGGCGTACTGGCCCGTCACCCCGATGAGGCTGCGTACGGCGTGGCGCTCGGCCACGACGTCGTGCCCCAGGACCCGGGCGGTGCCGCGGGTGGGCGCCAGCAGGGTGGTGATCATACGCAGCGTGGTGGACTTGCCGGCGCCGTTGGGGCCCAGCAGGCCGTAGACGATGCCTGTGCGGACCGTCAGGTCCAGGGAGTCGACGGCGGTGAAGCTGCCGAAGGTGCGGGTCAGGCCCCTGGTCTCAATCGCGGGTGGCTGCGCGGAGGACTCGGAGGGCCGTGAAGGTGCTGATGACTTCATGTGCGTCAAGGTGGACCCGCGCGGTTTCACAGCACCTTCAAGCAGCTTTCACGCGTGGGCTGCCGGGTGGCCGGGACTTCTGGGCTGGTGCTCCAGCCGCGGTGCCCGGCGCCCGGCGGGGCATTGGGCCCGGGGCCGGACCGGGTCATTGGGCCGGGGCCCGGCGGGCCTGCCGGTAAGGAGGTTCCCCGTCTAGGCTGGGACTGTGAGCACCAAGGAGCCCTTAGAAGAGGATGTGGCTGGCGCCCCAAACCCGGGCGCCCCGGACCTAAGTGCTGTGAGCCCGGACGGGCAGGCCCCGGATGCCGCGGACCCGGCCCCGGATACCGCAGTTCCAGATACCGCGGCCCCGGACGGGCAGGCCGCGGCGGACCCGGCCCCGGGGCTGACGGCCGCCGAGGCCAGGTGGGTCGCGCTCATGCGCCGTACCATGCCCCAGGAGCTGCGCCCCATGCTGCTGGCGCCCGACTGGTACCTGGGCATGGAGGAGGCCGAGCCCCAGGGGCGCTGCATGGCCTGGTACGACCTGGTGGCGGACCGTTACGTGCTGCTCACCGTGGGCGCCTTCTACGACGGGGAGCAGACCGTCGTGGGCTCCATGCACTGCCAGTGCATGTACCTGCAGCCTGATGACAGGTGCTGCCCCAGTCAGAGGTTCCAGGGGTCTCTTGAGGAACAGGTCGCCCGCGCCCGTGACTGGCTGCTCTGGATGGCCCACAGGCCCGTGGACCGCATGGAGTGGGTCGGTGTGACCACGGAGTACCGGTTCGCCGACGACGGCGTCGGTATCTCGGCCTCCGGCTGCAATGCCCTCCGGCGGCTCCCGCCCCGGCAGGTGGTCAGGGTCCCCACCCGCGTTCTGTGAGCGGGTAGGGGATGCCGATCGGGGCCTATCAATTTGAAGAGTCTAAGAAGTAAACCGGTGGGGCTGTCAGGACGGCGGCGCTGAACCCGGTCCCAGACCAGGCAATAAACGTGTTCGCTTATAGCGAGATCGTCCTGACCTGCCTGTTCTTGAGGCAAGAGGCCCGAACCAGGTTTTGCTGACGTTGTGTAACGTTATTCGCCTCCGGGAAGCTGCAGGTCAGAGGCTTTTCGGGGGTGTCGTGACAAAGTCGTTAGAAAAACGAGGGCATTGAGGTCCGCCAGCCGCCCCCGTCAATGAGTGACGACGATGAGGGCGGAGTGCTACCATTAATATTGTCATAACGTGTTGTTGGGTAAGGACAAGATGATGCAGGAACCCACGACGATCGTGTACAGCCCCCAGCACGTCATTGTGCTGGTCATTGTCCTGGTGCTGACCGTGGTCGCGTTGGTCCAGGTGTGGCGCCAGAACAACACTATGCCAACTGCCGGGAAGGTCGTCTGGACCGCTGTCATTATCATTCTGGTGGGGGTCGGGCCGGTCGCGTGGTACTGCTGGCGGCTGGGAGACAGGTTGCTGAACAGCAAGATCCTGAAGGAACCCCGGAGCCGTCGGTCAGGGTCGTGAGCGCCCAGGTGCCGGTACAGCTGCGCCCAGGACGTGCGGCTGCGTGGTGACTCGCTCCCGTGGCGAGGATCCGGGGTAAGGACCCGGAGCTCCGCCTCGGGGGCGAGCCTCTGGGGCGCCGTCGCTCTGCCTCACCGCCTTGTGTAGCAGGGCTCATGTGGTGCGTGCTGTCCTTGACCAGGACCAGGGTGGCGCGCTCCCGCGTCGGGGCGATGTTCTCCCGCAGGTTGGCCAGGTTGACGCTCTCCCAGATCCCCCGGGCGGCGTCCACCGCGATGTCGTCGGGGATCTGGGCGAAGCGCCGGAAGTAGGAGTCGGGGCGGGTGAAGGCCGTGTGCTTCAGGGTCAGGAACCGCTCCAGGTACCAGCGCTCAATGTCCTGGCTGCGGGCGTCCACGTAGATGGAGAAGTCAATGAAGTCCGACACCGCCAGGCTGCTGGGTGCGGGCCCCCACGGGCCGGAGGGGCGCAGGCGCGGGGCCGGCTGGAGGACGTTGAGCCCCTCCAGGACCAGCACGTCAGGGCGCTCCACCACCGTACGCGCCCCGGGGACCACGTCGTAGGTGGTGTGGGAGTACACCGGCGCCTCCACCCGGGGCGCCCCCGACTTCACCGCCGCCACGAACTCCAGCAGCGCCCGCCGGTCGTAGGACTCGGGGAAGCCCTTGCGCCCCGTCAGGCCCCGCCGCTCCAGGACCGCGTTGGGCAGCAGGAAGCCGTCGGTGGTCACCAGGTCCACCCGCGGCGTGGTCGGGAAGCGCGCCAGCAGGTGGGCCAGGAGGCGGGCGGTGGTGGACTTGCCCACCGCCACGCTGCCCGCCACCGCCACCACGAAGGGGGTGGCGGGCTCGCTGACCCCTAGGAAGTCGGCGGTACGCCGGGCGCGCTCGCGGGTGGCGGAGATGTAGTTCTCCAGCAGCGCGGACAGGGGCCGGTAGACGGCGTCCACCTCCGCCAGGTCAATGGGGTCACCCAGGCCACGCAGCTTCTCCACGTCCGCCTGCGTCAGGGGCAGGGGCGTGGTGGAGGCCAGGGCGGACCACTGCTCACGCCCCAGCTCCAGGTAGGGTGAGGCGCCGACCTTGGGCGCGGTACCGGGCTGGTCGGGTGAGGCGCTGCCGACGCCGGGCGCACCCAGGGTGCTGATCTGGTCGGGCGCGGCCGGGCGGGCGTCGGCGTCGGGCACCAGGGAGGTGGGCGACGCCGGGACCGGGGACGGGATGCTCACTGGTCAAGTGTGACGCATTGTCAGGTCGATCTCGCACCAGGTGTCAGGGTGCCGACGGGAATCACACGAACCACCGGTGCGACCGGTTGTGCGGGCCCTGGCGGCGTGCTTCCATCGGGACCATGTGTGGAATTGTTGGACACGTGGGTCCCCTGGATCCCTCGAACCGGAGCCTGACCGTCCTCATGGACGGGCTGGGGCGCCTGGAGTACCGCGGCTACGACTCGGCCGGGGTCGCGCTGCTCACCGGTACCGACCCGGTCGAGGGGGTCACCCTGGTCAAGGTCGCCGGCAAGCTCGCGGGCCTGCGCGCCGCCCTGGACGCCGACCCGCCCGCCCCCGCCACGGCCGGCATCGGGCACACCCGCTGGGCTACCCACGGCGGCCCCACCGCTGTCAACGCCCACCCCCACCGCGCCGGGCGGCTGGCAGTGGTCCACAACGGCATTATCGAGAACTTCCGCACCCTGCGCACCGAGGTCGAGGCCGCGGGCCGGGTGCTGCTGTCCGACACCGACACCGAGGTCGTCGCCCACCTCCTGGACCTGGACTACACCGCCCGCCTGGCCGCCGCCGGGCTCCTGGGCCCGGTCCCCTCCGCGGACGGTGCCGCGGTCCCCTCCGCGGACGGCGCCCCTGCCGGCCCCGACGCCTCGGCCCCCGCCGCCACCGGCCACCGCGCAATGCTCCTGGTGGAGTCCGTGCGCGCCGTCGCCGCCCGCCTGGAGGGCACCTTCGCCCTCCTGGTCCTGACCCCCGACGCCCCCGGCACCATCGTGGCCGCCCGCCGCTCCAGCCCCCTGGTCATCGGCCTGGGCGAGGGGGAGAACTTCCTGGGCTCCGACGTCGCCGCCT
>ERZ773099.1935-NODE-1935-length-14768-cov-13.257120_pt1 | contig 14768 bp, 25 predicted proteins | sample MGYA00511120_ERZ773099 | MGnify/ENA primary metagenome ERZ773099 (study PRJEB29015, sample SAMEA2738012) | human oral metagenome | biome: human oral; feature: human-associated habitat; material: dental | place: China | collected 2104 ... | reverse complement strand
TATATTTTTCATATTTGCAATATATTTTTTATAATTAAAAAAAATATTTCAAAAAAGAATTGACAAATTTAAAATAGAATGCTATCATTATTTCATAAATGAAATGAAAGGAGAGATAAGATGAAAGAACTTTGTAAACTAAAAGGCAGAATTGTAGAAAAAGGAATGAGCCAAGTTGAGTTAGCTAAAAAACTTAATTTATCGGTACAAGCTTTAAATGCTAAATTAAATGGAAGAGCTATGTTTAATTTGACGGAAGTGGGGATAATTATTGATGCTTTATCTATTGAAGATTCTGAGATAAGACAAATTTTTTTAGTATAGTTATTTCATAAATGAAATAAAAATAAAAAGGAGGAATAAAAATGAAAAGAATAGAAGAACTTAGATTTTATAAAGACTAGAAAAAGGGGGGATTACTAATGTTAGAAATAAGAAAACTAGGAAAAAACTTCTACTTGGTTGGAGGAGAGTACACAGCAAGTAACTACTCAGAAGCTGTAATAATTGCAAACCAAAACAATCAAATAAATGGCTTTTCTGTGGAGTTCATGCAAGCAAATTTAAGAAGTTACTTAAAATTTAAGATTAAGAAAATCTTTAAAAGTATATGGTACTGCATTAACTATCCTTTTAAAAAATTGGAAAGTTGGATGTAAAGGAGGAGAAAATGAGGAAAGACAAGATTAAAAAAGAATTAGAAGGAAGAATAGAGGGAATGGAAGAATTAATAAGAAAATATGAATCTGAAGGAAAGGATTCAACATATTTTCAGGGAGCTTTATATGCATTTAAAGAAATTTTAAAAGGAATAAAAAATTATAAATTTGGTTAGGAGGTGAACAATGGAAAAGAATAGCTATTCTGTTGAGGAAGCAGCAAAGCTAATGGGCTGTACTTTGCAAGCGGTTAGGGAGCATATAAAGGCTGGGCTAATACCAGGATGTAATGGCATAAAAAAAGGAAAGAATTGGAGTTATTATATCCCAAAATTAGCCCTAGATAATTATTTAAAAGGAGCAAGTGGAGTGGATATGGAAAGTATAAAAGTAGCAGTAAAAACTGCTTTTAAAGAAGTTATAGAAGAAATGGCAAAAGAATTAGCAGAAAGGAGGTTAGCACAGTGAATAATGCAACAAGAGGGTTAGTAGCTTTAGCAATGTTACTAACAGCTAAAAAATTAAAAGATAAAAAAGAAGAAGAAAATAAAAAAACATCTGAACCAGGCGACCAAACCAAATCAGATGTTCAAAACAAATAGGGTAGGTAAACCCTTACTTACCCTTGATTATACTAGAAAACATTAAAAATATCAAGGAGAAATTATGTTAAAAGCAAAATTTATAGACGTAATACTAGAGGTTATGCAAGAAGAAGCAGACAGAATTTGGATAGATAGCAAAGAAGTTAATGTTTGCTTTAAAGATAGCAAAGATGTGGATGGTAATACAGAAATACTTAAACATATTTATAAACTACAACTTAATAAGGTTGTTGGAGAGTACAGAATAAGAATAGATTATGAGTTTAAAAATATAGAAATTCATAAAGGTACTAAGTTTGTATGCCTAAGAAACTTCAATAGCTGTGAGAATAAAATCTGGACTGCTATCTTAGAAGATTTGGAAATAGATAAGAATAAGGAGCTTAACTTATGAAAAACATTGAATTTACAAACAAAATATTAGAAGCAATGCAATATAAAATTCAGGAATTAGAAATAGATAAAGAAGAAATAAAAATTACATTTTTAGAAGATATAGATCCTGAAGAACAAAAACTAATTAGCAATTTTATTGAAGGCTTAAATTTAAGTTCGCAAATAGATATGCCTATATCTATTCTTTATAGAAATAAAATATTAGATATTTATAAAACTAAAAAAAGTATTAGATATTTTAGTTTTGCAGGAAAATTAGATAAATTATGGTCTTTAGTACTAGAAGAAATTACAAATTTGAAAAGGAAAAGAAGAGGTGTTTGAATAGATGAATGTAAATGAATACAATTCTCAAAATACAGGAAAACAAGCATTGGTTTTAGAAGAAAATGAAATAAAAAGTTTAATGCATTTTTCTACAATTGCTAAAAATGAAAGTATTAATGGTTTAATCGTATCAGGAAGTTATGTTGGATTCACTGATACATATAGACTAGCAGTAGTAAGAGATACAAGAGAAGAATTACCAGGAACAGATACTAAGATTTACTCGGTGTCAGTATTAGAAGAACTTAAAAAAGCTAAATCTATGGCAGTACTAAAAGATGGAAGGTTAGCCATTCAGGTAGGTAGTGAAGTAACAGAATACGATCCTATTCCTAATGCAAAAGTACCTGATATAAAAATATTCATTAATAACTACGAATATGGAAGCTATTCAAGTGGAAAGGCTGTTAAAAAAATAACTGATGATATAGTTTGGAAAATGTTAAAGCTAGTAGATTCATCTGATATAAAAAGATACTTCTCTTTTGAAGATGGAAAACTGATAGTGGAAGCTTATCCTAATGGAAATTCAGCACTATTGTTAGATGTTTTAGAGCTTGATAATAAAAAAGTCAAATTAAAAACTACTCTAAATTTCAAATATATGGACTTATGGTTGAAGTATGTGAAAGATGAAAAGTTTGATATTGCTTTAGCTAAAAATAATAGGAATGCTTGTCAGTTCAGAAAGGATAATCTATTTTATATAGTTATGCCTGTGGCATTGAGAGATTAAAGGAGTTGATAGGAATGTCTAAAATAGAAGAAGTTTTGGAGTATATAAGAAGTAACACTCATGCAACAAACAAGGAAATTTCAGAAGATTTGAATATAAGTGAAGGTGTTGTTAGAACTTATTTAAATAGATTAAAAAATAAAGGCTATTTAGAAAAAATAGGCACAGAATATAAAGTTTTAAAAGAAATGCCTGTTAACAAATCTAACTATAAGCAAGAAATTATAAAAGAAATGTTGGAAGTTTATATGGATGATTTTAGAGAAATTAAGGTAATCAATGAAAAAATTAGAGTTGGGGAACTTATTATAAGACTTGTAGATAAGTTATAGGAGGCACAAATGTTTTTAATAGATGATAGTTATTATGAGTTGGTATTAGAAGATGAGGATATAGCTGTTTTGCAAAATATTCGCACAGGAGAAAGTTTGACAATGCCAATGAAAGATTTGTGGAATTATGCAATATAAAGGAGGTGTTCAGTATGCTGAGAATAAATAAAAAGTCTGTTGCGACTACCACATCATCAACAGACCATCAACCAAATTTTGATTATATATTACAACAAATTATTAAAAAATGCAAATAGGAGGATATAAAAATGGTAAAAGTAGAATTTACTGGAAGTGTGGAAGAAGTTAAAAAGGAAATAAGAGAGTTCATAGAAGCTAACTGTACTGAAGTAATAAACAGTACAGAAATAGCAATGGCTAGGGCTATAGAAAAAGCTACCTCTAAAGTAGAAGAAAAGAAAGAAGTCTTTAAAAAAGTAGAGGAAGTACCTACAACAAAGCTACCTACTGCACCAGCTAAAAAGGAAGAAGCACCTGTAGAGGTTGCAACTCCTTTACCAACTAAGACAGCTGAATATACTGCAGCAGATTTACAAAAAATAGCAGCAGCTTGGGTAAATAAGGATATAGATAATAACAGAACAGTATTAGTAAATCTATTATCTAGTTTTGGAGTTAAGGCTATAACAGTTTTACCAAAAGAAAAATATGGAGCTTTTATTCAAGAACTTAAAAACTTAGGAGCTGATGTTTAATGGCACATGCACTATTAGGACCTTCTAGTGCTGCAAGGTGGATAGCTTGTCCACCTTCTGTCAAACTCTGTGAACAGTTTGAAGATGTAGAAAGTGAATATGCAAAAGAAGGTAGTTTGGCACATGAAATAGCAGAATTGAAGGTAAGAAAATTAATAGATCCTGGATTAACTTCTAGGAAATTTACAGCAGCTATGAAGAAACTAAAAGACAAAGAACTTTACCATGAAGAAATGCAAGGGTACACAGATGAGTATGTGGAGTTTATCCAGGAAAAGATGTACAGTTATCCAACTACCCCGCATATAGCAGTAGAACAGAAAGTAGATTTTTCAGAATATGTTCCTGGTGGATTTGGAACCGCAGACTGCATCTTAATCTCTAATGATACTTTACACATTATAGATTTTAAATATGGAAAAGGAGTACCCGTAAATGTGGAAAATAATGCTCAATTACTTTTATATGCATTAGGAGCATATCTAGCTTATGAAATGATATTCCCGATAGAGCATATTAAAATGTCAATTGTACAGCCGAGACTTAACAATATAGACACTTGGGAATGTAGATTGGATTACTTATTAGAGTTTGCAAAGATAGCACAAGAAAGGGCTGTAATGGCTTTAAATGACGAGGGTGATTTTGAGTGTGGAGAGCACTGTAAATTTTGTAAAGCTAAAGCTACCTGTAAAGCAAGAGCTAATACTAATTTAGAACTAGCCAAGTATGAGTTTAAATCTGCAGACCTATTAACTTTAGAAGAAATTGGAGAAATACTGCAAAAAGCACATGATTTAGATACCTGGGTAAAAGAAATAGAAAAATATGCTCTAGCAGAAAGTTTAAAAGGAAATAATGTTCCTGGATGGAAAGCTGTTAATGGCAAAGGTAGTAGAAGTTTTAAAAATACAGATGAAGCTATAAAGGTTCTTAAAGAAAATGGAATAGCTGAGGAGTTACTATATGAAAGAAAATACTTAACCTTAGCTCAAATTGAAAAAACAATAGGTAAAAAAGAATTTAATAATCTAGTTGGAAATTTAGTAGTTATGAATGCAGGGAAGCCAACTCTTGTAGATGCATCAGATAAAAGAGAAGCTATAACAAACAAGATAAAGGCAGAAGATGAATTTAGTGCAGTTGATGATATTAATAATTTATAGAAGGAGAAGTGATATTTATGGCAAATGATACTAGAGTAATGACAGGGAAAGTAAGATTAAGTTATGTGCATTTATTCAAACCTTATGCAGCAGAAAAAGGACAAGAAGAAAAGTACAGTTGTACAATTTTAGTTCCAAAAACAGATGTACAAGCTAAGATGAAACTTGATGCTGCAATAAATGCTGCGATAGAAAAAGGAATTAGCAGTGTGTGGAATGGAGTTAAACCTCCAAGACCAACTATCCCAATATATGATGGGGATGGTGTAAGACCTTCTGATGGACAAGAATTTGGACCCGAATGTAAAGGTCATTGGGTGTTTACAGCAAGTGCAAAAATTGATTATCAACCTGGGATAGTAGACTCGAAGCTACAACCAATTTTAAATCAATCAGAAGTTTATTCAGGAATTTATGCAAGAGTATCGGTGAACTTTTTCCCTTATGCAGTAAGTGGTAAAAAAGGAATAGGTTGCGGACTTGGTAATGTACAAAAGCTAATGGATGGAGAACCTTTATCAGCTGTAGGAATTAAAGCAGAAAATGAATTTGATGAGGTTGAAATAGATCCAGTTACTGGAGAACCAATTCTATAAAAAAACTTATAAGAAGGGCAGTTTTAATACTGCCTTTCAATTTCAAAAAAGGAGCGATTATGAGAACTTTAAATATAGATATAGAAACATTTAGCTCTGTAGATATTGGTAAGTCAGGCGCATATAAGTATGCAATGAGTGATGATTTTCAGATACTTCTATTCGCTTATTCTGTTGATGGCCAGGATGTAAAAATAGTAGACCTTGCACAAGGTGAAGCTATTCCTGAAGAAGTATTAGCCCTTTTAAAAGATAAAAAATATACTAAGTATGCTTATAATGCTGTCTTTGAGTGGTGGTGTTTGAATATGGCTGGAATAGAAACTCCACTAGAGCAATGGCATTGTACTATGGTACACGGTCTTTATTGCGGGTACACAGCAGGTCTTGCTGCAATAGGTAATGCGATGGGGTTACCTCAAGATAAGAAAAAACTAACAACAGGAAGTGCTCTAATAAGATACTTCTGCATACCTTGTAACCCTACTAAAAGTAATGGCAACAGAACTAGAAACTTGCCTCAACATGCTCCAGAAAAATGGGGGCTATTTAAAGAATACTGTATCCAAGACGTAGTTACAGAAATGGAGATAGGTAGAAGATTAAGTGCTTTTCCTGTCCCTGAAAGAGAGTGGAAACTTTGGGTATTGGATACATTTATGAATGCATACGGAGTAAGGATTGATAGTGAGTTAGTGAATGGTGCTTTGTATATAGACGCATTATCCAGGGCTAATTTACTAGAAGAAGCAAGAGATATAACAAAGTTAGACAATCCCAATTCTACGAGTCAGTTACTAAATTGGTTAGAAGAAGCAGGAGAAGAAGTTGAGAATTTGCAAAAAGCTACAGTTGAAAAAATGGTAGATACTTTAGAAGATGGAAAAGCTAAAAGGGTGTTAGAAATAAGACAAGAGCTTTCTAAGACATCTGTTAAGAAGTATAGAGCCATGAGTGAGGCTATGTGCAAAGATGGAAGAGTGAGAGGTCTATTACAATTTTATGGAGCCAACAGAACTGGTAGATATGCAGGAAGATTAGTTCAAGTACAGAACTTACCTCGTAACTATATAGAAACTTTAGATGTAGCCAGAGATGTTATTAAAAAAGGTGACGGTGAACTATTAGAAATGCTTTATGGAAACATACCCGATACCTTATCACAGCTTATCAGGACTGCATTTATCCCCTCTGAAGGTAATCATTTTGTTGTGTCAGACTTCTCTGCAATAGAGGCAAGAGTAATAGCTTGGCTTGCTGGAGAAGAGTGGAGAATGGAAGTATTTAAGACTCATGGAAAAATCTATGAGGCATCTGCATCTCAAATGTTTGGAGTGCCAATAAACACCATAGCAAAAGGTGAAGAAAACTATCACCTTAGAGCTAAAGGTAAAGTTGCAGAACTTGCACTAGGTTACCAAGGTAGTGTTGGAGCTTTAACTGCTATGGGTGCAGCTGATATGGGTCTGACAGATGAAGAAATGAAAGATATTGTAGACAGATGGAGAAAATCATCAAAAAGAATTGTGGAGCTGTGGTATGCATTAGAGAATGCAGCAGTTGAAGTTTTAGAAACTGGAGAACCTCAAATGGTTAAGTGTGTAAAGTTAGCTAAAGAGTACGATTTTATTTATGGTCAAGACTTTTTCACAATAGAATTGCCAAGTGGCAGAAAACTTTTCTATCCAAAGCCATTCTTAAAAGAAAATCAATTTGGGCAAATGCAGATGCATTACATGGGTATTAATCAAACATCTAAGAAGTGGGAAGTTATCCCGACTTATGGCGGTAAATTAACAGAAAATATTGTACAAGCTATTGCAAGAGACTGCTTAGCAGAAACTTTACTAAGAGTAAAAGAAAAAGGTTGGCCAATAGTATTTCATGTTCATGATGAGATAATACTAGACGTTCCAAAGTCTGTAGAATTAGAAGAAGTTATAAAAACTATGACAGAAGAAATAAGTTGGGCTAAAGGATTAATACTAAATGCTGCTGGATTTACTGGCAGTTATTATATGAAGGATTAGGAGGAAATTATGCATATAGGAAGAAAAATAAAAAATTTTAGAGATAAAAATAAAATATCTCAAACAGAATTTGCTACAAAAATTGGGGTTACACAAGCCTTTTTATCACACTTGGAAAATGAAAGACTTAATGTAGAAAGTCCAACTCTTGAAAAGAAAATATTAGTTGCGATTGGAGAAGAAACAGAGTCAGAAAATAAAGTCGAAAATCCTATGAAGGAATCAACAATAAACGATAATGTTCACTCACCAAAACATTATATGATACCAGGTTGTAATTTTGAAAGTAGACATTTAGCTGATGCTATTGTTGAAGGTATGCCTAATCCTTTATGTACTAGAATATGGAATGTAGTTAAGTATCTGGTTCGTGCTGAAAAAAAGAATGGGAAAGAGGATTATGAAAAAGCAGTTGAATACTTAACTTGGACATTAAAAGGAAATGAAATTACTCAACATCTTAGTGGAAATAGAATAAATTATATCACAGATAAATTAAAAACTGACTGGACTACTATAATACTTGGAATATGTAAAGACCTTCCTTCTAATAAAGCTTTGCTAATAAATGAGGCTTTTAGAAATCTAATTACTTTAAATATTTCTGAAACAATTGGCTGTATAACTAAAATAATAGAACTTGGATAAAAGGAGATAGCAGATGGAGAACTCGAGAAAATTAATAATATCAGAAGCAAATAACAGACATTCAAAGCAATGGGTAACAACTGAGATTACCTGGTCTGAATTTGTTGATAGATTAGGAAAACCTAAAATAACAGCTGAAACACTTGATGAGTTCTTATCTTATTCTAAAGCTAAACAAGATGATATTAAGGATGTTGGTGGCTTTGTTGGTGGAAAATTAAAAGGTAATCTTAGAAGAAGTGAAGCTGTTGAAAGCAGAAGTTTAATAACACTTGACTTAGATAACTTAGCTTATGAAGATGACACTAAGATTATAAAAACTCTTAATAGTTTAGGGTGTGCCTATGCGGTGTATAGCACTCGTAAGCACCAAACTACTAAGCCTAGGATTAGAGTTATTTTACCCTTAGCTGAAGATGTATCTGCTGATGAGTATGAGCCGATAGCAAGAAAGGTAGCTGAGTCTGTTGGATTACGTTATTGTGATCCTACAACCTTTCAGGCTGTTAGGTTAATGTATTGGCCAAGCCATTCTACTGATAGTGATTATGTGTTTACTTATGCTGACAAGCCTATGCTAGATGGAAAAGCTGTCCTTAATATGTATGCCAATTGGAGAGATGTAACAACTTGGCCAGAAGTTCCAGATGCTCAAAAACACCATTTAACGTTACTGAAGCAACAAGAAAATCCATTAGAAAAAGAAGGTATGGTAGGGGCATTCTGTAGAAGATTTAATATTTACCAAGCAATAGATGAGTTTTTACCAGGAGTATATGAACCCTGTGATATATCTGATAGATTGACCTTTGTGGGCGGAAGTACTACTGCTGGAGCTATTGTATATCAAGATGGTCTTTTCTTATACTCACACCATGCTACTGACCCTTGTAGTCAAAAATTAGTAAATGCTTTTGACTTAGTAAGATTACATAAATTTGGTCATTTGGATATCCAAGCAGATATTAAAACTCCTGTGGTCAAGCTACCTTCTTGGCTAGCTATGAAAGAATGGGTGTTGGCTAAGACTCCAGTTAACTCAGATTTACTTAAAGAGAGAAGGCAAAAAGCAATAGCTGAATTCTCAGTCTCTAATAATCCTGATGTAGATGCCATTGAAGGTATGATAGTTGAAGAAGATGACACTTGGACAGCGGAACTTGTATATAACTCGAAAGATAGTTCTAAAGTACTTAATACCCTTGCTAATATAATGCTAATTTTAAGAAATGATAGAGAATTAAAGTTTAAAATTTTCAAGGATATATTTTCTTCAAGAATACTTGTAAGAAAAGATGTACCTTGGGATAGAAAATTTGAAGCTGATGATAGATTATGGACCGATACAGATGATGCTGGGCTTAGATGGTATTTAGAGAGCACTTATGGAATCACGTCTACAAATAAGATTATAGATGGAGTTAATCTGATTGCAGAAGAAAATGCAGAAAATAAGGTTGCTACTAGAATTCAATCAACTTTATGGGATGGAGAAAAAAGGTTAGAAACCTTATTTATAGATTATTTGGGTTGTGAAGATAATGTATACACTAGAGAAGTTTCTGAAAAATCATTAGTGGCTGCAGCTAAAAGAGCTATTTATGGTGGGATTAAATGGGATAATATGCCCATCTTAATAGGTCCACAAGGTGTGGGTAAGAGTACATTTTTAAAGATATTAGGTATGGAGTGGTATAACGATAGTTTGGTTAATGTGGAAGGTAAAGATGCTTGTGAGTTAATACAAGGTAGCTGGATCTTAGAAATGGGAGAACTTAGTTCTTTAAGAAAATCTGAAATGAACTTAGTTAAAAACTTTTTAAGTAGAACTGATGATGTCTTTAGAGCATCGTATGGGCGTAGAGCCCAAAAATATCCAAGAAGATGTGCATTCTTTGGAACTGCAAATGATACTAATTTTTTAAGAGATGAAACAGGGAATAGAAGATTCTGGCCAATAGATTGTTTTATATTAAAACCTAAAAAATCTATCTTTAATGAGTTGAAAGATGAGTTAGAGCAGATATGGGCTGAGGCTTGTGATCTCGCAAAAGATAAATCTTACAATTTAGTTCTATCAAAAGAAGCATTAGATATAGCTGTAAAAGAACAAGAAGCACATTCTGAAGATAATGTCTTTAAGGGTATTATCTTAGATTACTTAGATAAGAAAATACCAAAAAATTGGAGCTCTATGGATGCTTTTGCAAAAAGGACTTATTTAGATGAATATGATTCTACAATTCTGCAATATGATGAGAGCGATTTAATACTAAGAGATAAGGTTTGTGCTGCTGAAATATGGGAAGAAGCCCTGAAGAATAACATTAGATTTATGAAAAAAAGTGACAGTATTGAGATTAATAAAATATTATCAACACTATTTCAATGGGAAAAAATGAAAACATCATCTAAGTTTGGAAAATATGGAGTTCAAAGAGGATACAAGAGAAGAAATTTCCATTAAAAAAAATGTCAACATTCTAGGGTCAACATTATTAAAAGGTCAACATTCTCAAAAAGACAAAATCAACATTCTTTTTTTTGTTGAAGAGAATGTTACCTAGAATGTTGACCGAAAAAGCATTGGTATTACTATAATTAATATATATTTTCAACATATCAACATTCTTTTATATATAAATATAAAGAAATAAAGAATTAAAGGGTAAATATACTCTATAAAATCTATAAATCCTATATTTATATATATATAAGGAAAAAAAGGTGAGAATGTTGCAATTTAGATTGGAGAAAATTCATGAAAAAAAGTGAAAGAGAAATTGAAACGTATTTAGTTAAAAGTGTAAAAAATAAAAATGGCTTATGTATGAAGTGGACTTCTCCAGGAAATGCTGGAGTACCTGACAGGATAGTTATAGTTCCTGGAGGAGATGTCTATTTTGTGGAATTAAAAGCAGAGGGTAAAAGAGAAGAACTGTCTCCTTTACAGAGAAATTTTATAAATAAACTTAAAAACTTAAATTGCGATGCAAGAGTAATTGCCTCTTTCAAAGAAGTGGATAAGTTTATAGAGGAGGTGATGCATGATGAAGTTTGTACCCCATGAATACCAAAAATACTGCATTGACAGAATGATATCTGATGACAAGTTAGGTCTTATGTTGGATATGGGATTAGGGAAAACTATTATAACTCTATCTGCAATAGCAGATTTAAAATTTAATAGATTTGAAGTTGGAAAAGTCTTAATAATAGCCCCAAAAAAAGTCGCAGAGGCTACCTGGACAGATGAGATAGCAAAATGGGATCATTTATCTATACTAAAAACATCTCTTGTTTTAGGTGGACTACAGAAGCGTATAAAGGCACTTGCAAAAACAGCAGACATTTATGTGATAAATAGAGAGAATGTTACCTGGTTAGTTGATTACTATAAAAATGCTTGGCCATTCGATATGGTGGTACTTGATGAGTGGTCTAGCTTTAAGAATCATCAATCAAAAAGATTCAAAAGTTTGAAAGTTATAAGGAGTAAGATAACTAGAATAGTTGGACTTACAGGAACACCCGCACCTAATGGTTTGATAGACTTGTGGGCTCAACTGTATCTATTGGATCAGGGAGAAAGATTAGAAAAAACTATAGGGAAATTTAGAGAAAGATATTTTGAACCAGGGCAAAGAAACAGAACAGTAATTTTTAACTATGATGCCAAAGAAGGATCCAATGAAGTCATACATGAAAAGATATCTGACATTTGTATCTCTATGAAAGCAGAAGACTATTTGGGACTACCCGACATAATCTATGAACAAGTACCTGTAGTTTTGGATAGTAAAGCTAAGAAATCATATGATGAGCTAGAGAAAAAAGCCATACTTGAACTTGAAGACACTGAAATCACGGTTGCAAATGCGGCCGCACTATCTAACAAGTTACTTCAGTTAGCAAATGGAGCTATCTATGATGAGAACAGAAAAGTCTTTGAAGTCCACGATTGTAAGATTGAAAGATTTTTAGAGCTGATAGAGCAATTAAATGGGAAGCCTGCATTAGTATTCTATAATTTTCAACACGACAAAGATAGAATAATTGAAGCTTTGAAAGACTCGAAATTGAGAATAAGACTTTTGAAAACTCCACAAGACCAATTAGATTGGAACAAAGGGGAAATTGATATACTATTAGCCCACCCAGCAAGTGCAGCTTATGGACTTAACTTGCAAGCTGGAGGTAATCATGTAATATGGTTTGGACTTAACTGGAGCTTGGAGTTATACCAACAAGCTAACAAAAGGCTACACAGACAAGGGCAAACAGAGAAAGTAATAATTCATCATTTGGTTTGTAAAGAAACTAGAGATGAAGATGTGATGGAAGCTTTACAAAACAAAGGAGATGTACAAGATGCACTTGTTGAGAGTTTGAAAGTTAGAATTAAGAAAGTTAAGGAGGAAAATAAGAGATGACAGATAAAATATGCTGTTCAAATTGTGGTAGAAAAATTAAAAAGAATGAAGAAATTAAAGTATATGAGGATGAAATTTATTGTGAAGATTGTGTGGAAGAAAATACTTTTACATCATATTGGGTTGACGGGGAGTGTATAGGCGATGAAAACGATATTGAAGGATATGACTCAATAGGCGATTTTAAAGAATCTTTGGAAGATGAGATAAAACATTGGGAAACTCAATTAAAAGAAAATGAAAAAATAGGAAATGAGAGATACATAAATTTCTACAAAGAAAAACTTGGAGATGCTAAAAGTAAATATGATAAATATTTTGGTGAAGACGGTATCTAAAATTTATGGCTCGTATTGGTATCAAAGGAAAAAATATTTATAAGGAAGTGAGACAATGGGAATAAATCTAAATAAACTAATGGACTATAAATCCATAGCAGATGCAAACAATGTGGCACAGCTAGGAAAAGTTAAAGAAGAGTACAAAGAGTTATTAGCAGAAGTTAGAGAAACAAGTACTTTTAGTGTTGTAAAGAACAGAGATACTTTTGTAGCAGAAGCTTTGGATTTAATAACTGCTACGGTAAATCTCCTATTAGTAACTGGAGTAACAGAAGATGATTTTAATAAACACATTGCAAAATTAGAATCTTATAAAGTTGGGAAATATAAGAGATAGGAGATAAGAATATGAAAAAACCAAAAAGGTTTCTAAAAAAAGACATGAAAAAAAAAAGAAAAAATATATAAATGAATTAAAAAAAACTTATATGAAAGGTATATTTCTAATAGAGATGCATAAATCTGCTTTAGAAAATTATAGTAAGGAGTGAGATTAATGATTGAGTATCTACAAGAATTAAGAGTGAGAGAAGGGAATCAAGTAAGAATTATAAACAGTCATATATTCAAAGAAAATGTATGACTGATGAAGAAATAGAAGCAAAGAAAATTGAATTTTCTAAGCATATGCAAGAGCTATATGCTTCTAAGGGCATAAATTTAGAAATTATAGATAATATAATAACTGAGGTGAGATGATGGCAACACAAGAACAAAAGATAATTTTTAGGAAAATGGAAGAAATATTAAGAAACTATCCAAAGTATCAGAAAAGGATAGAAGTAGAAATAGAAAATTTAAAAAATCCACTAATAAAAAAATCATGTGGACCTGGTGGACAAAGTGGAAATAATTATGATTATAAAAGCGAAGTAGAACAGATAGAAGAATTAAAACAAAGGATATCTAATAATATAAGTCGTTACAGAGAAATAATATTCAGAATAGAAGAGTGTTTGAGCTTGATTAAGGATAATAAAGATTATCCATTCATACAAATGAAATATTTCGATAAAAAGACATATGAAGAAATAGCTGATGCACTTAATATTTCATTAAAGAGTACATACAGCATGAGAAACAGAATTCTAGGGGCTTTGGAGATACATTTTAAAACTCAAAGATTAATCGAATTTTAGGCAAAGGTAAAAACAGGGTAAAAACAGGGTAAAAATAGGGTTATTGTCAGGTAAAAAAAAATGTGTTAGTATGATATCATGTAGCAAAGTTTAAAGATTCCTCTTTAAAAATTGTGGTAGTAGTTTGAGACTCTACTATAAAAAAGTCTTGCCATAATAACGTCAATACTCTCACAGCACTTAGATGTGCAGGATACGTTCCTATGTGAGAGTTTTTTATTTCAGGAGATTTTTATGAAAACATATAAGAAATTTTTTGATATAGGTTTTAGAGATGCACCAGTATTATTTGCATTAGGAAAATTGCACATAGGAAGCTATATAGATACACATACAACATTACTAAATAAGATACTAGGCTTAAATTTGGAATTTGAAACAGAAAAAGAAAGTTTAGATATAAACAGAAATTCAAAAGAAATTACAAGATTTGAAGATCTTGAGGGGCAATGTTTATTTGGTAATTTAGCACAAGGAACTATATATTGGGAACATTTCAGTGACAAAAAATTATTAAATAAAGTTGAAAAATTAGAACCTAAGTATAGGCACAGAATTTTAAGTTACAAACAAAAAAGAAGATAAATTGGAGGTGAAAAAGATTGACTAAACAAGATTTATTTGTAAAAGAATATTTAAAAGAT
>ERZ773099.1932-NODE-1932-length-14792-cov-3.006446_pt1 | contig 14792 bp, 9 predicted proteins | sample MGYA00511120_ERZ773099 | MGnify/ENA primary metagenome ERZ773099 (study PRJEB29015, sample SAMEA2738012) | human oral metagenome | biome: human oral; feature: human-associated habitat; material: dental | place: China | collected 2104 ... | reverse complement strand
GGCCGTTTTTCAGCGCGCTTTCATACCAGCGCCGGGCCTGGGTCAGGTCTGTCGGAATGCTGCCCCGCGGCAGTTGCGCGGCAGGATCATAATATTGCCCCACAAGAAACATGGCTTCCGCAGCGCCTTTCTGGGCTGCGTCTTCCAGCAGAAGAAAGGCAGCGTCGCTCTGCTCGGGCGTGGCATCGGCCCTGCGCAGGGGTTTGGCCATATCCAGGCTTGTATCCGGCTGCGCGGGGCCGCGCAGGTGCTCGCGGGCTGCGGCCAGAGGCGACAGGGGCTGCGGGGTTTGCGCACTGCCGGGATCTGCCGGGCCTGGCGTTTGCGATGCCGGAGCTTGCGCCTGCTGTTCCGGGTTTTGTGCCTCTTGCTCCGGCTTCTGTTCCGGCAGGGGGGGAGCTCCCGGAGAGCGGAGAAACATCCAGCCCGCCAGCCCGGCTGCCAGGCAAAGCAGGATTGCGGCAAAAAGCGCTCCTGTTCTGCTTTTTTGGGGGGGGGGAGCTTGTGGTGTTGGAGGCGGGGGCAGGAGAACCTCGTCCGGCGCATCCCCGGCCTGCGGCTCTGCAGGAGCTTCCTGAAGGGGGGCTTCTTCCTGCGGGGGGAGGGGCTCCGGCGGTGTTGCCGGAAAACCTTCCACATTCCGGACGCCCTGCATGGGCGAATACGCAAGATCGTGCACGGTCAGGACGCAGGCATCGCCGTGAAGGGAAAGGCGGTAGCTTTCCAGACTGTCGAGCCTGTCAATAACGGTCGGCCCCACATGCAGCCGGCATCCGCCGGCCTCTTTTTCGCACATGTCCTGCGGCAGAGGGCTTTCGCTTTCCTGCCAGCCTGCGCCCGACAGATATTTTCCGTCAGAGGCGCGCTGCAGAACAAAAAATGCCGCGTCGCCGGGATATTCGATCCCGCGCACTTCAATGCTGCCGTATCCGGGGCCGCGCCGTGAGTCCGCACTGATGCTGGCATGCATGCTTTCTATCCTTCAAAGGTCCGCAGGATATTCCGCAGACGCTCGTTTTGTTCCGGGTTGGCTGTGTGCTGCCCGTCAAAATCGACATTGGCCGTCATGTTGTAGGCCAGAGCGCGCATCCAGTCGGTATACCAGGCGCGGTCATAGGCGGCCTGTTCTTCGCTGATGCGCGGTTCCCCCTCGATTTCCGGGGGCGGGGCAAAAAAACACACGTTTTTGCCGTGAAAAAATACCGTGCGCTGGCCCTGGTCGTTGAAGCGCGGGTCAAATCCCAGCCAGTCCACAAAGGCATTGATGGCGTCGGCGGTCAGGCTGACCAGCTTCCAGACAAGTCTTTCCCGCGCGATGGTGCTGTAGGCCGTGTTGCGCCGGAGTTCCGATTCCAGTGTTTGACGCAGTTTGTGCCGTGAGGCGGAAAGGAGCAGCTCGTGGCAGAACTGGTCCAGCATTCTGGCGGAAAGGCCAAAGGAATTTCGCAGTTCAACGCTGTTGCACACGTCACGCAGGCGTTCTGTCCAGTGATCCACGGCAAGCCCCGAAAAAATTCCGGCCATATCCCTGATCTGCTCTGTCGTTTCCTGCGGCCCGGAGGATGGCCGGGGAGCAGACTCGCCAAAAACGTCTTCCAGAATGTCTTCAGCGGACACAAGCGAGCCGACCAGGGTCGGCCTGACGGGCATTTCCCCCTGTTCCGCCCCTTGCTGCGCATTGATGCAGATTTCGTACAGGTCATACTCCCGCACCTGAAGGGAGCGCAGGAACTGCCCGAACATCTGTTTTTCCGCCACCTTGGCGAGTTGGGACACCAGTTCGCGGGACAATTCCGTTTTTTGCCTGCGCAGTTCCTCCCTGTCGTCACTGTGGTAAAAGGGGGCCAGGGCTGCCCGCGTCCGCTCCGAGTTCTCCTTCACCGCATCAATGATCTGCCTGCGCTTGAGCTCCGGATTGCAGAGAGGGCGCAGGCATTCCCGCAGCAGGCTCACGCCGCCGTCATTGAGGGTCATGGCGGCCTGCCAAGCTCTTTCCGGCTGCGCCACATGGCGCTGCACCAGCGGGGAGCCCAGAAACGACTGGCGGACTTCCTCCACAAAGTCGCTCTGTTGCGCCCTGATGCCTGTTTCCCGCTTTCCTTCATACTCGAAAATGCCTTCGCACAAAAAGTTGGGGTTGCGCAGCAGAAAAACATTGTTGAACGGGCGGGTTCCGTCCCAGTTCTGCGGCCAGTCGTAGACCTGACCGAAGAAGCTGAGCAGGGAGGATTCCAGCCTGGTGGTCCAGCGGGTTTCCACCGAAGGAGAACCGGCCTTTTTTTCAAACTCCATGTCCATCTTGGTCAGAACAAAGAAAAGAGCCGGGGGCTTGTTGGCCCGCATTTGCGGTGTTTCGCCGTGGGTGGAGCAGATCCATTCGTATACGGCCTGCGGCAGATCCTGCACTTCCTGGGTGCTGGGGCCGATACAGAGCAGCATGCTGGTGAGTTCCTTTTCTTCGCGGTAGCGCTCAAAAAGATAGGCAACTTTGCCGCGCAGAAAGAGGTCTTTCAGCATGTCCTTTCTGCTGTCCAGCGCGGCGCGCAGATCCGTGAATTTGTAGCGCGCGCGGTAGCCGGGAAAATCCAGAAGATCGGTGTGGTCAAAAAAATCGTCGGGCTTTTCGCTCATGTATACGGTGATTTCCGCCGTCAGTGCTGTGACGACGGCTCGCGGCAGCAGGGCGGCGCGCCCCTGGGGGGTCGTGATCTGCAACATGTCTGCGGGCGTTTCGCCAAGCCCCTGCAAACGGGCAACGTCAATGATGCTGTTGGCGCGCGGTATGAGCGCCTCAATGGGGCAGTTGGCCTCCGTGGCATGGCCGAGCTCGGCCAGAGCGGCGCACAGGCGCAGATACGTTTCCTGAAATTCCGGCACACTGTCCCAGACAAGGCCCACAAGCCTGGCCCTGCTTTCCGTGTCCAGCAGGGGGGCAAGGGCCACGGCCCTGTGCCAGTATGTGTTCTGGAGCATTTGCACCCTGGGGCGGGAGAGGAAGTTCTTGTTCACATATTCCCGCAACTCTTCCATATCGTCGCCGGACAATCCCCCGCTCACGGGTGCGGAAGCAGCATGCTTTTCCAGTTGTTCCAGTACCATGCCCACAGCTTCCGCATCGGGTGCATCCTTGTGGTCGCAGTCGGCGTAGTAGGTATTGGCGAGTACGCGGGCCACATCCGTTTCGGAAAGAAGGCGGAGCCTGATGGGAAATTCCTCGGTAATTCCCGCCGGAGGCGTGGTGGTGAAGCGGGTGACAAGCCCTGTGGATTCCTTGCCGCCTTCCGGATTGATTTCTTCGATAAAACTGAATTTCTTGCCGCAAAAATCCGCTTGCAGGACTTCGTGGGCATTGCTGGCCAGAGCGGAAATGAGGTAGGATTTGCCCGACTGGCTGGGGCCGAAGACGCCCACGCACATTTTGCGCAGTGCCGCCTGTTCGCATTTGCCGTAAAAACGCGCGGCAGTGCGCATATTCTTTTGCAGGGATGCGCCTTCGCTGCCCACGGTGTCCGCATTGTCCCGAAGCCAGGCGCCCGCCGTGCGTGAGGTTTCTGCCAGTTCGCGGCAGCGCCGCGCAAGTTCCTTGTCCTGCTGCATGCCAAACCTCGCCTATCCTGCGTCGGTAACGATGCCGGTATCGAGCCAGTAGCCTTCGTCCAGCTTCAGTGTTTGCAAGTGGATTTCCAGGTCGTGCCGGTCCACGCCGCGTCCCTGGTTGTCCACAATGGAGTCGATGCGGAATTCGCCCTCGCTGCGCTGTTCCTGCGCGCTGTCGTTGCGCGGTTCGTCATCCCAGACATCTTCAACAAAAAGCCGCAGTTCCACAGTATAGGGCAGACGCCCTGCGGCGCGCGCCCTGGCCGCCTCACTGGAAAAGGCAAGCAGGTGATAGCGCGTGGTGGGCCAGCGTTCGGCATCCAGTTGGCGGTAGCCCACGGAGAGCGGGCCGCTGAAAGCGACATGGCGCGTCTGCTCCGTGCCTTCCCTGCTGTTCACGTCCACGGAAAACCAGACCTTGGGGCGTTTGAGCTGGCTGTTGATGTCCATCTCTCCGATATAGCGCGCTGTGGACGTCAGGCGCAGCGCGCCGGGGTCGAAGGAAAAACCTTCCAGATGGCCTTCTGCCAGGGCGCAGAGTATGGCCCCCACCACAACGGTTGTCTTGGGGTCGGTGATGCGCCCCTGGGCATCGGCAAAGGGATACCACGAACCGGCATGATACCGGCGCATGGGCACGATCCTGTCCGGGGGGACGGGCAGCCTGGCGAGCACGGAGGCCGTGACCCCCTCCCAGGAACTGGGGCGTCCCGTCAACAGCAGAATATCGCAGTCATACATGTGCACAAGCTCGCACAGTGCGGACAGGGTGGAGCCGAGGGTATTTCTGATGGTGGCCTCAATGGCTGCGGGCGTCACCTGAATGGGAACGTCCAGAATGGAAAAGTTTCCGACAGGGGGCGCTGCGCGGCGCACCAGGCTTTCCACCGCGTGCAGGGTGGCCGGCTGCGGCCGGGGAGCCGGTTTCGCGGGGAAAAAGCCGCCTTCTTCCCCGTTTCCCGCCTCCGCGTCGGAAGCCTGGCCGTGCGTGGCTTCTGCGGGGTCTGGCTCAAAAAAATCGCGGAGGGTACACAGGCGGCTGCCCGAGCGCAGGCGCGGATCCTCGCACGCCGAAAGAAGGCCCAGAGCCACGGGAGCCGCGATCTGGCGCACAAGGCGGATGCGGGTATTGCGGTCTTCCTGCGACATGCCGATGGAGTCGCGCCCGAACATCTGCCCCAGCAGCGAGCGCGGCTCGGCAAGCCCGTGGCTGACCAGCGCCTGGGATATGGCGGGAATCACATGGTTGGAAATGACTTCCCGGAGCACTTCGTCACCGGCGATATTGAAGCCGTCCCGGAATTCGGTGTGGGGGGAAATTCTGGCCGTATCGCCTTCGCCGCTGGCCAGTTCAAAGGTTGTGATGGAAATGTCTGTTGTTCCCCCGCCGATATCGATGGAGGCCATCCGCACGCAGGGGTGCCCCGCATAGGCTGCGCGCGGCTTCCCCATGAGCCGGAAAAGGTGGTGGGCATCCCCGTGGTGCTTGACCACCAGTTCGTTGTACAGGAGCACAAGCTGCGAGCAGCTTGCCTCGTCCCAATCGCACTGTATCTGGGGGCTGCGGCGGTAATCGCCCGTCTGCTCTTTCAACTGCGGTTTGGGCAGATACCACTGGCTCCACCCCAGCGCGCTCCACACAACCCGCACGGCCCAGGTGACCCAGCGCCGGAAAATGCGTTTTTCCGCCACGGGCATGGCCGTGGGGACGGTGAAAATCAGCCTGCGCAGCCTGCGCGGCAGGTTGGGCAGTTCTCTTTTGCTGCGGGTGGCGGGAGAATTGATGGTCACAAGCGCCTGGGTAAGGATTTCCCCCAGCATGAAGAGCATGAGAGAAGAGCGGGTAAACAGGGACTCGAAAACGGGTTCGTTCTTCTGTTTTTGCAGCGCAGGGCTTTTTTTGAACAGGGGATCGTCAAAGCACATGCGCGGCGTGCCGTGGGGGTTGAGCTGACGGGGAAAAAGTCCCCGGCTGACCAGAGGCTCTGCCTTGCCGCCGGTATTGTAACGCCAGCTTTGCTTCCAGGGGCGTTCGTCCCAGAGGTAGCGCTTGGGGCTGGACATGCCTGTGGCGCCTTCGGCGCACACGGCCATGGTGGACAGGCGCGCGGCTTCGGGGCCGATGCGCACGGCCGAAGGCCAGGCAAAGGCGGGGCGCTGCCTCCCGGATCTGCGGGACAGTGCATCGTTGCCAAAGGCCGCATCCACAAATTCCACCCTGGTTTCAAAGGGGTCGGCATACACATGCTCCGGCAGACTCAGGTCGCGCAGCTCCAGCAGATAACTGTCGTTGAGGTTGGTCATGCGCTGGGGCAGGGTTTCCACCAGAATGCCGGTGGTGCGCGAATTTCCGATGTCAAGCACCAGATCCACTTCCACCGGGGTGTCACGGGCCGGATTGATGACCTGCACGGCCAGCGCCTTCAGGCTTTTGTGCAGCACCTCAAGCCAGGTCAGGTAGCAGGCCAGATGTTCAAGCCTGTAGGGCGACTCCTCGCTCCAGGAGCCGCGCCCCCTGTGGCGGGCCTGCTTCCAGCTGTCAAACAGGCCGTATACCCACTCGTCAACCCATGCGGCGTTGAGAAACCACGAGTTGTCCCGCACAAGGCGGGCAAGCATGAAATGCCCGTGCGCCGTGACATCCTGCGGCGAAAGGGCGTGGTAGTGTTCCCCCTGCGCGGGGCGGTCCTCCACATTGGTGTCAAAAGCGACCACCGTGCGCAACAGGCCGGGAAAGCTCTCGGAGCGTGCAATCCGCGCCCTGGCCCAGTTGGAGGGGCCGCACTCGAAACGTTTTTCCCCATCGGGCCAGAGCTGCTCAAGGGTGCGCAGAAAGGGGATGGGAAGCCATTGCCCCTCCAGGATTTCCACAGCGCGGCGGGCCTCCACGGCATAGTCTTCCTCGCACGGAAGGTTGGTCAACTGATCCACAAGCCCGTTTTCCGTTTCCGTGAGGCAGCGCAGGTAATGGGTATACCGTCCGGAGTCTCCATTGTGCTCCTCTCCCTGTCCCTCCTGCTTTTTTTCTTCACGAAAATACATCCGCAGACGCCTGATGTCTTCCTCCGGGAGAGAAAAATCCAGAAACTGCGGGCAGCCGCCGGGAATGATGCTGACAGGAGACAGATAGTGGGGCACAACGTCCTTCATCATTTATTTCCTTTTGAAACGGGCATCCCATGTGCGGTTTGAGCCGCCCAGTTCCTTGCCCTTGCACTGTGTTGTGTTCTCGCTGCCGGTGCAGTCCACTTTTTGCGGCACATATTTTCCGCCGCGCGGGCAGTTGGCCGGATTGGAGTCAAACTGCAGGCGGTTGCCCTGAAAGCGCGCGCGGGCGGAACCGCTGCACACCTGGCCGTTGCGCTCCCTGACAAAGCGGCGTCCCTTGCCGTTTTTGTCAAAACAGTATTCCGCAATGATCGGCTCGTTGGAGGGATGGGAAAAAAGCCCGGTTTCGCTGGTCCAGCAGCCTTCCAGAAAGCTCAGGTCATTTTTTTTCGCGGCGTCTTCGGGGATGTTCAGAACCTCATTTTTTGCGGGTGCGGGTTTTGGCTTTTCCTTGGGTTCCGGCTTGGGTTCAGGCTTGGGCTTCTCCGGCGCAGGCTGTTCCTTGGGCTCTTCCATGGGGCTTTCACCCAGAAAAGGTTCAATAACTTCGGGTTGCTGTTCCGGATCAGGCTCCGGCTTGGGAGTGGGCTCCGGATCGGGCAGAACAGGCTCCGGCTTTTTTTCTTCCGGCGGCGGCGCGGGCTTGCACAGGGCTGCGCGTTCCTGCAATTGTTGCCACAAAAGGCGCAGTGCTTCTTCATGCTCCGCCTGTTTGCGCATTTCCGCATCCAGAGTGCTGCGGTCGACATGTGTGCAACCTGCGGGCAAAGGCGAAGGCAGCAGGCCCGCAACAGATGCCAGCAGCCAGGCCAGCAGCAGGAGGAGCAGCAGGGGCAATAGCCAGGGCAGGCATCCGCCGCCGGGGGGCATGGGCGGCGCGGTCACGGGCTGTCGGGACGGCGGAGGCGGAGCCCATGCGCCGAGGCGCGAAAGATCCTGCGGAACGGCGCCGGGGCTGCCGGGGGCAAAACCCCAGTTGACGAGCACGGGGCATCCCCCCACAGACAGGATATCGTTGTCGGAAGGGTGTTGCAGGGCAAGCGCCAGCAACTGCCCCGACAGGGCCTGGGACTGGCCCGGAGCGGGCTGCGCCTGGGCTTCGGCGGTCATGCGCCGGGAAAGTTCCAGAATGTCCGTGGCAAGTGCGGCAATTTTTGCGCGCAGAATGCGGGCTTCGTCCTCGGGCAGATCGGCAAGGGGCACAGCCGGGCCGGGCCCTTCGGCATACCAGTCGACATCCTGCCCGTCAGTTCCGTGCTGCGGCTCCGCCAGAAGGGCGGCATGCTCCGGGCCGAGGTGTTGCTGAAGGAGGGAGGCAAGCTGCTCATGGCAGTCGGTGGCAAAAATTCCCTGGCTGCCCAGGGCGCGCATCCGGCCTCTCCGGCTTGTGGCGATGCGTATGCTCATGGCGCGCCTCCGCCTGCCGCCAGTGCGGGGTCCACTCCCGCAGAGCGGAGAAAACGGGCGAGTTCTGTGCCGCTGATGGCAATGCTGGACTGGCGGTAGGATTCTTCGTCAAGTTTGATGAAGGTGTTGATTCCCACCACTTCCCCTTTTTCGTTGACCAGCGGCCCCCCGCTGTTGCCCTGCGAAACCGTGGCGGTATGCACGATGAGGGGCGGGGTGCGGTCAAGAACAACGCTGACCACCCCGTCGGTATACACCACCTCCGGGGCAGCGGCGGCATTGCCCTTGAGCAGGGCCGCAAACTGGGGGTCATCGCCGGTGACGGCTCCGGGAAAGCCCCAGGCGCTCACCCGCTCCGTCCGCTGCACGGAAGGTGCCAGCATGAGCGGAGTGATGCCCGCCGCCTCCTCCACATGCAGGACGGCAAAATCTCTGCCCGCCTCCTGCACGGCTTTCCGGACAGTGGCTGTCAGCGGTCTGCCGGTGGCCTTGTTGACCACAACGGCCCTGGCCGCGGACCCCACCACATGCGCGTTGGTGGCCACGGCGTTGGGCGCGACAAAAAATCCGCTTCCCATGGAGAGGCCGCCTTCCTGCATGGCCAGCACCAGCACTGTGCCCTGCTCCATCAGTTCCGCAAAACCCGCGGGCTGTTTTTGCGGGGCTGCTTCTCTGGCGGCGGGAGCAGAAGAACTGCCGCCTGTGAACGGCGCATCGCTTTTTTCCGGCAGGGCTCCGGGTGTTGGGGGCCATGCCACGCCCGGCGGGGGAACAATTCCGGGCAGGCTTTCCTGCACACTGCACGGATCCTTGGCAAGCAGAGCCTGCAACTGCCGGAGAAAATGCTCAAAATGGGCGTTTTGCGCGCTCATCTGGGCTGTTTGCGCCGTCAGGGCGCGTTTTTCTTCCTGAACGGCAAGCCAGTGTTTTCCCCAAAACCAGAGCGCAAGCAGGAGCAGCAGACAAAAAAGCAAAAGACTCCAGAAGCCGGGCCGCCCGTACCACGGCTTCGGCGGCGTGTCGGCGGGCGGGCTGGCTGTGGGCGGCTGATTTTCCTTCATGGCAGAACTTCGCATTGTTTGCGGGAGAGTATTCCGAAGCCCGGCTTTTTAGCCAAGTTCGTTGCGCACAGCTTCATCCAGGCGCGAGATGCGGGCATTGGTGTCGTGCCGGGCCTTTTCCAGTTCCTGGTGCGAGTCTTTCCACGCGGAGGCCCTGGTGGTGATTTCCGACTGTCCGGAGACCCTTGGGGGGGCTTTTTTCCCGGCAGAGGCGCGCGACGGCGCATTCACATAGTCTGCGGCCAGTGCACGCTGGTATTCGGCATCCCTTTTGGCCATCACCGCTGCGGTGTCGTTCAGGATGTAGGCGGTTTCTTCCAGCCCGCTCCGGATCTCGGCATATCTGTCCTGAAACTCCAGGCGGCTGATCCGCCCGGCTCTGTACAGGTTTGCCGCCAGGCGAAACTGGTCGTCATAGCATTTTCCGGCCACTTTTGCGGCCGCAGCGGCCCGGTTCATGCTTGCGGCATCAGCGCCAAGTTGACGGGCATATGCGTGCAGATAGGCCGCATCCCGATTTTTCTGTTCGGACTTGCCATAGATATTGCCTGCCACGGCTCCGGTCGCGCCCCCGGCCACGGCACCGGCCAACGCGCCTTCCACCTTGCCTGTGGCAAGGCCGCCGATGAGCGCGCCCAGCAGGGCGCCACCGGCAGCGCCCACAGCGGTGCTTCGGGCGGTCAGGTTTTCATCCTCCCGCAACTGCTGTACCGGCTGGTAGCACTGGGGATAATGGTTGACCCTGGTTTTTGGCTCTCCATAATTGCTTTTGCATCCGGCAAGCAACAGGCTTCCGGCCAGAAGAAGGACAAGAGTTTTCGCGTGAGGGCGCATGGGGCTGACCTCCGGCGGGGAATTTTTGCGGCGGTACGCTGCTGCCAGCGGCAGCAATTTCCGAGTCAATACTACGGCACAATATGGGCAGACGGCAAGGGATAGTATTTTTTTGTTGAAAATCACTATGTTATTATTTTTTATGCCTGCGAGGAATGCGCACCTTCCGGGCAGGCAGCAAAATCCTGCCTCGCGGATTGCGCACTCCGGGGCTTGAGATACGTTTGTCATCGGTATAGTTAGGGGGAGCAGAAAACACACTTTCCCCACAAGGAATGTTTATGAACAAGCACAGCGCATACCTGAACCGTATCCTCCTCAGCCGCGTGTACGACGTGGCTGTGGAAACGCCTCTGGAAGAAGCTGGCGGGCTGTCGCGCCGCATGGGCAACAGGATTTTGCTCAAGCGCGAGGACATGCAGCCGGTTTTTTCCTTCAAACTGCGCGGCGCGTGCAACAAAATGGCCCATCTTTCGCGTGAGGAATTGCAGCGCGGCGTCATCACCGCCTCCGCAGGCAACCACGCGCAGGGGGTTGCGCTCGCCGCGCGGCGGCTCGGCTGCGAGGCAACGATTGTCATGCCTGTGACAGCCCCGGCCATCAAGGTGGAGTCGGTGCGGCGTCTGGGGGGGCAGGTGGTGCTTTCGGGAGAGTCCTTCAGTGATGCCTGGCGGCACACGCTGGAACTCATTCAGGAAACAGGCTGCGTCTATATTCCGCCCTTTGACGACCCGGATGTCATCGCCGGGCAGGGCACCATTGCCATGGAAATTTTGCGCCAGCATCCGGAAGACATTCATGCCGTCTTTGTGCCCATCGGAGGGGGCGGTCTGGCAGCCGGCATGGCCGCGTACATCAAGAACCTGCGCCCGGAAATCCGCGTTATCGGCGTGGAACCGGAAGATTCTGATGCCATGCGCCTTTCCGTCATGGCGGGGCACCGGATAGAAAAGCGGGATGTGGGGCTGTTTGCCGACGGCGTGGCTGTCAAGCTTGTGGGGGAGGAAACCTTTGCTCTGTGCCGCGACCTGCTGGACGACATCATCACCGTGCGGACAGATGCGATCTGCGGTGCCATCAAGGACATTTTCGAGGATACGCGGGTGGTGGCCGAACCTGCGGGAGCTCTTTCTCTCGCGGGACTGAAAACCTACGCAGCATCAAGCGGCATTCGCGGCGCAACGCTGGTGGGCGTGGTGAGCGGGGCCAACATGAACTTTGACCGCCTGGGGCATGTGGTGGACCGCGCCGAGATCGGCGCGCAGCGCGAGGCCCTGCTTGCGGTGGTCATTCCCGAGGCGGTGGGGAGCTTTCGGCAGCTCTGCGCGTCTTTTGGCAACCGGAATATCACCGAACTGTGTACGCGCTACTCCGATCCGGTCAAGGCGCGGGTTCTGGCGGGCATCAAGGTCAACGGGCCGGAGGATGTGGCCGAGGTGCTGGCAGAGTTGCGCGGCAAGGGTTTTGAAGCCATGGACCTGACGGACAACGAATTCGCCAAGGTGCATCTGCGCCACCTGGTGGGCGGCAATGCGCCGCAACTGCACGACGAAAGGCTCCTGCGCTTCACCTTTCCCGAAAGGCCGGGCGCCCTGCTGAACTTCATGGACGCCATGCGGGTGGACTTCAACATAACGCTTTTCCAGTACCGCTACCACGGGGCGGATTTCGGACGCGTGCTTGTGGGTTTCGCCGCGCCCGAGGAAAAGCGTGAGGCATTTGAAGACTTTCTCAGGCGTGTCGAGGCAATGGGTTATCCCCATGTGGAAGAGTCCGGCAACGAAGCCTACCGGATGTTTCTGGGCTGGCACCAATAGCAACGGGGCGTTGCCTTGTGGCGTAGGGGGGGAGAGCTGGAGTGCCGCGCAGGGGAGGGTACCTGTTTCATGAGCCGATGCGGTGATTCTCGTAATCCGGTCCGTTGAGGCCAATCGTGATAACGGGGATGGTCCCGGCGTGCCGCACCACCTTGGCCACAACGGCCCCGACCAGGATGCGGTTCACCATGCTGCATTGCCTTGCCATGATGATCATGTCACAGGCGGCATCCTTTGCCTTGCGGACGATCTCTTCCGCAGGAGAGCCTGTAAGGATGCATCCACGGGCTTTCATGCCGGGAAAATTTTCAGCAACATAGCCAGCCATTTTGTTTTTTGCGCTTTCCAGCGCGGCCATACAGAATTTTTCGGGAAAGCCTTCAGGCAATTCCCACTCCTTGAATTTGCTGATTGCCGGTGTGGCATAGGCAACCAGAATTTCCGCATCAAATGCTCGGGCAAAAATCCTTACCTGTTCGCAGATACCTTTACTGCGGGCGTAAATATCGACTGGATACAGGATCTTTGTGTTATTTTTCGTTTCGCTCATGGTCTTTTCTCTTTTTTTGGAATGGTGCGGCATATTTCTGTATGTCGCACCATCCGTGGGAAACACGCATTTTTGCCGTTTCAGAATGTTACCGGATACTGCCCATCATACTGTGCACCGGGGCCATGACGATTTCAGGCCAGACGCAGATAGCGACAACCGTGATAATAAGTATAAGGATGAATGGTGCTGCTCCTTTGTAAATACTTACTATCGGGATATGCGGGCACACACTTCGTACCACGAAAACGTTGAGCCCTACCGGAGGCGAAACGCCGGCCAGCACCAGCATCACGGTGACGAACACTCCGAACCAGACAGGGTCAAGGCCATACTGCTGGGTAATCGGGAACATGAAAGGCATAGTCAGCACGAGAATGGAGGTGGACTCAAGAATGCAGCCCAGAATCAGGAAGAGAACAAACATGCAGACCAAGAGTGTTGTATGGGACATTTCAAAGCCCACAAACATCTGCACCATATGCCTTGTCGTTCCAGTGGTCACCATGAAACGCGCCATGAGCCAGCCGCCGATAAACAGAAAAAAGATTGCCGCGCTCATTTTGGCTCCCTCTTTGAAGGCGGGAATGACGAGGTCTTTCTTTAGACGGCCCATGCAGAAAGCAATAAGCATGACGCCTATGCAGCCGAATGCTGCGGCTTCGGTAGGAGTGGCCAGCCCGCCGTAGATGCTGCCAATAACGATGGCGAAGGTCACCATAACGGGAATGGCCGCTGGCAAGCACTGAATGCGCTCTTTCCATGAGGCTGATGGTTGTTTTGGCCCCAGAGAGGGGGTTACGCAGCACCTGATGATGCAGTAGAGGGAAAATAATACGGTGGTCAACATGCCTGGTCCGAGAATGGCGATGAACATTTCGCCGGCGGACTGGTCTGTGAGTGCTGCATAGATGATGACAAAGACACTGGGAGGGATGATGGCCGCGAGACCGCCAGAAGCTGCGATGGCACCGGAAGCGAGGCTTTGGCTGTAACTTGCCTTTTCCAGTTCAGGAATGACGGTCGAAGCCATCGTTGCCGAGGCCGCGGCCGTGGAGCCTGTTACCGCACCAAAACTGGCGGCCGCCATGATGCCAGCTGCTGCCAGGCCGCCTGGCAGAAATCCGATCCAGCGGCGGAAGGCGACGAAAAGGTCGCTCACAATGCCCGTGTGGTATGCTATGGAGCCCATGAAAATGAACAACGGTATGCTCATCAGGGAGAAGTTGCTTGCCTGTTCCCAAGCCACGAACATGGTCTGGGTGGCGGCATTGATGGGACCGAGCGTGAAGCACATGCCTGCGCTGGCGACGATACACATGGCGTAGGCCATGGGCATGCCCGCCACGGAGAGCGCAAGCATGATGGCGATGCCGGCATATCCGAGCAGTACCATGTCCATGTTACTTGCCCTCCCTGCGAAATTTTCTGTAGCTGTCGATTGTGCTGTGCAAAAGTGTCAGCGCCAGCATTAGAAAACCGAAAGTCATGATCACACGTATGGGCCAGAAAGGAGCACGAAAGTCCGTGCCGCTTTCGTCCAGAAGGAAGGAAGTGTGGATTTCCACAGAACTGCGTATGGTGGCAGCCAGCATCCACAAACAGCCTACAGCCCGTGTGAGCATATCGCAGGCGAGTTGGGTTTTGTAAGAATAGCGGGCATACAGGATGTCCAGCAAAATATGGTTTCTGTCCAGTTCGACGCGGGGCACGGCAAGAAATATTCCTCCAATGAGAAAGAGGCCGCTGCCTTCAATGGCCCAAGAAAGCGGACTTGCAAAAAAATTGCGCCCTATCACGTCAACAAGGATGACAATCAGGATAAGCGGATACCAAACATACATGCTGACATGGAGAATAATGCTGGCCACCTTGTCCACCCACCGCATCCATGCGAAATGGGCGGGGTCGCCCTCCTGTGCGGGTTCCATGTCCCGCCTTTCATCCGGGGCAATTGCAGCCCACTCTGCGGTCAGGCTTGAGGGATTCAACGGTTCATTCATAACGCCACTCCGGGTATAGATGTTTTTGCGGCTCCAGAATAAAAATTCTGGAGCTCTCAGCAAATCAGCAGACACTCTGAAGGCGAGGATTAAAAACCGTCGATAATGCCATGGATTATGTTTTTGGGGTCAGCCACATATTCGCGAATTTCTCGAATGCTCATGTTGTTGTATTTGGCTGCTGCCGCGCGGAAATCTCTGATAAACTGATTTCCGGGGAGTCCTTTTGACTCACAGTCAGCTGCAAAGTTTTTCCAAATGCTGTCGCCAACCGCGACCCAGCGTTTCTTTTCTTCCGGGTCAAGGATGATGATTTCTGTTCCGAATTTCTTGAGACCTTCAAAACCACGATCTTCAAGTTTTGTGTATCCTTCGGACATATGATTGGCCGCCAAGCGAAACTTGAAATACAGTT
>ERZ773099.1931-NODE-1931-length-14792-cov-10.100224_pt1 | contig 14792 bp, 9 predicted proteins | sample MGYA00511120_ERZ773099 | MGnify/ENA primary metagenome ERZ773099 (study PRJEB29015, sample SAMEA2738012) | human oral metagenome | biome: human oral; feature: human-associated habitat; material: dental | place: China | collected 2104 ... | reverse complement strand
AGGACCAGAAGTTCGGCGTGGGCGCCTTCGACGGCCAGCTCGACGAGGTCGTGGCCGCCATCACGGCATGCCCCCACCTGGAGCTGCGCGGCCTGCACAGCCACATCGGCAGCCAGATCCAAGGCACCGCCGCATTCGAGGAGGCCGCCGGCATCATCTGCGAGCTCGCCGCGAAGGTCGGGGCCCGGGTGGGCGCTCCGCTGCCCGAGATCGACCTGGGCGGCGGGGTGGGCATCGCCTACTCGGGCGCCGACCCGGTCCCCACCGCTCCCGTTGAGGCAACGCGCGCCATCGCCCGCGCCGTGCGCTCGACCTGCGACCGCCTGGGCATCAAGGTCCCGCGGGTCTCCGTGGAGCCCGGGCGCTCCGTGGTGGGCCCCACCACCGTGACCCTCTACCGGGTGGGCGTGGTCAAGGACGCGCTCCTCGCCGACGGCGCCCGCCGCCGCTATGTCTCCGTCGACGGCGGCATGGCCGACAACATCCGCCCGGCACTCTACGGGGCCAGGTACACCGCCGCCGTGGCAAACCGCGTCTCGCAGGCGCCGGTGGTGCGCTGCCGCGTGGTCGGCAAGCACTGCGAGTCCGGCGACGTCGTCGTGTGGGACGTGGACCTGCCCGAGGACGTCTCCCGCGGCGACCTGCTGGCGGTGCCCGCCACCGGCGCCTACGGCTACTCCATGGCCTCGAACTACAACATGCTCACCAAGCCCGGCGTCGTGGCCGTTGAGGACGGCGGCGCCCGGTGGGCGGTGCGCCCTCAGACCATCGAGGACCTCCTGGCCCTCCAGGGCTGAGGCGCAAGGGCCGGGCGCCCCTGGACCGGCCCGCATCGTGGGGCGCCTATACCCGCGGCGCCGGGGTTCTTTCTCCTCCTGGAGGAGGAGATACCGCCGGGCGGATTCCTCCCCGAGGCTCTACGCGGCGACTGTGAGCCTGCTTACGCTACATGGCATGAACGCAGCAGTGTCATCTCTCGAGGTCCCTCCGCCGGCGGTTCACCGCAGCGGTGACCTGGTCCTGCCCTACTCGGCGGACTTGGGCAGGGTCTTCCGCCGGGCCTGGGCCGCGGTGGCGCGCCGACGCCGGCCCGCCGGGGCCGCCGCGCCCGTCAAGGCTGCTGCCGACCGCCGCTGAGGCGCCTTCTCGGCGTTTTCAGGGCTCGACGTAGAATCGGGGTCATGGCTGACACCGATCGGGAGTACCGCAAGGCCTTCTACCGCGCCGTCAACCTCCACCAGGGGGCTCAGATGCTCACCGAGGAGGAGCAGTTCGAGAAGTACTACGTGCCGATCTACGAGCACGCCGATGGTCCTGCCGGACCGGATCTCGTCAAGGAGATGGCGACGGCAATCGACTTCACCATCGGAGGCTCGGTGCAGCTCCTCTCGGGCTATCGCGGGGCGGGCAAGACGACCGAGTTGCTGCGGCTGCGGCGTGAGCTCGACCGTGGCGCCTATGTCCCTGTCTACCTGGATATTGAGGACTATCTCAACACGGAGCTTCCTCTTGATGGTGGTTCCCTATTTATTGCGCTCGCGGCAGGTTTTATCGACAGCTGCAAGGAGGCCGACTTCCCGAAGCAGCGGCTTGTTGCACGACTGAGTGACTTCCTCGATCGGCTTGAGATCAAGGGGGAGGCGGGCGTGGCCGCGTCGGCGGGTCCGATCGACCTTGATCTCAAGGCCACGCTACGCGATGATAAGGAGTTCCGCGCCCAGGTCGCCAGGGCCCTGGAGTCCAACCGCAAAGTATTCAAGAAGGAGATGCACTCTTTTTTCCAGGAGATTGTCTCCACCATGCCTTCTGGGAAGATGCCTGTCTTCATTGTCGACTCGATCGATCACTATCGCGGACGGGCTGCCACCTTCGATGAGGTTCTCGATTCTGTTGAGTCGGTCTTCTCGACGTACTCCTCGGAGCTGGCGCTGCCCAGCATGCATGTGGTCTACACGGTTCCGGTCTACGCCAAGCCTGCGGGTTGGGAGGGGCAGACCTGGCCGGTCCTCAATGTCAAGGTACGGGAGCGTGACGGCAGCGAGTGCCGTGAGGGAATCAGTCTTCTGCGTCAGGTACTGGCCAGGCGTGCCCCGGGCGGCGACCTGGAGCGACTCCTTGGAGATCAGGTAGACCACCTCATCTGTGCCTCGGGCGGTCAGTTCAGAGAACTGTTCCGTCTGGTCTCCGCGCTCCTGGTCAAGGACGGCGCGCTTCCGGTGGGCGCGGCCGACATCGATCAGGTGGAGCGTCATGAGCGCTCGCATGCTGCTGTAGGGATCACCGAGGAGCAGTGGGAGATCCTGCGAGCAGTGCGCCAGACCGGACAGCTGCGGGTGCCGCGCGAGCGGACCGCCGAGGCGTGGGAGCTCCAGGCTCTCGGATATGTCCTGCGCTACCGCAATGGGACGGTTGACTGGTACGGCGTCCAGCCTCTTCTCAATGAGTTTTTGGACGAGACCTGACATGTTGTTCAGGGAATCGGCTGAGGCGGTTAGCGTAGATCAGGCGTGGTTGGACCTGCGGCACCACCTGGAATGGACCAGGGGCGGGCACACAGCCGTGTTCCTCGCCGCGCAGTCTCACCTGACTCCTGACATTTTGGTGTCCCGTTTCAGGTTTGGTGGGTTAGGGCGTTGAGGATCTGCTGGGCTTGTGGGGTGATGGGGTCGGTGGCTGTGTAGGGGTGGCCGGCGATGAGGATGTCGATGGTCTGGATCGGTTTAAGCGTTCGAATGATCTTCTTGATCGAGGTCTGGGTTGTGTCTTGGAGGTGGCGGGCGACGGCCAGGGAGGCCATGACCATGGTCAGGTGGGCCTCGATGGAGTCCTTGAGGTGGTGGAAGATCGGGCGGGCTTTGAGGTCGTTCTTGGACATGCGCCAGGTCTGCTCGATGTGCCACAGTGCCTGGTAGGAGGTGAGAACTTCCTGAGCGCTCATCCGTGCGGAGGTCATGTTGGTGACGTATCCCTTCAAGCCTGCGGCGTTCAGGGCGCGCTGGTAGGAGGCCTGGTCCAGGGACAGGTCCGTCTTGGAACCAGTGACGAATCTGGGGCGCCTGGAGGACTTCTCGCCGTTGATGACTGCCTGGGCCTTGTTCCACTGCGCGGTGAGGGTCTGGTTGTCACGGGTGAAGCGCTTGGCGCTGTAGTGCCACACCACCCGCCACTGGTTCGGGTTGTCCTGGGGATCCCAGGCCTTGGGCTCGTGTCTGCCGCAATCATCGCCTGGGCTGTCCTGGTCGTCTTTGCTCTTGGGGGTCGGGGCCCGCCGGTGTTTGGGGGTGGTGGCCTCGATGAGCTGGCCATCGTGGTAGGCATTGCCGTGCAAGCGGATGTGATCGGCCAGGTCCCAGGGCGCTTTGGTGGTCTTGGAACCCACGATGAAGGACAGGCCCGCCTGGTCGAGCGCGGCCAGGTTGTCCGCCGAGAGCATCCCGGCGTCCGCGACCACCACCAGGCCCTTGGGGGCGATATCGTGGGCCTGGAGGAAGTCTTGGACCATGGGGATGATCGTCTTGGTCTCTGCTTTGTTGCCCTGCCAGCACCCCACCTGCAGGGGGAAGCCCGCGCGGTCGGTGAGCATCCCGACGATGATTTGCGGGTCGACCCGTCTTTCCTTGGAGAAGCCGACCTTGCGCAGATCGTCCTCCTTGTCGGTCTCAAAGTACAAGGTGGTCACGTCGTAGAGGACCAGGGACAGGTCGCCGCGGTCGGCCACATGGTCGTGCAAGGCTGCTTGGATCGCCTCGCGGTAGCCCCTGTCCACGCACCGCCTCAAGGACCGCAACAGGGTGCGCGAGCTCAGCGCGTCCACGCCGAGCTCGCCCAGGACCCGGGGGACCTGCTCCTTGGAGGTCGGCTCGACCAGGCGCGCCAGCGCCATCTGGGCGAAGGCCCGGTCACCCCCGACCGCGGCCTGCAGCCCCAAGTCCCTCCACGCATTGCACAGCACGCCCCAGAGCACCTCGCTGCGCTTGGCCCTCACCAGGCCCACCCCGGCCCCCGGCATTCCCGCCCCAGGCGCCTGCGACCCGCCCAGGGCATCAAGGTCCAGTGCCTGCTGGCCGCCCGCGGCGATCTGCTCGGCCCGGGCCCGCAGGACCTCCAGCTCGGCAGCGTCATGAGCCGACCCCACATGCCGAAATGACCGCTTCCCGTGGCGCTTGGTCACCACCTGCACGCCAGTAGCCCCCGAAGGCGTGGTGTAGACGCGCACGTACGGGCTCACCGGCCACACACTACCCACCGCACCAGATGCTTGGTGTCCCAACAACCCGAACACCCCTACACCATTCCAACGAAAAGTCCCACCCAACCCCCAAACCAACCCAAAATGTCAGGAGTCAGGTCTCACGATCAAGTGGATGACCTTAGAGAAAGGACGGTCCTGTGGTGCCGCAGGAATCGTGAGCGGTGGACCTTGTGAGAGCCCGATGCGGGCTTTGTCGACTGGCTTCGACGTGAGTTGCCCAGGTCGGGCGTTCTCTGGCTGGATCTCTGGGAAGAGGGGCGCCGCACAGAAGTTCTCCATGCACTCAATGAGCTGCGCATTCGCCTGAGTTGTTTGGGTGGCGGTTGTCTGGTTATCTGTGGGCCGGTCCCCTTACTTGGCGAATCAGCCTATGAGGCGGCAGACCTATGTTCTGTGCGCTCCTTCGCCCATGTTGTGCGCGCTGTGCTTACGCCCCCGGGTGCGCCGCATCCGGCGACAGAGAACGTGGAGTGGAAGCCGGAGATCCTGGGTGGTGAGGGCTATCGCTCCACCTGGCGGCTGACGGTCCCCGACCAGCTGCGCACTCCCGATGCTGGCGCGGCGCTGCGGGAAGTGGGGAGATCCCGCTCCCTGCTCCCGGCGGATCCCGTAGGGGCCCGTCGAGTTCTTGACGATTCCAGGATTAGTGATTCCCCGATCCGCCGTATTGTCTTCGGGCTGACGCGGGCGGAGATCGCCGGTCTGCTTGGCGACGGAGTCGGCGCCGAGGCGAATCTTGCCTCTGTGATGGTTGGTTTGCGGGGACTTCCTCGAAGTTTTCGTGCTGACGCGGCCGACGCTGTGATGCAGGTTGGAGGGCTTTTCGGCGCTTATGATGCGGCTGCGGAGGCGGCGGAGGAGTCGTTGGGGATTGCGCGTGAGGTGAGTGAGGAGTTGGGAACGCCGCAGTCAAGTTGTGACGTGTCGGTATTACTGGCTTGCATGGGAGGTTTCGCGTGGGAGCGTGGTGATCTTGAGGCGGCTGGTCGGTATTTCCAGGAGTCGCTGGCGATTGCGCGTGAGGTGAGTCAGGAGCTGGCTACGCCGGAGTCGCGGCGCGATTTGGCGCTTTCATTAGAAAACGTGGGGCGTGTGGCACAAGGCCGTGGTGATCTACAGGAGGCCGCCGAGGCGGCGGAGGAGTCATTGGGAATTCAACGCGAGTCGGTGGATTCGTTGGATACACTGAAATCGCGGCGCGATTTGGCGCTTTCTTTGGTCGCTGTGGGGCGTATGGCGGAGAGGCGTGGTGATCTTGAGGCGGCGGACCGTTACTTCGAGGAGTCGTTGACGATTGACCGTGAGTTGGCGGATTCGTTAGGTACGCCGCAGTCGCGGCGCGACCTAGCGCTTTCGCTGAATAGCGTGGGGCGCGTGGCGGAGCAGAGAGGCGACCTTGAGGCGGCGGACCGGTACTACAAGGAGTCGATGACCATACTCCATGAGATTGCTGAACTTGTGGGCACACCCCAGGCGATTGAGGACCTGGCGCTGGCTCTGGGGAGCCGCGTCCATATTGCGGCCGAGCTGGGTGGCTCAGCGCTGGTCGAGCAGCTGGAGGCGGAGCTGAGCAACCTTGAGGAGATCGTCGTCGAGAACCGATCCTGACCGCGCTCCAGCAGCGGTTTGCGGCCCAGCGCCGCTGCTCTGGGCCTCCGTCTGCTTATCCCGCGTCCCCGTGGACCTCCATCTGTCGGCCGCCGCCTGGTCCTCCCGGGAGCGTCGGCCCTTCCGCCACCGACGACCAGGGCGGTCGGGGCGGGCGAGCCTCGGCCGGGCAGCGGGCTCGGGCTGGGCAAGGCGTCTTACACGTCGTGGATGACGAGCCCGCCGCCGCTGAAGCGCACGGCGATGACGGCCGCCAGCGCCCAGCAGACCAGGACGAGGGCGGTGTCGCGCCACCGCCAGCGGGGGGCCGAGCGCTCGCTTCGGGTGCGGTGGGCGCCGAACCCGCGCGCGTCCATCGACATGGACACCCGCTCGGCGTGGCGCACGGCCCCGGCCATGAGGGCGGGCACCGCCGACCACCGCCGCGCCAGGGGCCTCAGGAGCGGCAGCCGCGCCCGGGTGCCGCGCAGGGCGTGCGCCTCCTGGATGACCCGGTACTCGGCGGCGAAGCGCTCCCGGAAGCCGAGGGCCGCCATGCCCGCGTAGGCGATGCGGTAGGGCACGTGCAGGTGGATCACCATTGCCCGCAGCAGGTCCTGGGGGCCGGCGAGGAGGCCGGTGAGGAGGAACAGCGACAGGGCCGTGCCGAGCTTGCCGCCCAGGCGCACCCCGGCGACGACCTGGTTGTGCTGGAGGCTCAGGCCGAAGGCGTCGATGACGACCGGGGAGGCGCCGACGCGCTCAATGGGGGCGGAGACGGCCAGGAGCACGGCGATGACCGCGGCGAGCGCGAGGACCGCCGCAGCCAGGAGAGGGCCGCGTCGCAGGTCGGTCAGGACCAGGAGGACGGTGGTGGCCCCGAGCGCCCACAGCGCCGGGACCGGAGTGGTCTGGATCGCGACCACGACGATGATCGGCACGACGGCGGTGAAGGGGGACAGCGGGTCGAAGGCGAGCAGGCCGCCGAGCCCCGGACCGGCCCCCTCGGGTGCGCGGGAGGCGGCCGACGTCGTGCCCTCCGGGGCCGGGGCGGCGTGCGCAGCATCCCCGGCGGCCGGGGCGCTCCCGACCGCGGCCGAGGGGACAGGAGTCGGATCGCTCATGCCAGCTCCTTCCAGGAGACGCGGGTGGGCGTCGCCGCCCCCAGGTCCGCGGCGGCGCGGGTCAGGTGGGCCAGCGGCGGCGGGTGCAGGCCGGCGCGGGCCAGCAGCGGGGCGTCGGCGAGGACCTCGCGGGCCGGGCCTTCGCTCAGGACCGTTCCCCTGGCCAGGATGAGGACGCGGTCGGCGTGGTCGGCGGCGAGCTCCATGTCGTGGGTGGTGATGACCAGGCCCGCCCCCTGGGCGGCGACGTCGTGGAGGCGGTCCATGAGCGCCTCGGCGCCCCGGCGGTCCTGGCCGAAGGTCGGCTCGTCCAGGCAGACGACCTCGCGGTGCTCGCCGAGCACCGAGGCCACGGACAGGCGCCGCTGCTGGCCCCCGGAGAGCAGGAAGGGGTTCGCGTCTGCGCGGTCGACCAGGTCGAAGCGGGCGAGCATCTCATCGACGGCCCGATCCACCCGGGACTCCTCGGCGCCCTCCAGGCGCATGCCGTGGGCCAGCTCGTCGCGCACGGTCGGCTCGAGGAACTGGTGCTCCGGGTTCTGCATGACGAGGGTGACCGCCCTCCCGGGGCGACCGGGCCGACGCGGCCTCCCGGCGACGGTCACCTCTCCGGCGGTCCACGCCTCCAGGCCGGCGAGCGCCCGCAGGAGCGTGGACTTGCCCGAGCCGTTGATCCCGACGATGGCGAGGACCTCGCCGCGTCTCAGGGTCAGGTGCACGCCGTGGAGCACCTCGTGGCGGCGCCTTCCCCTCCCGCGGGGCACCGAGAGGTCGTGGGCCACCAGGACGGGCTCCTCGTCGCGGGCGGTGCCGTCGGTACCGCCCCGGGGCGCGGGGTCCTCGGCGGGCGCGGGGCGGGCCGGGTCCGCGCAGAGGGCGGACGGGGCCGCGGCGAGCTCCCGGGCGGCGTCGTCGAGCGTGAGCGGGAAGGCGCTCTCACGGCCGGCGCTCGCGGCGGTGAGCCCGCGGCCGGCCAGGAGTTGGTGCAGGCGCACGGCCGTGGGCAGGCGGATACCGGCCGCGGCGAGAGCCTCGCCATGGACGTCGAAGATCTCCGCCGGCGGGCCGGTCGCGATGGTCTCGCCGTCGGCGTCCAGGGCGATCACCCGGTCGACGGCGCCGATGAGCTCGTCCAGATCGTGCTCGACGACGAGGACCGCCGTGCCCCGCTCCTTCAGGGCGGGCAGGAGGGCGTAGAAGTCGGCCGAGCCGGACGGGTCGAGGTTAGCGGTCGGCTCGTCGAGCACGAGCAGCGCCGGCTCGACGGCGAGGGCCGCGGCCAGGATCACCCGCTGGCGCTGCCCCCCCGGACAGGTCCCAGGGGCTCGCGTCCGCGTAGCGGGCCATGCCGACCGTCTCGAGCGCCGCCAGGGCCCGCGGCTCGATCTGCCCGGCGGGCACGAGCAGGTTCTCCAGGGTGTAGCAGACCTCGTCCAGGACCCGGGTGGTGACGATCTGGGAGTCGGGGTCCTGCATGACCATGGCGACATTGCGGGCCAGGTGGGAGATGTCGGCGTCGGCCACCTCCTGGCCCGCCACGAGGACGCTGCCGCGGTAGTCGGAGGGCACCGAGTGCGGCACGAGCCCGTTGAGCGTGAGCGTGACGGTGGACTTGCCGCAGCCGGAGGGGCCCAGCAGGAGAGTCGTGGTCCCGGCGGGGAGCGAGAGCGTCACGCCCCCCGGGATCCAGGCCTCGGTGCCCGCGTAGCGCACGCTCGCCCGGTCCAGGCGGGCGAGCGGGGACGCGTCCCCGTCTTCGGCGTCTCGGGCCGCTCCGGCGGTGGGGGCCGTCATCTGGCCACGCCGACGCCGGTGCGCGCTAAGGCCCGCTTGCGCGCCGCCGGAGGCGAGGCCCGCGTCGGTGCCGACGCCGGTGCGCGCCAGAGACCGCTTGAGCAGCAGGCAGACGCTCGCCCCCGCCCAGCAGGAGACGATCGCGAAGGCAATGCCCAGGGCCTTCTGGCGACCGGTGAGAGCGATCTGGAAGCCCCCGCTGTAGGCGGCGGCGTTGAGCCCGCCGAAGATGACGCCGGAGGCGGCGTAGACCCACCAGGTCCACTTGCGGTAGAGGAACAGGGCCACCGGCGCGCCCACGTAGCAGGCGCCGATGACGTTGCCGAGGATCGCGACCGGGCCCTGCGGGGTGAGGAAGGTGGCGATGACGCCCATGATCAGGCCGCTGATGACGAAGGCGCCCGGCTTGTTCACAATGACGCCGGGCAGGAGGTAGGGGACGAACCAGGCGCCCATGAGGGCGCACATAATGAGGATGCCGCGAGCATTGCCCGCCACGACGACGGACAGGTAGGTCAGGGGCACGACGAGGATCGATCCCACCACGCCGAGGGCGGCCACGACCATGAGGTTGCGGGTCCCCAGGACCGAGTCGCGCAGACCGCCGCGGGCCGAGGAGTGGATGACGAGCTCGTCGAGGGCCTCAGCCTCATCCCTGATACTGCCGACAGGGCCGTCGCCTGTCGCGGATGCGTTTGTGTGCTCCATGTGCTGCTCTCGTACAGGAGAAAGATGCCCTCCCCATCGCCTACTCGAAGCAGGTTAGGTGAGCCTCATACAAGATAGGGTCGGTTCTTGAGAAGGTCAACCCTCGGTTCCTCGTGGAAGGGGTGCGGGAAGTCGCGCGCAGCCACCTATGCTGGGGCGCGACGCAGTCGCCCTCCGGCGAGTCCCTCTGAAGCAAGGTGGTCCCCAGTGACTGAGCAGCCCCAGCCGGCATCCCCCCTCCCCGGCGCCGCACCCGTGCTGCGGGTCGGCGTCCTCGGCTCCGGCACCGTCGGCACCCAGGTCGTCCGGCTCCTGCTGGAGCAGGCCGATGACTTCGCGGCCCGCAGCGGCGCCCGCATGGAGATCACCGGCATCGCCGTGCGCGACCTGGGCGCCCCCCGGGACCCGGCCGTCCCCCGCGCCCTCCTGACCGATGACGCCACCGCCGTCGCCACGGGCAACGACATCGTCATTGAGCTCATCGGCGGCATCGAGCCCGCCCGCACCCTCATTCTGGCGGCCCTGAAGTCCGGCGCCAGCGTCATCACCGGCAACAAGGCCCTGATCGCCGCCCACGGGCCCGAGCTCTACGACGCCGCGGCGGCGGCCGGCACCGACTTCTACTACGAGGCCGCCGTCGCCGGCGCCATCCCCGTCGTCTACGCCCTGCGCGAGTCCATGGCCGGCGACCGCGTCACGAGCGTGCTCGGCATCGTCAACGGCACCACCAACTACATCCTGGACGAGATGAGCACCAAGGGCCTCTCCTTCGAGGAGGCCCTGGCCACGGCCCAGGCCCTCGGTTACGCCGAGGCCGACCCGACGGCCGACGTCGATGGCCTGGACGCCGCCGCCAAGGCCGCCATTCTGGCCTCCCTCTCCTTCCACACCCGGGTCGGCCTGTCCGACGTCCAGGTCGAGGGCATCCGCTCCGTCACCGCTGACGACATCCGCGAGGCCCACGCCTCGGGCTGCGAGCTCAAGCTGCTGGCCATCGCCCAGCTCCGGGAGGACGAGCACGCCCGCGGCGTCTCGGTGCGCGTCCATCCCGCCCTGGTCCCGGCCGACCACCCGCTGGCCAGTGTCCACGGCGCCTACAACGCCGTCCTGGTGGAGGCCGAGAGCGCCGGTCGCCTCATGTTCTACGGACAGGGCGCCGGTGGCGCGCCGACCGCCTCCGCGGTCCTGTCCGACGTCGTCGCCGCAGCCGCCCACCGGGTCTACGGAGGTCGGGCCCCCCGCGAGTCCTCCTACGCCCGCCTGTCGGTCCTGGGGCCGGAGGCGGCCGTCACCCGCTACCAGATTCAGCTGCGCGTCGAGGATGCCGCGGGCTCGCTGGCGGCCATGGCCGGCGTCTTCGCCGACAACGAGGTGTCCATCAACTCCGTGCGGCAGAGCGCCTACGTCACCCGTGATGGTGCGGCCGTCGTCACCTTCGTCACCCATCCCGCCCCCGTCTTCCACCTTGACGCGGCCGTCGAGGGGCTGCGGCACTCGGAGCGGGTCCTGGAGGTCGTCTCCGTCTGGCGCGTCGAGGGGCAGTGATCATGCGCCTGGCCAATGAGCGGGCCGCCGTCCGGGTGCCCGCCACCACCGCCAACATGGGCCCGGGCTTCGACTCCTTCGGCATGGCCTTCCGCTACTACGACGAGGTCGAGGTCCGACCGGTCGCGGGCGCCACCCACGTGCGCGTCGAGGGCGTGGGGGAGGGGGTCGTTCCCACCGGGGACGACAACCTCGTCGTGCGCGCCCTGCGCGCGGGCCTCGACGCCGTCGGCGCGCCGCAGGCGGGTTTCGAGATGCGCTGCGTCAACCGCATCCCGCACGGCGGGGGCATGGGCTCATCCGCCTCCGCGGCCGTGGCCGGTCTCATGCTCGCCCGCGGCCTGCTCTCCGAGCCCCAGGCCCTGTCCGACGACGAGGTGTTCCTCATCGCCACCCGCTTCGAGGGGCACCCCGACAACGTCGCGCCGGCCGTCTTCGGCGGGGCGACCGTGGCCTGGATGGAGGCCGACGGCAAGCCCCGGGCCGCTCCCATGCCGGTGGACGGCACGCTGCCGGTGAGCCTCCTCGTGCCGCCGCCCGCGACGCGCCTGAGCACCGAGGAGGCGCGCGAGGTCCTGCCCGACTCGGTGCCGCGGGCCGACGCCCTGTTCAACACCTCGCGGGCCGCTGTGCTCATGCTCGCGCTGGCGGGCCGCCCCGACCTGCTCATGGCCGGCACCGAGGACCGCCTTCACCAGGAGTACCGCCGGGGCGTGCTGCCCGCGTCGACGGCGGTGATGGACTCCCTGCGCGCCCAGGGCTACCCCGCGGTCATCTCCGGTGCCGGGCCCACGGTGCTGGTGCTGGCGAATGTCGCCCAGCAGACCCGCTTCACCCTTGAGCGTCACGGCTGGACGGTCCTGCGCCCCGGCATCGACACCCGCGGCGCGGTCCTGACCCGCTGAGCCGGTCCCCGCGACGGCCCGGTCGTCTGTACGCGTGAAGTAGCAGCAGGTCAGAGGCGAGGTGGAGCCGCACCCTGGCCGGCCATTCCCGCGAGGAGCTCCTGCGCTCCATCCGGAGCCGGCTGATATGCGCGGAGCCCACGGACGGAGACAGCTTCTCCTACGGCCGTCCTTTCGCGCCGGGAGTGATCCAGGTCCTGTGCCGGGACCTGCCGAGTTCATCGCCTCCGAGGCCGCCAATTTCGACCCCGGCGCCAGTCATCCCGGAGGCGTTCTCAGCTCCGCGGTCCGCTACTTGGGCCCCTGAGGGCGCGCCCGAGGAGCTTCTGGACGCGTCTCAGGACTATGTGAGCGGTCGGTGAGTGGTCCCCATGGTCGGAGTCGGGGAGGGTCTCTACGGTGGGGCCATGAGCTCGACAAGAGGTTTCCGCGATTTCAATAGTCAGCCTCAGGGTCTGCGCCTGTCCGCCGACACTATTCCTCCTTCGATCGAGGAAGAAGTCCGCACGGCAATCTGGAACCAGATTGTTCTGGGCAACGCCGATGAGGCGACCCTGGCTTTTGATATCACTGACCAGTTCTCGGAGGGGACGCCGGTCAGTGAGGACGACGTCCGCACCGCCGTCCGGTACCTGCTCGCCGCCCGCCGCAGGCAGCAGGAGTCCTTCGGGGAGGTTGTGACCAACCTCGACGACGCCTTCGCCGCTCTGCGCGAACGCGGGGTCGCCGCCGAGCAGGCCTTCTCCTGCTGCAACAACTGCGGCTTCCACGAGATCCACGAGGTGGCCGCCGGCCCGCAGTGGGCCGGCTTCGTCTTCTTCCACATGCAGGACGCCGAGCGTCTCATCGAGACGGGGGAGACCTACCTGTCCTACGGGATGTTCTGGCGCCACTACAGGACGCGCGAGGAGTCCGACGCCATGAGCAGGACCGAGAAGGACGCCTACTACAAGGAGCAGACCCTGGACCTCATGCGGCGCGTCGTCGTCCCCGTGTTGCGCGAGCACGGCATGGAGGTGGACTGGGACGGCGACCTGGATGTCCGCGTCCTCGTGCGCGGTGCGGAGTTCTACCGGGCCATCTCTTGAGGCTCTTGAGGCCCTTGAGGTCTCAGGAGGCTCCGGTGAAGGAGCGCTGTTGCGGCGGCCGGGAGAGGCGGCAAGGCCCCGGCGGGGGAGGCCTCCCGCGCCGTACGACCCGCACAGGGAGGGGTGCTGGTGAACAGGCGCACAGGAACGTGGCGTGCACTATATGGGCGGCAGGCGCTGCGCGTATGCGCTCACGGTCGCGGGCTGCTACACTTTCCACGTCTGCTCCGCGGATGGCACCGCACTGCAGATCTCATGAGACCCGGACGTGAGGCCCAGCCTCATCAGAACCCGGCAGTGCATGACCCACCCCGTGAATGGTTCCGGGGGAGTCCCCTGTTGAACGTTTCCCTTTGTGGAGCGCAACCACACCGTTAGGATACTCGTGACCGAGACCTCCAGCGCCCAGCCCTCGCTTTCGACAATGCGCCTGGCCGAGCTTCAGCAGCTCGCGTCCTCGATGGGCCTCAAGGGCATCTCCCGCATGCGCAAGAGCGAGCTCGTCGCCGCTATTCGCGACGGCGGAACCTCCGACTCCACCGCGCCCCCAGCCCGTGCTCCTCGGAGCAGGGCCGCTTCCGGAGGCGGGGCGACGGCCGGGGACTCGCCCTCGGCCGGACCCGCCGACAAGCAGAACGCCGAGGCCGACTCCACCGAGAAGGCTGACTCGTCCGAGACGCAGCCGACCGGTGCCCAGGCGTCGGCTACCGATCAGGACGCGGACCAGTCCGCGCAGGCCCGTCCGCGTCGTCGTCGTGCCACTGCGGCGGCGAGTGCCCCGAAGGCCGAGCCCCCCGCGCTCGAGCTGCCGATCCGCCTGGAGGGGGACGGCAACGGCGGCGCCTCGGGCGAGGGCCGCGGCCGCAGGCCGGCGCGCGGGCGCGATGCCCAGCGCGGCGGCGAGCAGAGCGCCTCGGAGGCCTCGCGCCGCGGGCACCGTCGGGTCCAGGCCGCTGCGGGCGCCCCGGAGCGGGCCGATCGCGAGCACTCCGATTCCCCGGAGGGCCACCTCGACGCGAAGGCGGCGCTCATGCGGGACCTCGCCGACGCCACCGGCACTCCCGCCGTCGAGCCCAGCGAGCGCAAGCGCCGCGACATCGGCGGACGCGGCAATGAGACGACCGACTGGGACGAGGAGGGCCGTGGCGGGCGCCGTCGTCGCGGCCGCAAGCGTCGCGACCGCGACCGCGACGGCTCCCAGGGAGAGGGCGGCCAGGGGCGCGGCCAGCAGCCGCGCGAGGACGAGGTCCTCCTGCCCGTCGCCGGCATCCTCGACGTCTCCGACCACCAGCACGCCTACCTGCGCACCTCCGGCTACCTGCCCGGCCCCAAGGACGTCTACGTCTCAGGCCAGCAGATCAAGGAGTCGGGCCTGCGCGCCGGCGACGCCATCACCGGCTGGGTCCGCGAGGGCGGGGAGACCGCCAACCCCGGGGGCGGCGGCCGCAACAACCGCCGCAACAACCGCGCCGGGCGCGTGAAGTACAACCCGCTGGTGAGCGTCGAGGCCGTCAACGGCATGGAGCCCGAGCGGGCCCGGCGCCGCCCCGAGTTCACCAAGCTCGTCCCGCTCTACCCGCAGGAGCAGCTGCGCCTGGAGACCACGCCGAAGGCCCTGACCCCGCGGGTGATCGACCTGGTCGCCCCCATCGGCAAGGGCCAGCGCGGACTCATCGTCTCCCCGCCCAAGGCCGGCAAGACGATCGTCCTGCAGCAGATCGCCAACGCGATCGCCGTCAACAACCCCGAGGCCCACCTCATGGTCGTGCTCGTCGACGAGCGCCCCGAG
>ERZ773099.1929-NODE-1929-length-14816-cov-14.385814_pt1 | contig 14816 bp, 9 predicted proteins | sample MGYA00511120_ERZ773099 | MGnify/ENA primary metagenome ERZ773099 (study PRJEB29015, sample SAMEA2738012) | human oral metagenome | biome: human oral; feature: human-associated habitat; material: dental | place: China | collected 2104 ... | reverse complement strand
GCCAGATCAACACCTACACCCAGCAGCTCGAGGACAACCAGTTCGAGTTCTTCGGGCCCCTGGTGGAGGCCGCCGTGGAGGAGAAGCCCCTGAGCATCGCCCTGCGCGAGGTCGCCGACGACAAACTTCAGGTCATCTCCGGTGACGTTGCCCGCGCCCGCCGCGCCGAGGCCGAGGCGGCCCGCCGCGCCGCCGAGGCCGACATGTTCTCCGACATCCCTCTGGACGCCCCCCTTGAATCGGGCACCACGGAGACCACCACCAGCCTGGACGACATTCAGTTCTGAGCGCCCCGCGCCAGGACCCACCCCCCACGCAGACCATGAGCGCCCGCGCCGCAGCCGGTGAGCATCGGCCGCGGCGCATTGTGGTGGGCGTGGCCGGGTCCATTGCCGCCTACAAGGCCCCCTTCGTCATCCGCCTGCTGCGGCGAGGAGGCCACAAGATCAAGACCGTCCCAACCCGGGCGGCACTGCGTTTCATTGGGGCGCCGGCCCTAGCGGCCGTCAGTGGCGCACCGGTGTCCACCGGGGTCTTCGACGACCCGGCGGCCGTCGAGCACGTCGCCATTGGCGAGTGGGCCGAGTTGGTGCTCGTGGCCCCTGCTAGCGCCGACCTGCTGGCCCGCGTCGCCGCCGGGAGAGCCGACGATCTGCTCACCGCGACCATTTTGACCACCACGGCCCCCGTGGTCCTGGCCCCGGCCATGCACACCCAGATGTGGGACAACCCGGCCACCCGGGACAATGTCGCCACCTTGCGCCGCCGCGGCCTGGTCATTATCAACCCCGCCCGCGGGCCCCTGACCGGCGAGGACTCCGGCGTGGGGCGCCTGCCCGAGCCGCAGCATATTGTCGACCAGGCGCTGGCCGTGCTCACCGACCGAGGGGCCGCCCCCCTCCGACCGGGCCGTCTGGCCGGCCGCCACCTGGTGGTCAGCGCCGGCGGCACACGCGAGCCCATTGACCCGGTCCGCTTCCTGGGCAACCGCTCCTCGGGGCGCCAGGGCTGCGCCATTGCTGCTGCCGCCGCCGCCCAGGGCGGCGCGGTGACCCTGGTGGCGGCCAATGTCGAGGCCGGCCTCCTGGCATCCCTGCCCACCGCCGTCGCGGTGGTGCCCGTGGGCACCGCCATTGAGCTGGGGGAGGCGGTCAGGGACGCGGCGGCCAGCGCCGACGCCGTCATTATGGCCGCTGCCGTCGCGGACTTCCGCCCCGCCGGCCCGGCGGGGACCAAGCTCAAGAAGCACGGGCTCGACGGTGCGACCCCATTGGGCAGGGCGCCCACGATCACCCTGGTGGAGAACCCCGATGTGTTGGCCGGGCTGGTGTCCGCCCCACCCCGCCCCGGACAGCTCCTGGTCGGTTTCGCCGCCGAGACCGGGGACGATGACGGGGACGTCCTGGCCCACGGGGCCGCCAAGGCCCGCCGAAAGGGCGCCCACCTGCTGGCCGTGAACGCCGTGGGGGAGCACCTGGGTTTTGGGGACGTGCCCAATGCCGTGGTCGTGCTCGACGCCGCCGGCCAGGAGGTGGCCCGCGGTCAGGGCACTAAGGAGCAGGTCGCCGAGTTGCTCGTCAACCTTGTCGCCCAGCGCCTGGAGGACGCCGGGCCGGGGGCCAATCAATGGGCGGGGGCCCGGGGACGCGCAGCCCTGAAAGGGGTAGGCTCGGGCCGTGGGGAAGGCCACCTGGGCGCGTCCGGGGCCCTGGGTAGGATGGCGCAGTGACCTCTTTGCGCCTTTTCACCTCTGAGTCCGTGACCGAGGGCCACCCCGACAAGGTGTGCGACCGCGTCTCGGACTCGATTCTCGACGCCATCCTCCTCCAGGACCCCGCGGCCCATGTCGCAGTCGAGACCATGGTGACCACGGGCCTGGTCCACGTGGCCGGAGAGGTGACCACCAGCGCCTATGTGGAGATCCCCGACATTGTGCGCTCCGAGATTGTGAACATTGGCTACACCTCCTCCGACGTCTGCTTCGACGGCCGCTCCTGCGGGGTGTCGGTGTCCATCGGCCAGCAGTCCCCGGACATTGCCGCCGGCGTGGACAAGGCCCTGGAGGTGCGCCAGGATGCCGGAAACCTCGACCCCCTGGACTTCCAGGGCGCCGGGGACCAGGGCCTCATGTTCGGTTACGCCTGTACCGACACCGCCAGCCTCATGCCCCTGCCCATCCACCTGGCGCACCGCCTGGCCGAGCGCCTGGCCGCCGTGCGCAAGCAGGGCGTCGTGAAGGGCCTGCGCCCCGACGGCAAGACCCAGGTGACCATTGGCTACGACGGCGACCGCCCCGTGAGCTTGGCCGGCATTGTCCTGTCCACCCAGCACGACGAGGACCGCACCCGCGCCTGGCTCACCGACGCCATCACCCGGGAAGTCATCACCCCCGTCCTGCACGAGGCGCAGGCCCAGGGCGTGGAACTGCTCACCAAGGATGCGACCTACCTCATTAACCCCTCGGGGCAGTTCATTATTGGCGGCCCCGCGGGGGACGCCGGCCTGACCGGCCGCAAGATCATTGTGGACACCTACGGCGGCATGGCCCGCCACGGCGGGGGCGCCTTCTCCGGCAAGGACCCCTCAAAAGTGGACCGCTCCGGGGCCTACGCCATGCGCTGGGTGGCCAAGAATGTCGTCGCCGCCGGTCTGGCGCAGCGCTGCGAGGTCCAGGTCGCCTACGCCATTGGGGCCGCCCACCCGGTGGGCCTGTACGTGGAGACCTTCGGCACCCACACCGTGGCCACCCAGCGCATTCGCGCCGCCATTGAGGAGGTCTTCGACCTGCGCCCGGCCGCCATTATCCGAGACCTGGACCTGTTGCGCCCCATCTACCGCTCAACCAGCGCCTACGGTCACTTCGGCCGTCCCGGGTTCACCTGGGAGGGCACACAGCGCGCCGAGGCCCTGCGCGAGGCCGTCTGAGGGCCCCATGCGTGAGGGCATTGCCGGGCAGGGCGCACTACTGGCCGTGCCCGCACCCGCCGAGCGCGAGGTGGAGGGCCACGGCGTGGCCGAGCCCGTGGCCCGGGTGTTGCTGGAGACCCCCGTCCCGCACCTGGATCGTACCTTCGACTACCTGGTCGCCCCCGAACTCGACGCGGCCGCCGCCGTGGGCACCCGGGTCACTGTCCGCTTCGGGGCCCAGGAGTCCCACGGGTGGGTGTGGGAGCGCGCCCGCACCACCACGCACCTGGGCCCCCTCGCGCCAGTGCAGCGGGTCCACTCCGACCTGCCGGTGCTCACCGCCGCCACCATGGCCCTGGTTGAGGCCGTGGCCGTGCGCTGCGCTGGCACCCGCTCGGACGTCGTCCGCCTGGCGGTGCCGCCGCGCCACGCCAGCACCGAACGCTCCGAGCGGGAGGCGCCGGGGCCGGCCCTGCCCACCTGGGATGCTCCCGAGGCTGCCGCCGAGGCGCCGGGCACCGGCACGGCCCGCGCCGAGGCGCCGGGCTGGGAGGCCTACGACGGCGGGCCGGCCTTCCTGGGCGAGCTCGCCGGTGGGGGAGCACCCCGCGCCGCCTGGTGCGCCCTGCCCGCCGTCCCAGGTGTTACCAGCCCCTGGACCCGGCTGCTCGCAGCGGCCGCCCGCACCGCCCTGAGCAGCGGCCGCGGCGTGCTCGTGGTTGTGGCCACCACCGGCCACGCTGAGAAGGTGGCCGAGGCGCTGAGGTCGGCCCTGCCCGGCGAGCCCGTGGGGGTGCTCTGCGCCGAGCACGGGCCCGCCCGCCGCTACCGGGTCTTCACCCGCATACTGCTGGGCCGCTGCCGGGTGGTGGTGGGCACCCGCTCAGCGGCCTTCGCCCCCGTGGCGGACCTGGGCCTGGCCCTCATCTGGGACGACGGCGACAATCGCCTCGACGAGCGCCACGCCCCCTACGTCCACGCCCGCACCGTCCTGGCGTTGCGCAGCGGCTTGGAGGGCTGCGCCCTCTTAGTGGCCGGCTACTCCCGCAGCGTCGAGGCCCAGGCCTATGTGGAGCAGGGCTGGGCGCGCGAGTTACGTGCCCCGCGTCCGGTATTGCGGGCCGCCGCCCCCCGCGTGGAGGTTCCCGGCGCCCCCGAACTGGAGGCTGAAGGGGCTTCCGGGGCGGCGCGCATCCCCTCCCTCGCCTATCGAATGGTGCGCCGCGCCCTGGCCGCGGGCCCGGTGCTCATCCAGGTCCCGCGCAGCGGTTACGCCCCAGTCCTGGCCTGCGCCCGCTGCCGCACCGCCGCCCGCTGTCAGACCTGCGGGGGGCCCCTGTCCCTGGGGCGGTCGGGGGGCATCTCCTGCCGCTGGTGCGCCCGTGGTGTGGCCGCCTGGAGTTGCCCGGAATGCGGGGCCACCTCGCTGCGCATGGCCAGTGTGGGCGCCGTCCGCACGGGAGAGGAACTGGGGCGGGCCTTCCCGGGCGTACCCGTGGTGGTCTCCGGCGCCAGGGCGGACCACGGCGTGGTCGCCACCGTCGACGACTCGCCGCGCCTAGTGGTGGCGACCCCCGGGGCGGAGCCGCATGCGGAGGGCGGGTACCGGGCCGTCCTCATTGTGGACGCCTCGGCCCTGTCCACCCGCCCGGAGTTGGGGGCCTCCAGTGAGGCGCTGCGCCTATGGACCAATGCTGCGGCCCTGGCCCGCCACTCGGCGCGAGTCATGGTTCTGGGAGGAGCCGAACCGGTCGCCGCCCAGGCGCTGGTGCGCTGGGACCATCCCGGCTTCGCCCGCCGACAGCTCGCCGAGCGGGCCGAACTGCACCTGCCGCCGGCATGGCGCACAGCCCGCCTCGACGGCGCCAGTCAGGCGGTGGAGTCCGCCCTGGAGGAGGCCCGCCGGGCCGGCTTCGAGACCCTGGGCCCGGTTCCGGCCCCAGTCGTGCCGGGCCCTGAAGGTCAGGGCGCTGGGGCCCAAACCATGGATCGGGCCCTGGTGCGCGCCCCCCTGGCCCGGGGCCGCGAGCTGGCGGCCATGCTGCGCCTGCGCCTGCGGGAGCGCTCAGTGCGGCGCGAGGAGCAGGTGCGCATCGAACTTGACCCGACTGTGCTGTGGTGAGCCCATCGCCGCCCGTGCAAGGCATGATGAGCCCATGAGCACCGTCGCCTACGACACCGCGATCGTCGACTACGGCAATGTTCTGGTGGCCTGGGAGCCCTTGGCGGCCGTCGCCGGGCACCTGAGCGTCGAGCAGTGGGAGGAGTTCGTCACCGGGGCCGGCTTCTACGCCCTCAACTCCCGTTCTGACGCCGGCGAGCCCTTCGAGGACATTGTGGCCGACCTTGAGAGAACCCACCCCGAGCGCCCCGACTGGGCGGCCGCGCTGCGCCTGTACCGCAGCCGGGACCTTTACTCGTTGACCGGCCCCGTCCCCGGTGTGGCACGGGTCCTCACCGAACTCCACGAGCAGGGCATCCGCCTCCTGGGGCTGACGAACTTCGACCACACGGTCTTCCCCGACGCCATACCCCTGGCCCCGGTCCTGGAGCTCTTCGACGGCATTGTCGTCTCAGGGGCCGAGCACCTCACCAAGCCCGACCCGGCCCTGTACCGCATCCTGCTGGAGCGCTACGACGTCGACCCGGCCCGGGCCGTGTTCATTGACGACTCGGAGGCGAATATCGCCGGCGCACAGCAGGTGGGGATCACCGGGCTGCATTTCACCGGGGCCGGGCGCCTGCGCTGCGACCTGGTGGCGCTGGGCCTGCTGCCCCACGCCTAGAGCCCGGCCGGCGGGACGACACGGCGGGGCGGAGGGCAGCGCACGAGGGCAGGACCCCGCCGCGCACCTACACTGAGGCCATGCGCGTGCTCTTCGCCGGAACCCCCGAGGCCGCCCTACCCGTGCTCCACGCCCTCATGGACTCCACGGAGCACGAGGTCGTCGGTGTTCTGACCCGTGCGGACGCCCGCAAGGGGCGCGGCCGCACCCTCCGCCCCTCACCGGTGGCCGCCCTGGCCCGCGGGGCCGGGCTCGAGGTGCGCACCCCCTCCACCCTGCGCGACCAGGACACCCAGGAGTGGGTGCGTTCCCTGGCCGCCGAGGTGGCCGTCGTCGTCGCCTACGGCCGCCTCGTCCCCCCAGAGCTCCTGGACGCCCCCACCCACGGCTGGCTCAACCTGCATTTCTCCCTCCTGCCCGCCTGGCGCGGTGCCGCCCCCGTCCAACGGGCCCTCATCGCCGGGGACGAGGTCACCGGCGCCACCGTCTTCCGCCTCGAGAAGGGCCTGGACACCGGCCCCGTCTACGGGCGCCTGACCGAGGCCGTGCGCCCCACAGACACCAGCGGCGACCTGCTGGGCCGGCTCGCCGACGCCGGGGCCCCTCTCATCCTGGACGTCCTGCACGCCGTAGCCGCCGGTGCCGTCATCCCCGAACCGCAGGACGACGCCGCGGCCACACTCGCCCCCATGCTCACCGCGGCCGACGGCCTGGTGACCTGGAGCGATCCAGCTCCGGCCATTGACCGGCGCGTGCGCGGCGTAACCCCCGCCCCCGGCGCCCACACCACCTACCAGGGGCTGCGCCTGCGCCTGGGGCCCGTCACCACAGCCCCGGAGGTCACCGACTTGGCGCCCGGCCAGGTGCGCGTCGGCAAGCGCGAGGTGCTGGTGGGCACCGGATCCTACGCCCTGCGCCTGGGCCGGGTCGCCCCGGCGGGCAAGAACTGGATGGCCGCCGACGCCTGGGCCCGCGGCGCCCGGCCCGCCCCCGGCACCGTGCTCGGCGCGCCTGCCCCCACCCAGGAGGTGGCGCACCAATGACACGGGACGCACGCGGGCACGGCTACGCGCGGGGGCGCGGCAAGGGCGACCGGGGCGCGGGCAGCCCCCGGCGCCCCCGACCCGCCGGGGGCGCCCCCGGCAGGTCCCGCACCCCGGACCGGGCGCGCTTGACCGCCCTGGAGGCCCTGACCAAGGTCCGCACCGATGACGCCTTCGCCAACCTGGTGCTGCCCCCCATGCTCGACGCCGCCGGGCTCGATCGCCGCGACGCCGGTTTCGCCACCGCCCTGACCTACGGCACGCTCAGGCTCCGGGGCCGCTACGACGCCATTGTCTCCCAGTGCGTGGACAGGCCCCTGGAACGAGTTGACGCCGTGGTCCTGGACGTGCTGCGCCTGGGGGCTCACCAACTGCTGGGCATGCGCGTGCCCAGCCACGCGGCCGTGTCGGCCAGCGTCGACCTGGCCGCCCATGCTGCCGGCCGCGGCGCCGCCACCTTCGTCAACGCCGTCCTGCGGCAAGTGGCGGCCAAGGACCTGGAGGAGTGGCTAGCACTCCTGCGCTTGGACGCCCCCGACGAGAGCACCGCCCTGGCCGTCACCGAGTCGCACCCACTGTGGATTGTCAAGGCCATGCGCCAGGCGCTCATAAAGAACGGCCGCGACGCCAGTGAACTCGCCGCCCTCCTGGCGGCCGACAACACCGACCCCCAAGTGGTGCTCTGCGCCCGCCCCGGCCTCATCACCCCGGCCCAACTTGCCAAGGAGGCCACCGCGGCCTGCCGTCAGAGCCCGCGCCCCGGCGATGTCAGCCCCTACGCCCTGATTCTGCCCGGGGGCGACCCGGGCCGTATCCGCTCAGTGCGCGATTCGCGCGCCGGCGTCGAGGACGAGGGCAGCCAACTTGTGGCCCTCATGCTCTCGGAGGCGCCCGTGCCGGGCCATGACGAGCGCTGGCTCGACATGTGCGCCGGCCCCGGCGGGAAGGCGGCGCTCCTGGGCGCGCGCGCCGCCCAGCGCGGAGCCCGCCTGGTGGCCAATGAGATCGCCCCGCACCGCGCTCGCCTCGTCAGCGCCTCCGTACGCGCCCTGCCCGAGGACAGCATTGAGATTCGCTGCGCTGACGGGCGCGACATCGGCGCCCTCGAGCCCGGCAACTACGACCGCGTCCTGGTGGATGCGCCCTGCACCGGGCTGGGCTCTCTACGACGCCGCCCCGAGGCCCGGTGGCGCAGGGAGCCCCGTGACGTCACCGAGCTGGCCGCCCTTCAGCGCGAGCTGCTCACCAGCGCCCTCAAGGCAGTGCGCCGTGGGGGAGTGGTCGCCTACACAACCTGTTCCCCCCATGTGCTGGAGACCAGTCTGGTGGTGCGCGACGTCGTCGGGCGCCTGAACCGCCAGGGTCAGAGAACCGAGGTGCTCCACGCCGGGCAGGCCGCGACCCGCATTGCGCCCCTGCCCCCGGTGGGGGCGGACCAGGAGATGCTCCAGCTCTGGCCGCACCTGGACGGCACGGACGCCATGTTCTGCGCCCTGCTGCGGCGCACATCCTGAACTCACCGCACCCCAACCGCCGACCTTCCCACTGCACGGCAAGGACAACCCAAGGACAACCGATGACCTCCCCCGCCATCCACCCCTCGATCCTCAATGCGGACCAGGCCCATTTAGCTGATGAACTCAAGCGCGTCGCCTCCGCCGACGGCCTGCACGTGGACATTATGGACAACCATTTCGTGCCCAACCTCTTCGGGGGCCCGTCTCTCGTCGAGGCGGTTCTGGCCAGCACATCCCTGGCCGTGGATGCCCACCTCATGATCGATAACGCTGACCGCTGGGCGCCGGTCTACGCCGAGGCCGGGTGCGCCATTGTCACCCCCCACCTGGAGGCGAGCACCGCCCCCATCCGACTGGCCCGTGAGCTGCGGCGCCTGGGCGCCGGGGTGGGGATGGCGCTGCGCCCGGCCACTCCCCTGGAGGCTGTCGAGCACGTCCTGGGCGAACTGGACCTCCTCCTCCTCATGACGGTCGAACCCGGCTTCGGGGGGCAGCCCTTTATTGAGGCCATGCTGTCCAAGATTGAGCGGGCCCGGGCCATGGTGGGCGCCCGGGGCCTGGAGTTGCGCATCCAGGTCGATGGCGGGGTCACCACCCGGACCATTGAACGCGCCGCCGAGGCCGGGGCGGACGTGTTCGTTGCCGGATCCGCGGTCTACCGGGCCGACGACGCGGCGGCCTCCCTGAGCCGACTGCGCGCCCTGGCCGCGGCCCACAGCCACTGACGGGCCCGCGGCCGCCCCAGTGGCAGCTGCGGCAAAAGGCGCGGAGAAAGAGGACAAAGAGGACGAGGCCGCCCGCGGTGCGGCGGGGCAGCACTCCGGCAGTTTCACAACACAGGTGTATTTGGTGGGTGTCACGAAACGCGGCACCGTGTGCAATGCGTCTCCTTAATGGGGCGGTACCGCTGGATTCGCGTTCGAGCATCCCGCATTTTCAATGCGATCTCGTAGAGTTATGAGGAATCCACAATATGCTGTGGTGAACCGGGCACCGTAGCGTGGTCATTGGCTGGTTCGGCCCACGCCTCCTTGTAGAGAAGGGCGGAGCCCGTCCGCTGGGAGTTCCGGCTGCCAGCACCGGCAAGTCCTTCGCACAAGAGGGGCGGCGCAGCGCACTGAGGTGGAGGAAACCACGGAGCGCGATGCGGTCCCTCGATCCGACACACCGGCAAGGAGCCATTGGTGACCCTCAACCGCATCCTCATCGCCAATCGCGGTGAGATCGCGCTGCGTGTCCTGCGCACCGTCCGAGACCTCGGCGCGACCTCGATCCTGCCGTACACCCCCGAGGACCTCATGAGCCCGGCCGCCGAGCTCGCTGACGAGGCCCACGCCCTCCCAGAGGGCTCGGGTTACACCGACGCCGAGGCCATCTTGGACTTGGCCCGCTCCACCAGCGCCGACGCCATCCACCCCGGCTACGGCTTCCTCGCCGAGAATGCCGACTTCGCCCGAGCGGTCATTGAAGCCGGCATGACCTGGATCGGCCCTTCGCCGCAGGCCATGGACGCCTTGGGGGACAAGATGAGCGCGCGGGCCACCGCCGAGCGCGCCGGTGTCGCCCCGGTCCCGGGCGTCACCGATCCAGTCACCGACGTCCAGACTGTTATCGACTTCGCGGCCCGCTACGGCTATCCCGTAGCCCTCAAGCGCACCGACGGGGGAGGCGGCCGCGGCATCACTGTTGTGGGCTGCCAGGAGGAGGCGCGCACCACCCCCGCCTTCGATTCCGCCACGGCAGGCGGCGGCACCCTCATCCTGGAGAGGTTCATTACCGCGGCTCGCCACGTCGAGACCCAGTGCGCCCGCGACCGCCACGGCGCCTTCGCTGTGATCTCCACCCGCGACTGCACCCTCCAGCGCCGCAACCAGAAGCTCCTGGAGGAGGCCCCCGCCCCGTTCCTGCCCCAGGGCATTGACGAGCAGCTCGTGGAGTCCTCTCGCCGCCTGCTGGAGGCCGTCGACTACGTCGGGGTGGCTACCTGCGAGTTCCTGCTCACCCCCGCCGGCGACCTGTGGTTCCTCGAGGTCAACCCCCGCCTGCAGGTCGAGCATTGCGTCAGCGAGGAAGTCACCGGCACCGACCTGGTCCAAATCCAGCTGCGCATTGCTGAGGGCGGGCACCTCGGCCACGTCCCCGCCCCCCGCGGGCACAGTCTGGAACTGCGCATTACCTGCGAGGACCCCGCCCGCCGCCTGTCCCCCTCCACCGGCGCCATCACCCGCCTGCGCTGGCCCTCCGGCCCCGGTATCCGCATGGAGTCAGGGGTGGTTGAAGGAGACGTCGTCACCCCCATGTTCGACCCCATGCTCGCCAAGATCGTCGTCACCGGCGACTCGCGCCAGCAGGCCATTGCCAGGGCACGGCGCGCCTTGAGCGAAACCATTGTCGAGGGCGTCACCGTGTGCACCGCCCTGCACGAGCACGTCCTGGGCCGCCCCGAGTTCACCGGCCCCACCCGGGACGGGCAGCTGGGCGTGACCACTCGGTGGCTCGAGGACCGCGTCCTGCCCGAGTTGACCGATTCGGCGGCCTGCGCGGCGGCCCCGGGCGCCCAGGCCGTCGAGGAGGTCAGCCTGCGCACCCGCTCCACCTACATCATTGAAGTCAACGGCCGACGCCTGCAACTGACCCTGCCCGACGGCATTCTGGGCGGGCGGGGACCGCGCGTGACCCCCTCAAGGCACGTGCGGCGCATGCAGCCCCTGCGCGGGCGGGCCGCCGCCCGGCCCGGGGGCCGCAGCGGCGCCGCCGAGGCGGCCCCCGGGGAGAACGGCGCCATCGCCGCCCCCATGCAGGCCATTGTCACCCGCATCTGCGTGGAGAAGGGCCAGCGCGTGGGCGAGGGCGACCTCCTCATCGTCCTGGAATCCATGAAGATGGAGAACTACGTTCACGCCCCTTATGACGGCACCGTGGCGGACATCCCCGTCGTGGCCGGACGCACCGTCTCCGCTGGAGAGGTCCTGGTCCGCATGGCCGACGACACTCACACCCAGGAGGCCTGAGCCGTGACCACCCACGCCACCCCCGAGAACACCGCGCCGGAGGCCGGCGGCGCCGGCACTGCTGGCACTGCCGGCACTGCCAACACTGCCGGCACGATGGCGGACTCGACCGCAACCACTGCCTTCCGTGAGCGCATCGCCCGCGTCGACGCCGAGGCCGAGGCCCGGGCCGCCCAGCGCCAGCACCCCAAGGGCAAGGCCACCGCCCGCGAGCGCATCGACTCCCTGCTCGACGACGGCACCTTCCTGGAGATCGGCCGTTACACCGGGTCCGGGGCCGGGGACAAGGCCCGCCCCTCGGGCGTGGTGACCGGTTTCGGCCAGATTGACGGCCGCCAGGTGGCCGTCTACTCCCAGGATTTCTCTGTTTCCGGCGGCGCCCTGGGCTCGGTGGAGGGGGACAAGATCGTCCGTCTTCTCGATGACGCCCTGCGCCTGCGGATCCCGGTGGTCGGCCTCATTGACTCCGGCGGCGCCAAGATCCAGGAGGGCGTGGGGGCGCTGCGCCAGTACGGGCGCATCTTCAACCGCACCTGCGCCGCCTCCGGGCTGGTGCCCCAGATCAGCGTCATCCTGGGCCCGTGCGCGGGCGGGGCGGTCTACAGCCCGGCCCTGACGGACTTCGTCATCGCCACCCGCGAGGCCTCCCACATGTTCGTCACCGGCCCCGACGTGGTGCGCGCCGTCACCGGCGAGCAGATCAGCGCTGAGGACCTGGGCGGGGCCCGGATCCACGGCTCGGTCTCCGGGGTGGTGCACTATGTGGCTGAGGACGAGGACGACGCCCTGGGGCAGGTGCGCACCCTGCTCGCCTACCTGCCCTCCTCCGCCGAACTCGACGCCCCCTGCTACGACTACGACGAGAGCGACCGTGCTGACGATGAGGCGACGGCCGCCTCGGTGGGCGCGTTGGTGCCGGCCTCTACCCGTCAGGCCTACGACGTTGTCGAGGTCGTCTCATCCTTGGTCGACCACGGTGAGCTCGTCCAGGTCCAGGAAGAGTTCGCCACCAACGTGGTGGTGGGTTTCGCCTGCTTCGAGGGCCGCCCGGTGGGCGTGGTCGCCAACCAGCCCCTGGTGGATGCCGGCACCCTGGACGTGGACGCCTCGGAGAAGCTGGCCCGCTTCGTGCGCTTCTGCGACGCCTTCGGCCTGCCGGTGGTCACCTTCGTCGACGTGCCCGGCTACCGGCCCGGGGCGCAGCAGGAGCACGCCGGCATCATCCGACGCGGCGCCAAGGTGATCAACGCCTACGCGACGGCCACCGTCCCCCTGGTGACCGTCATCCTGCGCAAGGCCTACGGCGGCGCCTACATCGTCATGGGCTCCAAGGCCATCGGGGCGGACTTCAACTTCTGCTGGCCCGGCGCCGAGATCGCCGTCCTGGGCGCCGCGGGCGCGGTGGGGATCATCCACCGCCGCGACCTGAAGGCCGTGCGCGACGAGCGCGGCGAGCAGGCCGAGGCCGCCGAGCGGGAGCGCCTCACCCAGGAGTACACCCGGGCGGTCATCAACCCCGACAAGGCCGTCGCCATCGGGGAGATCGACGCGGTGATCGCCCCGGAGGACACCCGCACCGTCATCGTCGACTCCCTGGCGGCCCTGGCCGACAAGCGCGACTCGCGCCACACGCCCACCAAGAAGCACGACAACGTCCCCCTGTGAGGACCCGCATGACTGATCGTCCCGCCCCAGCGGCGCTGTCGGACACCACCGTTCCGAGCACGACCCCGACTACCGACCTGCCCACCACGACCGAGGACCGCATGAGCACCCAGCCCACCACCTCCACCACCGTCGAGGCCGCCGCCCCGACCTCCGCCGAGCGTCTGAGCGGGGGCGAGCCCTACGTCCTCGCCTTCGGCGGACAGGCCACGCCCTGGCGCACCACCCTCGACGAGCTCGTCGGCCTGGACCGCGAGCTGGCGGCTGCGCTCGTCGGGCTGGACGCCGCCGTCGCGGCGCGCCTGGCCCCCGTGGCCACCGAGCTGCTGACCATCACCCCGCGCGGCGCCCGCTTCCTGAACGACGACGCCGCCCCCGTGGCCCCCGCCACCGTCGCGACGGGCGGGGCGGTGGCCGACACCGCCGACATCTCGGTCCCGGGGATCCTGTTCGCCCAGCACGCCGCCGTCGCCTCCCTGCCCGCCGCCGGCGTCCCCGTCACCACGTCGGCGGCCCCCGCCGCCGTCATCGGCCACTCCCAGGGAGTGCTCGGCGTCGCCCTGCTGCAGGCCCTGGCCGCGGCCGACAGCCCCGAGCCCGCCGACGCGGCGGGCGTCGTCGAGGTCCACGCCATCGCCCGCCTCATCGGCGCGGCCGCCGCCCGCACCACGCGCCGTCTCGACCTGGGCACCGTGGGGGAGTCCACCCCCATGCTCTCGGTGCGCGGTGTGACGCGTCAGGTCCTGGACACCGTGCTCTCCCGCGTCCCCGGCGCCCAGCGCATCAGCGTCGGGGTGACCAACGGCCGCCAGGCCCACATCCTGTCGGGCCGTCCCGCCGACCTGGAGGCCGTGGTCAGCGCCCTGGACGCCGCCGCCCGCCGCAGCGCCGACAACCGCAAGGAGCGCCGCCGCGGGGGAGCGGTCCTCAGCCCCGTCACCGAGTTCCTCACCACCTCGGTGCCCTTCCACACCCCGCTGCTCGCGCCCGCCGTCGATGACGTCGTCGCCTGGGCCGAGCGCGCCGGCCTGGACGCCGGCCTGGCCCGCCGCCTGGCCGTCGCCGTCCTCATCGACCCGGTCGACTGGCCCGAGCTGGTCGCCCAGGCCCTCGCCGAGGCCGGCTCCCGCCTCGTGGTCGACCTGGGGCCGGGCACCGTGCTCGCGCGGCTGACCGAGGCCGTCGTAGCCGGCACCGGCACAACCGTCGTCCCCGCCGGCACCGCGCGCGGCATCGACGACCTGGACCGGCCCGGCGCCGCCCCGGCCCCGGCGGTCGACCGCGCCCGCTTCGCCCCGCGCCTGACCCGCCTGCCCGACGGCCGCCTCACCCTCGACACCGCCTTCACCCGCCTGACCGGGCGCTCCGCCGTGCTCCTGGCCGGCATGACCCCCACCACCGTCGACCCCGAGATCGTGGCCGCGGCCGCCAACGCCGGCTACTGGTCCGAGCTCGCCGGCGGCGGCCAGACCACCGCCACGGTCCTGACCGAGAACCTGGCCGGGCTGGAGGCCGCCCTGGAGCCGGGCCGCACGGCCGCCTTCAACGCCATGTTCATGGACCGCTACCTGTGGAACCTGCACCTGGGCACCCAGCGCCTGCTGTCCAAGGCCCGCGCCGGCGGCGCGCCCATCGACGGCATCACCATCTCCGCCGGCATCCCCGAGCTGGAGGAGGCCACCGAGCTGCTCGGGCGCCTGCGCGCCGAGGGCTTCCCCTACGTCGCCTTCAAGCCCGGCACCGTCGACCAGATCCGCCAGGTCCTGGCCATCGCCGCGGCGGTGCCCGACACCCCGGTCCTCATGCAGATCGAGGACGGCCACGCCGGCGGACACCACTCGTGGGAGGACCTGGACACCATGCTCCTGGCCACCTACGACGCCATCC
>ERZ773099.1928-NODE-1928-length-14818-cov-6.094222_pt1 | contig 14818 bp, 10 predicted proteins | sample MGYA00511120_ERZ773099 | MGnify/ENA primary metagenome ERZ773099 (study PRJEB29015, sample SAMEA2738012) | human oral metagenome | biome: human oral; feature: human-associated habitat; material: dental | place: China | collected 2104 ... | reverse complement strand
TGATGTACGTGATGCCGGTGATCTTCGCCGTCTCCGGTGTCAACTTCCAGATCGGTGTGCTCGTCTACTGGGTCGTCTCCAACCTGTGGACCATGGGCCAGCAGTTCTTCACCATCCGCAATATGCCGGCGCCTGGAAGTGAGGCGGAGAAGAAGTACCGCGCCCGGATCAATGTCAAGCGCGCCCGCAAGGGCCTGCCCTCCTTGGAGGAGGAGGAGCGAGCCGAGGCGGTCGCCAAGGCCGAGGCCGAGGGGCGCACCGGTGGTCAGCGGGTGCAGCCGGTGCGTAAGAACCGGCAGAAGAAGTCCGGCGGACAGGACGAGTCCCGCAGTGGCGTCGGTGGTTCCTCCGACGCCGACCAGGATGCCGGCGAGGACGCGAGTGACTCCGGCGGATCTGCATCCTCCAAGAGTGGTGGCCTCAGTGATGAGGAGATCGCTCGACGTCGTTACGAGCGCCGAGCCCGTCAGCGCCGTGAGGCGGCGGCCCGACGCAAGGCTCAGGCCAAGAAGAAGCGCAACCGCTGAAACGTGTTCAGCGGTGAGACAACCCGGTTCCCATGACAGATACGGATGACATGATGAGTGAGCAGCACAGCAACGACTCCTCCCGCCAGCCCGCAGGTCAGCCTGTGAGCAACACCGTCTCACGCCTCGAGGAAGAGGGCGAGATCGGTGCCGACTACCTCGAGGAGCTTCTCGACATCGCCGACCTGGGCGGCGACATTGACATCGACATTGACCACGGGCGCGCCTCGATTGCCGTGCTCGCCTCCGAGGAGGGTGACGAGCGCGAGCTCGACGACCTCGTCGGACGCAACGGGGAGGTCCTCGAGGCGGTTCAGGAGCTGACCCGTCTCGCGGTTCAGGCGCGCACAGGCAACCGTTCGCGGCTCATGCTGGACATCAACGGCTACCGCGCGGATCGTCGGACCGAACTGACCAAGGTCGCCCAGGAGGCCGTCACCAAGGTGCTCACCACCGGCGAGTCCGTCAGCCTGGAGCCGATGAACCCCTTCGAGCGCAAGGTGTGCCACGACGTCGTCGCCTCGGCCGGTCTGATCTCGGAGTCAGAGGGTGCCGAGCCGCACCGCTACGTCGTGGTCCTGCCAGCCGACGAGGTGGAGGACGAGGAAGTCGACGACGTCGATGACACCGAAGATATCGATGCCGAGCCTGTCGACGAGCAGGCTTGAGTATGAGCGAGGAACAGCGGGCCCAGGTGGAGGAGCCGACGCCGGAGATGCGGGAGATCTTCGGGGTCTCCTTCTCCGCCGCGGAGCACTTCGCGCAGATGCTCGCTGAGGAGGGTGAGCTGCGCGGCCTGGTGGGGCCGCGTGAGCTTCCCCGTCTGTGGAGCCGGCACATTGTCAACTCGGCCGCCGTGGTCCCCTTCCTGCCGGCTCGGGGAAGTGTGGCCGACGTCGGCTCCGGGGCCGGTTTTCCCGGTATCGTCGTCGCCCTGCTGCGTCCTGATCTTGATGTCACGCTCATTGAGACGATGGAGCGCCGTACCCAGTGGCTCTCCGACGTCGTTGAGGAACTGGATCTGGACAACGTCACCATCAGGAGGGCTCGGGCCGAGGAGATCAAGGACCGCTATGACGTGGTCACGGCTCGCGCGGTGGCAAACCTGTCCAAGCTCGTACGGCTGACCGCGCCGTTGCTCCGGCCGGGGGGTGCCCTGCTCGCACTCAAGGGCATGCGGGCGCAGGACGAGGTCGATGACGCCAAGTACGTGATTAAAAAGGCAAAGTTATCAGTTGCTGTAGTTCACGAGGTTGTTACTCCCGGCGACGAAACGACGGCCGTCGTTGAGATTCGCCGCCCGAAGAACCGGTGAGATACGGCGCGCGTTCGGTGTAACGCGTGAGGATCGGCCTGCTCGCGTAGACTCGTAACTGCCCGACTGGCTCGGGCCGTTGGGTTGTCGTCCGAGGAGAAGCAGGTTTGTCCGGATCGTCTATCTTCGATCAGCTCCAGGCCGAGCACCTCGCTCTAGACGAGGTAGCGGGTGGAGAGTTTCCACGTCCCGAGCGAACTCGTGTCATCGCGGTCGCCAACCAGAAGGGCGGCGTCGGAAAGACATCGACCGCAGTCAATCTTGCCGCAGCACTGGCTGAGGGCGGGTTGCACGTGCTACTCATCGACGCCGACTCGCAGGGCAACGCCTCGACAGCGTTGGGAGTGGAGCACGACGAGGACAGTGCCTCCATCTACGACGTCCTTGTTGACGGTATGTCCATCAAGGATGTGGTCGCCAAGACTCGTTTCTGTGAGACCCTGTGGTGTGTGCCGGCGACGATCGATGTGGCCGCCGTCGAGATTGAGCTCATCTCAACGGCCGAGCGGGAATCGCGGCTGCGGCGTGCGTTGGTGGACTACCTGGTTTCACGTGAAACCGACGGGCAACCGGCCCTCGACTACGTCATCATCGACTGCCCACCGAGCCTTGGCATCATGACGATCAACGCCTTCGTTGCAGCCGACGAGGTCCTCATTCCGATGCAGGCGGAGTACTACGCTCTTGAGGGCTTGGCGCTTCTGACACGCTCTATCGATCGAATCGCCCGCATTCACAATCCTGGGCTGGGCGTATCCATGATCGTGCTGACCATGTTCGACGGGCGCACCACCTTGGCGCGCGAGGTGGAATCCGAAGTTCGTTCCTATTTCCCTGATGCAACGTTGGACACCAAGGTTCCGCGTTCAATCCGTGTTGCTGAAGCCCCCTCCTTCGGCGCTCCTGTGGTGTTCTGGGACCCCCGGTCCACCGGCGCAATTGCGTATAAGAAACTGGCTCGTGAGGTCGCTCTGCGGGGCGCTCCCCGAAATGAAGGCGAGGAAGCCTAATGGCTCAGAAACGGCGCGGACTCGGTCGGGGTCTGCAGGCGCTGATTCCCGAGGCGCAGAAGGAGAAGGTATCTGCATCTCGTCCCTCCGATGTTTTCTTTCCTGAGTCGAGGAAGGACGATGCACATGAGGAAAGTACCCCTTCCCACGCCGAAACCGAGCATGCTGACCCGGAGCCCGAGCCGACAACGGAATCGCGGAGTACCCGAGATCTGACCGCCACCCTCTTAGCCCCCTCTCAGCGGAAGCGGGGATCAAAGAGCCGTTCAACGCGTTCGACGACATCCCGCAGAACGGCGGAGAAGGACGCTCAGGAAACGCCGGTTTCACGTGAAACCACGCCGGCTTCGGCTACGACGACGCGGACGACCGAGAAGAAGACTGGCAAGAAGGCCGTCAAAAGGACTGAGAAGGCTTCGACGACCGCCTCGACCAAGCGAGCTCACGCGGCCGGTCAGACAACTCGGAAGCGTGCACAGAAGAAGACCGAGGAAGCGACATCCAGTACGGTTGAGGCTTCGACGCAGGACGATGAGACCGCGCTCAATCATGCTGCTGTAGAGCCGGCTCCGGAGACGGTCTCAGTTTCAGAGAAGTCAGTTGTTTCACGTGAAACGGAGGACGAGCAGATATCAGAGGTTGTTGATCAGCCGTCTTCCTCTGAGACCGACCACGAAGTATCGGCCGGGCTTGAGACTGATGGTGAGTCCGATGCTGGCAATGACCCAGCGGGCGCTGATGCTTCTGATCTAGTTCCTGTTCCTGGAGCTCGTTTTGCTGAGATTCCGGTGAACTTGATCCATCCCAATCCTCGCCAACCTCGCCAGGTCTTCGACGAAGAGGACATCTCGGAGTTGGCTGCTTCGATCGCGGAAGTGGGACTGCTGCAGCCCATTGTGGTGCGGCAGGTGCCGACCTTGCAGGGAGAGGAGCCGCGTTATGAGCTCATCATGGGTGAGCGTCGTCTGCGTGCTTCCAAGGAAGCCGGCCTGGAGACGATTCCGGCTGTCGTTCGGGATACCGACGACGTCGACCTGTTGCGTGACGCCCTGCTGGAGAACCTGCACCGAGTACAGCTGAATCCACTCGAAGAGGCTGCGGCGTACCAGCAGTTGCTGGAGGACTTCCAGTGCACGCACGCGGAGCTGTCCGAACGGATCGCTCGGTCACGCTCGCAGATCTCGAATACGCTGCGTCTCATGAAGCTTCCTCCGCTGGTGCAGCGGAGACTGGCCGCTAATGTCATTTCGGCGGGTCACGCCCGCGCACTGCTAGGCCTCCCGAATGCTGCTGAGATGGAACGGCTCGCCCAGCGGGTTGTGGCCGAGGGGCTGTCAGTTCGGGCAACGGAAGAGCTCGTTGCTCTTCACGAGGAAGCGGACTCGGGATCGGATCAGCCGAAGGTGCTGCGGGCCCGCAGTACGCCTCTCCCGGCGCTTTCGACGCGTCTTTCCGACGCCTTTGATACGCGCGTCAAGGTGACACGTGGAGCGAAGAAGGGGCGTATCACTATCGAGTTCGCAGGGGACGAGGATCTCGCGCGTATCGTCGGCGCGTTGGCACCAGGTACGTCCCTCGATGAGGAGTAGACCTCGTCGGAGGTGAGTACGGCGGTGGGGCCGAGGCTGAATATGCCTCGGCCCCACTTCTATATCCACTAAGACATACGATGCCGATCTGCCGTCCAATCTGGTGTGGAAAGGATGAGCCTTAGTTTCACGTGAAACATGGGAGGGGGCTTTGCGGAACCAGCACACCTGTGAAGGACGGCGGCAGGCGACACATGGCCGGTGCTCTGGACGTGAACAAGTAGGTTCGTAGACCGCGCGTCGCAGAACCCCTCCCCTGGGGGAGTGCCGACGGATGATGGCTGTGGCATCCGTCCTGTTCCGTATGGTGTACGGTGCGGCGGAAAGAAGATGGCACGGTTTCACATGAAACCGCTCCGCCATGCGAAGCGTGGGCTCCTGCCGTTCCGGAGAAGACTCCTTGGGAAGTGGATGTGCGAGGCGCAGGAGCTTCGGCTGTAAGGAACCCGCAAGAATCCTTCCCACGTTGAAACCTGAGTAGACCTTACGGAGGAGAGAAGGCGCTCGCCGCATTTGGTGAGTTCGCTGCCTGTGCGTCCTGTAGGAACGGTGAGTGAATCGATGATGGGGAGCGTCGACTTGGATAACTCGGTGAGAGACAAGCAGAGGGGGTGCGCTATCGCGGAAGCGTTGAGATTCTTGCAGCATATGCACGTGCCCAGGACCTACCCATATCGAGTGATGTAATCACTTTGGGACGGTTTCACGTGAAACAGGGTGAGGCATGGCCTTTTGGGGTAGCGGTCTTGGAACGTAGCCCGCTCAGTTCGTCGAGATGCAGCAGTACTTGTTGCTCCGCCGGCCATGGCGAGAGCTGTCGGTGACCCGTTTTCACGTGAAACCGAGAACGAAGAGTGGCGATCGAATCGTATCTGCACCTCGGACTGGAGAAGTCCGTGCATATATGCGGAGTACTGCGGTCGACTGCCGGGAATGACGCAGCGATGAGCGTTTGCTGGAGAGCCCTCTCCCAAGGGGCGGGCCGACAGGCCTGAATGACAGAGCCAGCGAAGCCTCCTGTGCAAGCCTGTCTTGCTGGGGTCGTATGCTGTCTGCCGGCAATCGGTATGGTGCTGCGTTCGTCGCGCTATAGCAACGTCCCTTGAACTGAATGTGGAGAGTGGATCGGTTTCACGTGAAACGTGTACCTGACGATGGCGGAACGTGAACCTGGGATTAGCTTGTCTTGCGCTTTGTTCATTGAATGCCGGTTTCACGTGAAACGAGAACAGGCTCGTTGTATATGGTCCCGGTGGTTGGTGCTGCTCTTGCATGCGCTGACCCGACCTGGGCATACGGCAGGGGCCGATGCAGCGGTCGCGCACTTGATGTGCCTCCTCTTCTCGAGAGTAGGGAGAGAAGCTGAGACGGGATCGAGGAATCTCTTGCTCTTCGGGCTTCAGTCTCGCGGGTGCACCACTGCAGTATCGGTGCTCGAAGCGTGCTCAGGCCCGGTGCCGTGGCAACGAGTGAGTCCGATCGAACGAGATGAGAGCTTCGGTTTCACGTGAAACGCTTCGCCAACCGAGCGCGTCCCCGAGCACGAGAAGACGAAATGGGGAAGGAGTGCGTGAACTCCGCGTATGTCGACTGCATCGTTCGACAAGGCCTCCTCGGAACGAGGATTCAAACCGCGAAGAATCTGTGGACACTTGTACTTGCTCTTCGGGCTACCCGAAGGAATCGCATGACATGGTGTTGCCTTAGGCTCGTCCGTACGTTGGCCTGCGCAAGGTATTTGGGAGGTTTCACGTGAAACCTGATTGGGTGTCTCGCGAACGGGATACTGTCAGTCGTGGTTGAGGAACCTACTACCCCGTGTCGAGGCGGTGCAAAGCACTGCCGGGACTGATTCGGTGTTTGAGGCTCCTGCACTTCTAAGATTTATGGAGCCTGAGACTCAAATGGCCTTGGTGGCGTCGGAGACAACGGGCGTCGTTGGTGGTGAGGCGCCAGCGCAGCAGTTTGCTGTTGGATCCGTCATCTGGCTCGGGCACGGGACTGAGATTGCTCTGCCGATCGAAGTGGGGAATGGCACTGTTTCACGTGAAACTTATCCCGAAACCGTGGTGGGGCTTCGCGGCGGAACGGCTACTGCGACTCCGACTGTTGGCTCGGTATCGAACTGAGCATGGGGCCGATGATCCTGAAACTGGCCTCGTCCAAATGCGATTCCATGACGGTCGATCGTTCGGTGGCGAAGAGACACATAGAGGACATCCCCTAGTGTGAGTACAGTTGGGTGGGTGACGAGTTGGATATCAGCGTAGTTTGTGATCCACTGGGCTGTCACCTGGCTTCGTATCGTTCGCGGAACGACCTGTTTCGCCCCGATGGGCAAGCCCGCATTCGCGCGGTTTCACGTGAAACTAGATCTGCAGTCCCGTCGATAGTTCGCACCGGCATCGTTGCGTGAATGAGTCTCCTACTCCGTAGTGGAGTTATCTGATTCTTGGCAACCATGCCTCGTCCGTTGATCGCCCGAGAAATGGTTTCGTCCTCGCGGAGCGGGGCCCAGGCACCACGGCTGGATCCTGTAGGAGGATTATGAGGGCCTTCGTCGGTGCGTTGGAGCGGATACAAGCGGAGGCAGGTACATCCTCTTCGCCTCACGTACCGCATAGGTGCCGTTCATAACCCGCTATCCGAATTTGATGAGTGACCCGGTTTCACGTGAAACAACGGAATGGTCCGAGATCAGCGGTGAAGGCATCTTCGGGGCGAACCAGTGCCCGGTGGTGTTCATCCTGCAGGCGACTTACTGTCCGCTCCCCTGGGGAGGGGGTGATCACGGATGCTTCCAGCGGAGCCGCGTGTGATTCGTTGTCTTGACGCTGTTTCACGTGAAACACAGAGAGGCAGGACCGTTTCAGCAATCTTTGATGAGCGATGTCAGTTCCGTCTTCGAGTTGGTGACCGATTCACAACGATGCGCCGCACGAACCGTTCGGGGTGCGCTCCTCGATCGTTGCGTCGTACCTGGCGGTGCACTTCCTACATACGACGGCGGCTCCACTCTGATTGAGTGGAGCCACCGTTTCACGTGAAACCAGGACCTACGGGTGCACAAGTGGATTTCGCACGAGAGCGTCGTACAGCTCCTCCAAAGAGCCCTCTGCCTTGGCCGCAATTGGTAGTAGGGACGTCTCAGTCATTCCAGGAATGACGTTCACGTCGATGAACCAGGGCGTCCCCTCCTTGTCGAGGATGAGGTCGGTTCGAGAGAGATTCCCGAGCCCGAGCGTCGTGTGGACGGTGATGGCGGTGGTCTTGACCATGTCGATGACCGAGTCATCCAATCGCGCGGGTACGAAGTACTCTGAGCGGCCTGGGTTGTACCGGGCATCGAAGTCGTACTGTCCTTCGGTCACCACCTCGACGGGAGGGAGTGCACGTGGCCCCTCTCCTGTATCGACGACCGACACAGCAAGTTCTGTCCCGGGAACGTAACGTTCGATGAGTGCCCGCTCGTCGTAGGCAAAACAGGCCACCATCGCCGACCGTAACTCGTCCGCCGTCGAAGCGTAGGACACGCCGAGTCCGGAGCCGCCCTGATGAGGCTTCACCACAACGGGAAGACCCAGATGACCGGCGACGACGGTCAGGACGTCCTGCGCCCCGAGTTGACTGAAGTAGGAATGTGGAAGCGTCAACGAATCAGGAGTAATCACTCCTCCGGTGCGAACGCTTGCTTTAGCGGTGGGTTTGAAAGAGGCTCGCTGACAGCCGTCGGAATGGGTCCCCACATATGGCAGGTCCAGCGCAATGAGCATGTTCTGCAACCCTCCGTCCTCTCCTGGGCCACCGTGGACCAGTGGCCATACGACGTCGGGGCCGAAGGTCTTGAGCGATCCGATGGTGCGTGCGTCGATGTCCAGGACCAGGACGGTGTGCCCGAGGTGCTTAAGGACCTGGGCGACGCGATGCCCGGAGCGCAGAGAGATGTCGCGTTCGTGGCTCAGACCGCCGGCGAGGACAGCGATACGGAGTGGAGACTGGTTCATCGTCAACCTCAGATCTGGTCGGGTGCGGGCGCGTGGACGCCTTCGGACGGACGGGGACTATGGGTGGGACCGAATAGATCCAGCAGTTCGAGATCGCGGGTGACAACGCCGGAGAGTCGTCGCACGCCTTCGCGGATCTCAGGAGGTTCGGGGTAGCAGAAGGACAGCCGCAGATGGTCCTGTCCGGCCCTTCCACCGGCGTAGAAGGCAGTCCCGGATACGTAGGCGACCAGGTTGGTGACCGCGCGCGGAAGCATGTCCTTCGCATCGAGTCCCTCGGGCAGGTGCACCCACACGTAGAAACCGCCCTCGGGGATGTTCCAGTGGCACATCGGCAGGAACTCCTCCAGCGCTGCCACCATGGTGTCGCGCCGTCCTCGGTACATGGCTTGGAAGTCCACGATCTGCTGTTTCCAGTCGAACTGGTCCAGGTACATGGAGATCGAGAACTGGCCGACCGACGACGGGCACAGGATGGCCGCCTCGGAGGCCAGCTTCATCTTCTCCCGAACGGCTGGTGGGGCCACTGCCCAGCCCACGCGGTACCCGGGCGCGAAGATCTTGGAGAAGGAGCCGAGGTAGACGACGTCGTCGGGTGCGAGAGTCTTGAGGGCCGTGTAGGTCTGTCCCTTGAAGCCCAGCAGCCCGTAGGGGTTGTCCTCCACGATAAGGATGTGGTGGCGCCGGCAGATCTCGATGACCTGTGGACGGCGCTCCTCCGTGAGCGTCACCCCGGCAGGGTTGTGGAAGTTGGGCAGGCAGTAGAAGAACTTGATGCGGCGCCCCTCGCGCTCGAGGCGGACGATCATCTTCTCCAGGGCCTCAGGGACAACGCCATCGGCGTCAATGGGCACCTGCTGCACATCGGCCTGGTACGTCGCGAAGATCGACAGGGATCCGACGTACGTGGGCGCCTCGGTCAGGACGACGTCGCCGGGATCGACGAAGAGCTCGGTGACGATGTCGACGGCCTGCTGGGAGCCAGTCGTGATGATGACGTCCTCCGGATCGGCCTGGATGCCCTCGAGGGCCATGACCTCGGTGATCTGCTCCCGCAGTCGCGGTAGCCCCTGGCCGTTTCCATACTGCAGCGCCTTGCCGCCGTCCTTGCGGATCATCTGCGCCGTGGCCTCCGCCAGCCGCTCCAGCGGGAGGTCCTTGAGATTGGGCATTCCGCCCGCCAGCGAGACCACTTCCGGTCGTGAGGCGACGGCGAACAGTGAGCGAGTCTCTGAGGCGCGCAGACCGTGAGCTCGTGCAGCGTAGCTGTCCAGCCACGGATCGAGTCGGTTGCCCTTCACCTGGTTACTGCTCTGACTCACCTTCGGTCCTTCCTTGGTCGCCGCTGCTGCGTCCGTGGATCCAAGTCTGCCACGCCGCACCGGCGGGAAGGACATGGTGAGGTCAGGAGTAATCCGCGGTGTTTCACGTGAAACACGAAAGTGCTTTCGGAGCGCAACGAGACGGGTCGGTACCAGCAGATGCAGACGCGCCGCGCATCATGGGCACGATGCGCGGCGCGGCGAGAGACGCTCATCCGACTCCGGATGGGCGTCGATCAGGAGGTCAGGGCTCGTTCCTCGATGAGGTGGCGCAAAGGGGCCTCCTCATTGTCGATCGTCTCCACCTTCTGGGGTCGGGCGAGTAGATCGGCGATGACAGCGGGTGTCTCCGGCTCCGTCCCGAGCGCCTCGGCCACGGTCTGCGGGAACTTCGCGGCCTTGGCCGTCTCCATGACGAGAGTCGGGAACCCTGGCTCCATGGTGCGTAGAGCCACCGTGACGCCGTCGGCGGTATGAGGGTCGATGAGCCGGCCAGAGCGCTCCTTGACGGAGCGAATGGCCTCCAGGCGGTCGGCGTGCGACGACGTCCCGGCCACGAAGCCGAAGTTCTTTCCCAGGCGCGGGAGCTGATCGCGCAGATCGAGAGTGCCGGTGGACTCCAGCTCCGCCCAGCGCTGCACGAAGGCCTCCGGCCCCAGCAGGGCCCAGATGAAGCGCTCCAGGTTCGAGGCCTTCGAGATGTCCATCGACGGGCTGGAGGTAGCCAAGGTGTCAGCTGCCGAGCGAGGTCGGTAGATGCCCGTGGTGAAGAACTCCTCGAGGACGTTGTTCTCGTTGGTGGCCAGGATGAGACGGCGGATCGGCACCCCCATGGACCGGACCAGGAAGCCGGCGTAGATGTTGCCGAAGTTGCCCGAGGGGACGCACACGTCGAGGCGGTAGCCGGCTCGTGCCCCCTCCTCCACCGCGTCGGTGACCCGCAGCCAGGACCACACGTAGTAGACGGCCTGCGCGGCGATCCGGCCGATGTTGATGGAGTTGACGGCACCCAGGTGGTGGGCCGCCTTGAAGTCCGCGTCGTTGCTCAGGGCCTTGACCAGTGCCTGGCAGTCGTCGAAGACACCGCGCACCGCGATGTTGTGGATATTGGCGTCCTGGAGGGTGTACATCTGCGCCCGCTGCACCGGGCTCATGCGACCGGCCGGCGAGAGCATGAAGACGCTGACGCCTTCCTGCCCCCGGAAGGCGTGCTCGGCCGCCGAACCAGTGTCGCCCGAGGTGGCCCCCAGGATGTTGAGGACCTTGCCCTGCTTGGCCAGCACGTAGGGAATCGCCTGCCCCAGGAACTGCATGGCCAGGTCCTTGAAAGCCATGGTCGGCCCCTCGGACAGGCCCACGAGGACCAGGCCGTCGGCGACGTCGTCAAGCCCGGTCACCGGAACGACCGGCTGCGGGAAGCGGGACTCGCCGTAGGCCGCCCGGGTCAGAGCCGCCAGTTCCTCACGGGGAATGTCAGTGGCGAACAGGCCGATGACCTCGGTGGCCAGTTCCGCGTAGTTGAGGGATCTCCAGGTCTCGAGCTGCTCCGGGGCGAGAGCGGGCAGCCGCTCCGGTACCGCCAAGCCGCCGTCGGGTGCCAGACCCGCCAGGAGAACGTCCATGAACCCGGCGGGTGCCATCTGTCCGCGGGTGGAGATGTACTGAGTGTGCTGCATGTGCCGCCTTCTTGCCGTGTCGCATGCCATGATGCCACTGCGATTCCTGAGCGATTCTACGGGGCCGTGGCCCGTGGTGACAGACGAGCCCAACCGGGTGCGGCAAGTCGTCAGACAACTCGTGGACGACGCCGGCCCCATCCACCACTCTGTGAGAGACGGTGAATGGGACCGGCGTCGTAGCAGCTGGTATCAGTTGGCGGAAGTCCGGGCTCAGGCCAGGACCTTCTCCACCTCTGCCTTGAAGGACGCCTTCGGACGGGAGCCGCTGAACTGGTGGAAGACCTCGCCGTCGCGCACGACCGCGAAGGTCGGGATGGAGCGCACGCCGTAGGAACGGGCCGTGGCCGGGTTGGCGTCCACATCCACCTTGACGAACTTGACCTTGTCACCGAAGTCGGCGGCGACCTCGTCCACGATCGGTGCCATCTGGCGGCAGGGGCCGCACCACTCGGCCCAGAAGTCGATGACGACGGGAACCTCGGACTTGAGGACCTCCGCCTCGAAGGTGGCGTCGGTGACGGCGAGTGCCTCGGACATGGTTTTCTCCTCGAACGTTGTGGGTGGGTGAGTCGGGACGCAGGTCCTCCGACGACGTCGGAGCCCGCCTTTCGCTGAGCTGAGAGGCCGGGTCAGGCCTGCAGCGTGGTCAGGTAGTGCTCGGCGTCCAGAGCGGCGCGGCAACCCGAACCGGCTGCCGTAATGGCCTGCTGGTAGGTGGGATCGGCGACGTCACCGCAGGCGAAGACCCCGGGGATGTGGGTGCGCTGCGAGGGGACCTCGACCTTGATGTAGCCGGCCTCGTCGAGCTCAAGGACATCGGCGACGAGCTCGCTGCGCGGCACCTGGCCGATGGCGACGAACAGACCCGTGGCCTCGATCTGGCGGCGCTCCCCAGTGATGGTGTCCTCCAGGGTGACGCCGGTCAGGGAGTCCTCGCCGTGAAGCTCAACGACGCGCGAGTTCCAGGCGAAGGAGATCTTCGGGTCCTGCTGGGCGCGCTTGGCCATGACAGCCGAGGCGCGCAGCTCGTCGCGGCGGTGCACTACCGTGACGGAGCGGGCGAAACGGGTCAGGAAGGTGGCCTCCTCCATGGCTGAGTCCCCACCGCCGACGACGATGATGTCCTGGTCCTTGAAGAAGAACCCGTCGCAGGTGGCGCAGTAGGACACGCCGTGCCCGGAGAGGCGCTCCTCCCCATCGATGCCCAGATGCCGGTACTCCGAGCCGGTGGAGATGATGACCGTACGGGCCTCGTAGACGTCGTCGGAGGTGGTGATGCGCTTGACGTCGCCCTCCAGCTCAAGGGCGGTGACGTCCTCGTAGCGGATCTCCGCGCCGAAACGCTCAGCCTGCTCCTGCATCTGGTTCATGAGCTCGGGGCCCATGATCCCCTCGATGAAACCGGGGTAGTTCTCCACCTCGGTCGTGTTCATCAGGGCGCCGCCCGCGGTCACCGAGCCGGCCAGGATGACCGGGTTGAGCTGGGCGCGGGCCGCGTAGATGGCGGCCGTGTAGCCGGCGGGGCCGGAGCCGACGATGACGACGTCGTGAATCATGACTCTCCTGACGAATGAGCGATGGACGCGGTGCGCGACCACCCAGTGCAACTAGTGATCAATGAACTATGTTCCCTTGCCACAGCTTATTTGACTGTGACCTCTGTCATGGTGGCCTTGTAGGGGTACTCGCCGGGTTCACTGTTCTTGGGAAGCTGCATCACCCTGATGACGATGGTGTCGACCTCTTGGGGATTGTCGACCTTGAGGGTGGTGCTCCCCGCGGCGAAGGGGCCTTGGGCGAGAACCGTGCCGCCTGCCGCGTTGTTGATGTCCGTGGCACGGACCTCAACCTGCCCGCCCTCGTTGGTGCCCTGCATGTCGATCTCCGAGACCTTGGCGCGGCTCTTGAGCTTGATCTCGATGTCGATCGGTTGGCTCAGCTCCGGACTGCCGGTGTTGTGAGAGAACCAGGGGCGGCTGGTGTCGCCGTCACTGAGGTACTTCTGGTTGTTGTCCGCCTGAGTGCTCAGGTTGTTGGCAACGCTCACGCCGGCGATCTCGGGCTTGGCCGCAGGCGCCTCAGTGGCGGGAGCCTGCTGCTGTCCACCCCCGCCACCGGCGTTGTGCGCGGTGGCTGAGGGAACCGTGTCCGCGGCCGCTTGATCCTTGTCCGCGAAGGGGATACCGATCGTCTGGTACACGATGTAGCTCGCCGCCGCCAGGGAGACGATGACGATGAGGACGAGCGTCACCAGGATGGAGCTGGTGGTGCGCTTCTCCTGACGAGCGACCGCGGGATCGATCTCCTCCTCCTCGTCATCGTCCTCGAAGGCCGGGAAGCTGCCGGTGAAGGGCTCGGCCGGAACCGGCGCGGGCCCGGGGACGGTCTCGGAGGCGGTCGACAGGACGTTCGGGATCGGGTTCGTCGGGCCGGTGACCTGGACGTAGGTCTCCTCAGCCGGAGGCTCCGGAACTGGTGCGGACTCGCGCGGAGCCGCAGGCGGTGCGGCTGCTTCCTCGGTGGTGGCGCTCTGCTCCGCAGGCGCGGGGGCTGCCGGTGCCTGACCGGGCTGAGTCGGCGGTGTCGATGGGGGCGCCGACTGCACCGCTGACGGGGCGACCGTCGCGCCCTTGCCGGCACCACTGCGCCGCAGCCGGTCCAGGACCCCTCGGGCTGCGTTGGCGACGCCGGCTCCGGCAGCGCTGACGGCGGCGACCGTCGCGCCCGCATTGGCCCCTGCGGACCCGCTTCCGGCGCTGCCGGCAGCCGACGACGGACGCTGCGACGTCGGCATCGGCGTCGAGCTGGACTCGCGGTAGCCGACCACCTGGTCCCAGCTTCCCAGTGAGCGCGCCACCTCGGCCGCGGAGACGGGGGGCTGGCTGCTCCAGGTGCGTTCGCACAGCTCGTCCAGAACCGGGTCGACGCCCGGCACAAGCGTGGAGGGCTTGACCGGAACGCCGCCCAGTCGTGGTGCGGAGGGGATGCCGGGGCGCTTTCCGGGCCACCGCCCGGTCAGGCCGTAGTAGAGGATCTCCACCAGAGCACGGGCGTCTGCGCGGTCGGCGGCCGAGGGGTCGTGACCGGCTACCCGGCTCTCCAGGTCCAGTGCGGCCGCCTCGATACCCAGGCCGCTGACCTTGATCGTGCCGTCGGGAAGAACGCGGATGGACTCGGGTGACAGGTTCAGATGGTGCAGACCCTTGCGGGCGCCGGCGTCGAGCGCCTGCGCGGTCTCGCCGATGATGGCGCGCGCCTGCGCCGGGGGCATGCCCCGTGAGACCAGGGAGGAGAAGGTGCGTCCGGTCAGCGGCTCAGTGACGATGACGGAGGGCTCGGCGCGCTCGACGTCGTAGACCTGCTGAAGGCGCT
>ERZ773099.1927-NODE-1927-length-14820-cov-4.018557_pt1 | contig 14820 bp, 7 predicted proteins | sample MGYA00511120_ERZ773099 | MGnify/ENA primary metagenome ERZ773099 (study PRJEB29015, sample SAMEA2738012) | human oral metagenome | biome: human oral; feature: human-associated habitat; material: dental | place: China | collected 2104 ... | reverse complement strand
AATCATATATACAATTTACCATAATCAAAGAGAAATTCTGTTAGTTTTATACAAATTAAATACAAAAATTTTAACTAAACTTATAAATTTATCATCAATGTATTTTAGATATATCAAATTTAATATAATATATCCTGATTATATAATTTCCATACAAAAAAGACCCTATCTCTAGGGTCTTTTTTTGAAAGTTTTAGTTTTTAAGAAATTAGTTTATGGACTTTTTAACTTTTTTTCTTTCTCTTATTATACATTACAACCATTACTGTTCCTGTTACAAGTATAGCTAATACTGATAGTACTAGAAGTGCATTTTTTCCTAGCATATCTAATAATCTTCCTTGTCCTAAACCTGTTGGTGGTGATAATGTTACAATTTCTGTTGCTGCTGTTCCTGTTGATTCTGCTGCAACCATGTAAGCTCTATCAAGGTTATTTTCCTTGTTAGCTTCTCCTTCTTTAGCTTCTCCTTTTCCTGGAAGTGTTCCATCACCTGTTTGATTCTTCTTATCCATTTCTGTTATTAACACACCTGGTGTAAATTCTGTTCTACGTCCATTACTTGTATGGTATGCTATTACTTCTGCCATATTTTGGAATGTTAAATCATTTGCTGTTGAACTTCCTGAAGATGTTCTATCTGTTCTAAGTTTCCATGTTCTTACGAAATTATCTGTTTCTGGAGATAATGCGTATCCATTTACATTCTTATATTCCCTTGTAACATCTTCATATGGATTTATTGGATTCATATCTGTTGTTGATTCTTTTAATAATAATATATTTGATCTTGTATTACTATTTCCTTGTTTAGATTTATCTTCTTTCTTATCTTTATCAGATACTTCTTCGATATATCTTATACCACTTTCATCAACATAATCTGCTTCTTTAGCTTTTTCTTCATTCTTAACTCCATTTACTAAACCTACTAGGTCTTCTTTATTTGCTGCAACCCATTGCATGTTTTCTTCATCTCCCATGTTTACTGTTGCACCATTATCTACTATATCCATTATTGCTCTAATGTTTATCTTAGCTTCTTCTTCTGGAGTAAGTGGTGTTTCACCTTTATTTATATAGTATTCTTGTCCTACATATTTACCGTATTGATATTTTGATCTTGATTGATGTTGTAATCTACCTAAAGTTGTTGATCCATCTTCTCTTTCTTCTTCATCATCAATACCTGTCTTATATGCTTCTTCTCTATATATATTTGTATTTTTAACATTTTCATCATCAACATTAATTGTTCTATCTAATTGACTTAAGTTATATGCATAGATTCCATATCTTATCTTGATTGTTGCATCTTGCATTACACTTTCATCTATATTTATATATCTAAATCCTGCTTTTGCATTTTCTCTCTTAGCTTTATCTTCTTCTTTACCATCTGTTAGTTTTGTTCTATCTAATGATAATACTAGATCTTCACCTGTAGAGTTTTCTTTATCAAGTTCTCTTTCTACTTCAAGTCTTGCAAATAAGTCTTCTGTTCCACCATATACATTATTTGATAGTTTTCCTTTATCTGCTTTAGATATCTTACTCTTAACATTGTATTTTAAGTTAATCTTTTCTGTTCCATCTGCTGTTGTTATTACAACATTATTTATTTCTTTATTTAATACTATTTTACTTTCTGGTCTTTGAACAATACCCATATTAATGTTCTTAACTGAATAATCAACATTTTCTAGTTTTGTATCATTCTTACCTTTATAGATTCCTTCAACATAGTATATATTCTTAAGTTCATTTAGAATTACTGCAGAACCTGCTTTTTGTTTTTCTAATTTTTCATAATATTCTATACTGAAGTTAATCTTTGGTGTTGTTGCATTCATGCTTGTATATTTATGTGCAAGTTTTAATTTTTCAACATCAATCTTGCCCTTATCTGCTTCTTTAAATACATTTAATGCATCGATAACACTATTTTTGAATGTATCTAAGTTTCTTGTTACTTCGATTCTTCTACCTTCATCATCTCTTGCATATGATAATATTTGTGTTTCTTTATCTTCATCCTTGTTTTTAGCAAGCCATGTAGTATTTAAGTTTGCTTCTTGTTTTCCATCTGCATAGAATTGTGTTGTCTTGAATGTTTCACCATTATACCATTTTACTTTTCTTTCATTGTTACCGTCTTTAACTGTTGGTACTAAATCATTTGCATCAATATCTGCTTCTGATACTGCATTTGCAATACCTTTAGCATTTGTCTTAGCATAAACTTCTTTTAATTTTTGTTCATTTGGTGTTGAGTAATTTAAGCTTACTACAAAGTTACCTGCTGGTACACCTGTAAATTTATATTGTCCTTTATCATCTGTCTTAACATTTGATTCAAATCCTGTTACACCTTTCAGACTCATTTCAATATCATCTGCTTTAATTTTTTCTGGCCATACAAATCCTAAATCAAAATATGCTTTACCATTTGGAACTTCTGCATATCTGAAGTTTTCATGTCCGTCTATTTGTTCTCCTCTGAATGATAATCTTTCTTCTAAAGTAACTGGTTGCCCTGCAATTCCTTTTTCATTTTCATCTTTCTTACCATCACCTGTCATAATTCCTCTATTTAGAGTATTTTGTTTATCTTCCCAAATAGTACCTGTAAGTTCTCTACTAACTTTTTCTGGATTTTGTTCTGCTCTAGGTATTCTTACATTTATACCTGGTGCATCATCTGTATCATCTTCTAACACAAATTTACCGCCTTGTTTCTTTGTTGTAAAGTTTGATGGTGCTGAATCTCTATCAATCTTACCTGAGTATGTTCCTGTATGAACATTGTATGCTGCAAATGCACCTATTTCAGCTACGTTTGTAAAGTCTCCTAACTCTAATGCATTAGCAAGAGTCTTAATTCCATCTTCTTTTCCTACTTTATCTTTAAGTTCTCCTAAAGATTCTCCATCTTTATTCTTAACTTCTTCTACATTTAAAGCATTTTTAACTCTATATGTATTGAATATATCTGCTCTTTCACCTGGTTTTAATGTAAATCCTGCTGTATTAACATCACCTTCTGTTTGAGTTGCTGTATATCCATTATCTTGTGCTGGTATTCTATCACCTTTTCCTTGAGCATCCCATTTAAGTTCTTTCATCTTACTTTGATCAACTTCTGATAATGATAAATTAGCTATATCAGTGTTCTTATCATGTATTATATATTTACTTACTGGTATTTCTGCTGTTGTATTTGGTTTACCTGCTTGTTTTTCTTCTTCTAACTTAACACCTTGTTTTTCGATGTTTGTTGTTGGATCTTGTTGTATTTCTTTCTTGATTTCTTGTTGCACAATTTCCATCTTATCTGAATGTATATCATTTAATTGTGATACATATACAGCATCTATTGGTGAACTATTTACAACATTAATCTTATATGTTAAGAATACATCTACTTGTCTTGTATCTTTATGATTTCCTGCTGTATCTGTCTTATCCATTGCTCTTTCTTCAGCAATTTCTCTTTCTAATAATTTCTTAACATTTTCATCTGATGAATACATAGATGTTCTATATATATAGTCTGTCTTGTATATATCTAAGAATCTTTGTGTTTTATGTGCATCTCTACCTTTTTGAATATTTTCCATATCTACTTCAACAGTTCTTCCTAATCCTTGTTTCTTTTCATTTTCTGTTAAATATTCATCATATAATGATTTATATAGGTAGTTATATGCTTTTCTATTTGCTATAACTAAAGCACTGTTTAAATCTTTAGTTACTTCCATATCTACACTTCTTCTCTTAAGTCCAAGATTTATATCATTCATATATGATCTTTGACTATAATATGTTCCTGCATATGCTTGATATGCTTGATCTATTTGTTGATCATTTGGTTTGCTTTGGTCTTCTCCTCTATTTTCTCCTAATGCATCCCATATTTGGTTATCTATTTTTCCAGATTTAATTATATCTTCCCAGATTCCTAAATCTATTCCTCCATCTTTTTGGATTTGTTCCCAAATTTTCTTCATATCTACTTTACCATTATTTACTAAATCACCTATTGCAGTTCCTGCAACTCCTGATTGTTGTAATATTTGGTTAAGCATATCTTTTAAATCTCCATTTAGATTTATATTTAATCCTGATATATTAGTTGATATACCATGATTCTTAGCAAGTTGGTCTATTATTTCTGTTGATTCTGCACCTTCTTTAATAACTTTTTCTAAATTAGTTGAATCTAACTTACCATTATTTGCAATTTGTGATAATATGCTTCCTGCATATTTACCTGATTGTCCTTTTAATACTTCATCTAAATTAACATTTCCATTATTTACTTGATCTACAGCTTTTGAGTATACATTAAATCCTAATGCTTCTCTAGCTTTTTGAAGTGCTTGTTCTTCTGTCAATCCTTGTTCTTTTTGTGCTCTTGTTGTATCAATACCTATACCATTTTCATATTTAACATTTGCATTTGGATCTTTTAATATTCTATTTAATATTTCTTCTCCAGTTGCATTATCTGATAAATCTGTTGGTATTCTATCATCTGTTATTGCTACTTTTACACCTGTTTTTCTTTCGATCCATTGTGAAAGCTTATTACCTATAGTTGTTGATTTAATTACCTTCATTATAGCTTCTGATTTACTTCCACCATTTTTAACTGCTTGTTGTATTGCATCTGATGTTACTAAACCGTCTTGTAATAATGATTTTAACATTGCTGTTGCTTTATCAACTTTAGTTAATACTTTTTCTAATGGATTTTTCTTAAGTGCACCCTTATCAACTAACTCACCTAATATAGCTCCTGTTAATTTTCCATATCCTATAATTTGATCTAATACTTTTGATGCACTGCTTCCTACTTTTTGTATCCTATTCCAAAGGCTATCATCATTTGTCAATGGATTTGTTACACCTTTTCCGTTTTTTCCTAAATTTAAGAAATCAAATAATCCATTAAATGAATTCTTTTCTGCATTCTTTTTATCTAATAATTCATTTGAACTACTAGGATTTGAACTTGGGTTTGTTCCTTTATTTTCTCCAGAGTTTGTTCCTGGGTTTGTTCCCTTGTTTACTCCATTATTTGTGTTTGGATTTGTTCCTTTATTTTCTCCAGCATTTGTTCCTGGATTATCATAAACTATTTGTTCATTTGTTGGAAGATTTATTCCTACGAATAATGTTGAAGCTTCAATGAAATCATTAAAATATTTATCATCAATTGTTCTTCCATTTGTCTTTTTCATTTGATAATTACTCTTAAATCTTTGAGTTGTTGGTCCTTCTGTTGTTTTTTCTCCAGTATATTCTAAAGCTGTCTTAGTTTCAACTCTGTTACCTTGTTTATCAACTCCTTGAGCGATACCATCTGTTTTTAAACTTGAATCATTTTCTTTTCCACCTGTTATTTCAGCGTGTTTTCTATTATATTCTTCTCTATCTCCAAAATGTTCGATAGCAAATGAAGAATCTTTATATTTTGCTTTTTCTTCTGTTGTTGTTGAGTTATAGAAAGATTGTCCATCTTTGAATAATTCTGTTTTTGAACCTTCTAATGTTTGTAGTGGTTTTACTGGTTCATACATTATTCCATCAAAGTCGAATGTTACATCAAATAGGATTGCATAATTATCTTTTGCACTTCCTCCCATTTCTTCTAATTCTCTTCTATTAAATCCAACATCATGAATGTCATATCCTCCCCATTTACCATTTTCATCTGATATTATTGGGTCTTTAGTTTGATCTAATAATTCTCCTGTTTCTCTCTTATATACTCTAGCAACTTCTTTTCTTATTATTCTTTTTATAGATTTATTTTCATTTAATTCTACAAAATTTCTATGTATTCTTACTCTTACACCTGCGATACCTTTTTCTTTATCTCTATCAAACACATTATTATATCCAGTATGTTTTTTATCGTCTGGTATATTATCTTCCCAAACTGTACCACCTATTGGTAATCTTAATTGTGGTTTTGTTACTGGTGGATTTGATGGTGTAGATGGTGGGTTTGATGGTGGTGTTATTGTGTCATCACTATCAAAGTATAATTCTAATGCGATTTCTTCTCCCCATCTTGCTGCACCTTTTTCCATTATTGTTATTGTTTGCATCTTAATATTATATTCTGTTTCATATTCTATAACTGATTCTTCATTTGGTGTTTCATTTGTTATTCTTGCACCATTAAGTTCATTATGTCCACCAATTCCTGCTGTTCCTGGTGTTGGAATTGTAGTTGTTCCTGTAGTTACACTTCCAACTCCTCCTATAGAATACATACCTGGCATATTACCATTTAAAGGTAAGATATTTCTTAATTGGTCTATTGGATTTATACCTGTATTAAATATTGGTCCATTTGTTGTTGTTGAAACATGTCCTGTATTTTGTCCATTAAAATCATATTTTTCTGTTGTTGCAAGATTTCCATTTCCTACTTTTACAGATTTTACAGGTCCATTACTTCCTGTTGTTGATGAAGCATAATAGTATCCTGATGATGCTCTACCACGACTTTTAGCCCAATTTTGAGCTGCTTTAATTCTTGCATCTTGTTTAGCTGCATCTGATTTACTATTATTTGAAGAATTACCACGTGTTCTGTAATCATAATTCCAGTACACTCTCTTTCTTTCATTTTCAGCCCATCTCTTATATTTATCATTATTTTGTTTTTCTTTTTCTTTTGCTTTCTTTAACTCTTCATTATCTAGTCTTCTGAAATCTCCCCATGTACTTGGTGTTCTAAATCTTTCTGATTCTTGTTCTCTCTTTAAATTCATTCTTGCTCTCATTTGATCTGCAGTTAAAGTATCTGAAGAATTTACCTTTGTTTTTTTCTTATTTGTACTTCCTCCATTTGATGAACTTCCTGACTTGCCTGAGTTTGTATTTGAATTTGATTTCCCATTTCCTGATTTTCCAGAATTTGAAGTCTTGCCTCCATTTGATGAGTTTCCTGATTTTCCAGAATTTGTATTTGGATTTGATTTTCCATTTCCTGATTTTCCAGAATTTGAGGTTTTTCCTCCGTTTGATGAGTTTCCAGACTTACCTGAGTTTGTATTTGAATTTGATTTTCCGTTTGATGAGTTTCCAGAATTTGTACTTGGATTTCCTCCTCCATTTGTTGAAGGATTTGACCCTTTATCATTACCATTTTTCTTACCTATAGTAGTTTTATTATATGTACCAACTACTTTAGTATATTCTGTACCTTGTATCATATATCCAAACACAAATCTTGCCTTAACAATTTTATGAAGTGCTGGATCATAATTTATTGCAAAATAGAACTCTTCTCCATCATTAGGAAATTCTGTTTTTGATAACTCACCTTTTTTTGTCAAAAATTGCCATGATTTTACAAAAGTATATTTTGAATCATCATCTTGTTTTGTTCCAAATCTATCTTGATCTACATTATCTTTAGGATTTCCTGTTTTTAAATCACTTTTATTTGGGTTTGTTTTTTGTGGTGTTTTTATATCACTTTCATATATACCATAAAGTTCTACTTCTGTAATACTTGCTGTTAATTTACCTCTATCTTTATCATTAGAACCTTCTTCAGTATTTCCTCCTGGATTTGTACTTGGATTTGTTCCTGGTTTTCTTGTTGTTCCTTGAGGTAAATAATTCATAGCACCTTCAGGTTGTTTTATTGTACCTTCAGCTTTAGCAGAATCTTCTGCTGTTTTATCAACTTTATTTTTTAATTTATTTTGGAAATATTTAAGCTTATATGGTCCTATTAACCATCTTTGTGTTTTCTTATCAAATTTAACTTTTGATACATCTTTTAAGCTTTTACCAGTTCCTCCTGGTTCTATTTTTGGTTGATATTGAAGTTTTGGATTTGGAGCTTTTTGTCCACCACTGTTTGGCACTTCTTTATCTGCATGATATCCAACTGGTAAAATATATCTTAATTGTGGTTCTTTTGGATGATTTATAACCTTAGCTGTTTTACCATCTGATTCTAAGCTTATATCTGCTGGATTTTGAGAAATCCATTCTTTTAATAATCTTTCATATTCTTGATATTCTTTTACAAATTTTTTCAACCTTGAAGCTTCTTCAGGATTATTTTGTGCTCTTGCATCTGCTTTTGCTTTATTTCCTTCTGGTGTTGTACCTGGATCTGGATGTAAAACATGATCTGCTTCATTTGTTTGCCAAGCTGCACCTTGATGAGAGTCTACTCCATGTTCTCCTGGTTTTTTAGTTTGAGATTTTACACCTACACTATAGTTATTTGCACCCCATATTCTTGTATTTTGTTGTGCCATCATTGCTGGGAAAGAACCATCTTTAGCTATTATCTTTTCAACGCTAAGCTTATGTCCACCTGTAATATCTTCATAATTCCCATCATGTTCATCATCTGTATCATGTTTTGTACTCTTCTTATTTGTTATAAGGAAATGAGTACCATTTTCAATTCCATATTTATCAGCTTGATTTGGATCTGTATATATACTACTCCATGATTTTCTAGCAAATTCATTCCCTCTTTGAACACGAGTATTCCCATTTAGTACGTCATTTAAAGCATTCATATCATCATTTGCTTTATTATTTATAGCAGAATTAACTGCATTCGCATCTGCTTTTACAACTGGAGTTTGAAGTCCTAATCCTCTCTCACTTCCTACTCTTAATCCTTCACGTCTACCAAAAAGTGCTGTTTTATAGCTCGCACCTTCTCCTGCAAAGAAATTTGTTGCACCTCCCCATAATTTATAATCTGGTTGTGTTACATTTGCAGTTACAGTCCTTTTTTCTGTTCTATTTCCTCCATCTTTTCTTTCATTTGTAGACTTAACCATATCTTCTATAACTTTTTCGTCTTGAAAAATATGATCTTTTACAAGTTTTCCTCCAGGAACTGCTGTTGTATTATTCATACCATCTAAAAACATTTCCTTACTTATTTGAGATCCTGATGGAAGTCTCTTACCTTCATAGAAACATAATATACCTGCATATGGATTAAGTAGGTCTGCTGCAAAATTAACATTTGAAACATCTTTTTCTCCATTTTGACCTAATTTTTCTCTCATGGCTTTACCACTTTCATCCCAGAAATATCCTTCTGGTAAGAAGTTCTTATGATTGTCTATTATAGGTCCATTATATCCATCTATTTGATTTTTTTCTTCATATGCTGGCTCTATATTTTTGTTATGTAGGTATCTTGCATTTTCATTATAATATGATGACACTAAAGTTTGTGAATCTTCATATGTCTTCATATAATCTTGTAATGCTTGTCCTGATTCTTCAGTTATTGCATTTGTTGTTGCTTTACCTTTTTCAAAGTTAGCTGGAAGAGTACTACTTTTAGCGTAGATACTCTTATTCAGCATAGGAGCTATTAACATAAGAACAACTGTAACTAAAGCTATACTAAAGTATATAAATATGTCATTATTTTCTATAGCCTTGTTTTTCTTATTCTTGTTTATCATTAGCTTCCCCCTTTCTTACTTCATCATCTTTTTCTTTATCATTAGTATTTTTATTATTTTTATCTTTTTTAAGTTTTTCAATAAATTCTTTAATCTTATCTCTAAAGGCAATACCTACTGCTGCTATTGCTGCAAATATTCCTACAAATATTATTGTAAAATCTTTATTTACTATAACATCTAACATTACATTATCATCTTCATTTGTAGAATTATTTCCTTCTACTGAATTGACATCCTTAACTCCTAAGTTATTTGATGTTTCTAGTATTTCAAATCTATTTGATAATACTTTATCCATAACTTTATCCATTGTTGTTGCAATTGAAATTGTTATCTCTTTTTCTTGTCCTGGCTCTATTTCTTCATTTTCTAGTTGTCTTGATGATGCTAGTCCATCATGTTCTAACTTCCAATTTTGACCTTCTACAAGTTTTTCATCATTAGATAGGTATGCTCCAATTTTTGTTATTTTACCTGGTACATTTCCTTCATTTACAACTTTCAGCTTATATTCTACTTCTACATTAGAACTTCCTGATGTAAATGGTGAAACCTTAAACTTATTAACAGTTTTATCTACTTTTTTATCTATTATATCATTCTTATTATCTCCATTTACAAGTCTTAATTTTGTAACTTCACCTTTTAGACTCATATTAAATGTATTATTGTTTACAAGCCCTAAGTTTTCATCTGACTTACTTTGGAAATCTATCTTAATTCCATCTGATACTGCAACTTGTTTTGTTCCCTCATCTTGTCTATTAATACTTATTGCATCTGATGTCACATTATCTTGTACATTATTTTTCTTATATACAGTTGGTGAATATTTTTGTGTTTCATATTCAAACATTACAGAATATTCTCCATTTGGTACTTCTGTAAAAATATAACTTCCATCTTCATTTGTTAATACTGTTTTTATAATCCTATTTTTTGAATTATCTACAAGTTTCGCTATAACATTTGCAAGTGGTCTTTCATCTTCATCATAAACACCATTTTTATTTGTGTCATCCCATGCTTTACCAGTTATTTCATAGTTTCTTACTAGTTTTTCATCTTCTTTTTTAACATCTTGTATTCCTAAACTCTTTATTTCTTCATCTGATAATTGAAGTTTTCCTTGTCTTACAAGATCTTCTTTTCTTCTAGTATCACTATTTTTTTCAACTATCTGCGTTATTGGATTTGTTTCATATATTTGTTCACCATCTTCATCATAAAGTTCTGCATTTGCTGAAATACTTACTCTATCAACTCCATTATTTTTTCCTATTTCAACTTTTATTTTAATTTCTTTTTCTTCAAAAGGTTCCAAATTCAAATCTTTTTCAACTGTGTTTATGGCTCCTTCTTCTGAAAGTATTCTTGAACCTTCTGGTGCATTAAATACAAAATGTGTATATGATGGTGCTAAACCTACATTTGCAATCTTATATGTATATTCAATAGTTTCACCTTCTTCTAGATATGTCTTATTCTTATCTACAGATTGTTCCATTGTAAGTTCTGGTTTAACAACATATCCTGTAAAATCATGTGAATCTATTAATTCACCTTTTTCATTAAATATTTCTGATTTTATATCAAACACTTTTGTTGAATATTCATCATCATCTGAAACTTCACCAGTTTTAAGTCTAATATTAAAGCTTTTTCCTCTATTTAAAGTTATATTTGATATTTCATATTCATTTGAATTATCATTTACTTTAGTTATTTTAACATCTGGATCATCGTCATCTTTTTCTATACCATCAACTTCAACATTACCTTCTACTTTTATCTTAACTTTAGCGTTTTTTAATTCTTCTAATTGATAATTTCTATTTGCTGTAATTTCAAATTTTGCTATTGCATTTTCTCTAAACATATCTGATGATATTAAATCTTCTGCTTCTTCTGTTCCCAAAGATTTAAAAGATAAATCCGCCTCTTTAACAGCAACCTCAACCTTATCAGCAGTAGTCTCTTTTATTACATTTGTTCCTTCTGCTCTTGTTCTTATCTTAAGTTCTAAACTTTCTGTTCCTGTTGCTTTAAATGTTATTCTTACTGGTCTTTTTTCTCCTGCTTTTATATCTTCCATATCAAACATTATATTTCCGGTCTATATCTCTTGAAAATGCAACTTCTTTTTCTGGTGTTTCTATCTTAACTATTTCAAACCCTTTTGGTGTATCTATATAGTTTTCTACTTTTTTTGCAGTTATTGTTTTTGATTCATTTGTTACTTCATATGTATAACGTACTTCTTTTCCTTGTTCTACCTTCCTTACTTCTGGTGTTAGTTTTCCTGCAAGTGATACCCCTTCACCTGTTGTAAGTTTGATCATATCTGACCATGATGTATATGTTTGCATTGTATTTGATGAATCTACTGCATTAAATATTACTTGTTCTGTTCCTACTGCTTGTTTATTATAGTCTAGATTTGCTGGTAGTTTAAGATTTAAGTTAAACTTATTTAATTGTCCTGGTTTTATACTTTCACCAAATACTATCATATATGTCTTAGTATTAGGAGTAGGGTTAGGAGACCAAGCATTTTGTGGATCATTTAAATCTTGAGTAGCATTTACATTTTCTGAATAGTATACATTGTATGTACTATTTGAATTATCAACTTTATTTATTGCACTTGCTAATGTTAGATTTAGATTATTACCTAGGTCTTGATTTGTATCTACTGTTTTAACACCTTCTACTGGAAGTCTACCAATTAATTTAGCATTTTGTAGTTCTACTGGAAGGTTATTAATCATAAGAACTTGTTTAGATATTATTCTTTCTTTATCTGCTGTTTTTAATATTGCTTCCTTATTACCTTGTTTTATAGTAGCAATTTCAGCACCATTATCACTATAGTTCTTATATCTATTAGCAACAACCAAACCATCTGGAGCAGCTATTTTTGATTTAGTAACAGATATACCATTACCAAATCTTCTAAATGCTTCATTTTGTTCACCTAATGCAAATTCTTTAGTATTTTCATAAGTTGTAGCATTAACATTAGAATATATTAAATTATATTCTATATCTTGCATTGGAGTTTCTTCGTTTACAGTAATATCAGTATTAACAACAAGGTTAGTACCGGTTAGTAAGGTTACCATTATTTACTGCAGTTTGAGTACCAGAAACTAAAATTCTAATAATCTTATTACCATTTCTAGTATATGTACTAACATTTTCTATTTTAAGTCCGTCACCATAAAGCATATTAGTATCTTTAATCTTAACATCTGTAATAGTATTAGGAAGAACTATTTCATAAACAGAAGTACCATATATATCAGATTCTTCTTTATTATTATTAAGTTCTACAACGAATTCAACATCGTTATTTTCTATAACAGAATATAGTTCTTGTTTATTAGTTCTTAAAGTAGCTTTAGTTTTAGTACCGAAGAAGTTCAACATCAGATACTGCACTTGCTATTCTAACTTTTTCATCTTTACCATTATTATTTATATTAACATTAACTTCTTTTTCAAAAGAAAGCTTATTTAAATCTTTAAGAATAGAAATTGGATATCTAGAAGAAGTAATAGATCTTTCTTCTTTAATAATAATATCTCCTTCTTTAACGATCTTAGAAGTCTTATAGTTAACAACTTTAGTATCATTATTTAAAGTTACAACATAATTATCATTATCTAATTTAGAGCTAGAATCTAAAGTAGCGATATTTTGACCTTTTTCATTAGTAAGTTCAATTTTACCATCTTTACCAAGAACATTTTCAAATTCTTGTTTACTAACTCTAACAGACTTATATGACATACCAGTTTCCACATTTTGTTTATTTCCATTATAGTATGGCATATTATCCATAATTTCTATATTACCATTAATATTTGAAACACTAGTATTAACATTAAGCTTATTATTGAAAGTGATATCTGATTTATTTTCAGATATTGAATTCATATATAGTTTACCTTTAGACATCTTAGTTTTATCAGTTTCATAACTAGCAGAGATAAGTCCACCAAGAGGTTTATTTAAAGTAATATTACCTTGGTATTCTGCTTGATAGTTATTATTTGAATTAAGAAGTTTTTCAAATGCCTTAACATTTAAACTAGCATTATATTCATCTTTAACATTTTGAAGATTTTCATATACACTTGTAACTAAAAGTTTAGTAGTACCAGTTCCTTTTTCATATGTTTTATCTTCAGACATCTTATTTAATATATCTATATTAAGTGTTCCATCTAGCTTATTATATTTTGTGTTCTCTTCTTTTTGTTCTAGTGCTAATTCATTATTTACTCCCTTAGTAGAAAGAAGTGATACTCCTACCTTATCAGGGAACTTACCTTCTATTACAGGTTGAATTGAAGATATTCCGAAGTTTTTCTATTGGAAGATTTTTTTCACCTCCACCATTTTTAACTTCAATTAATGTTTGAAGTACAATATTCTTTCCATTCTCTGCATCTGTTTGCACATATTTTTGAATTTCAGCTTTAACTTCTGGTTTTCTTTCTTCTACCCATTCAATATTAAGAGGTATATCTTTTATCACCTCTTCAACCTTACCTTCTGGTGATATATATGTTGCTCTGAACTTAGCTACTAAATTATTTGATACTATATCTTTTGAAACATTACCTTCATATACATACTTTAAAGGTAACTCAAAATTAACAGTATTCCCTTCAAATCTATTTAGTATAATCTTATTACCTTCTACTTTTTCAATAACAGAATTATTATTAGGATTTTCAATACTAAATACTCTAGAATTTTGTCCAGAAATTTCGATTTCTCCTTTTTGTATATATCCATCACGTCTCATACTAATAGTACCAACTATTTTTTGATCCTTACCGAGAAACATCAGCAACAATATTATTTGCTTTTTGTCCATTATTTACAAGCAAAATATTTGCATCAACATCTCTAACATTAGTATGTGTCTCAAGATTAAGCTCTTGAGAAGCATATACAACAGCACTCTTAGCAACATACATAGTATTAGTAGAACACATTACAAAAACTAATGCACCTGCTACTGTCTTTCTTAAAAACTTTCTTCTTTTCACTTTAAGTCCTCCTCTTGCACTTATTATATTTCTTTCATATATATCTACATACTCTATATATTGCCATAACATATTTTGATCTTCAATAATCTTTATACCGTATTTTTCTTGAATTTAGTAGCTTTATCCACTATTTTAATCATAAACTTCTTACGGAAATATAACTAAATCCTACCTAAAATAGGATTACTCTTATAATCTATAAAAACCACCATTTTATTTGAATTATTTTTTTCAAATTATTTCTGCACCAAATATTTAATTATAT
>ERZ773099.1926-NODE-1926-length-14828-cov-15.349015_pt1 | contig 14828 bp, 10 predicted proteins | sample MGYA00511120_ERZ773099 | MGnify/ENA primary metagenome ERZ773099 (study PRJEB29015, sample SAMEA2738012) | human oral metagenome | biome: human oral; feature: human-associated habitat; material: dental | place: China | collected 2104 ... | reverse complement strand
TCAGGCGGTCGAGCCCGCAGCCGAGGTCGACGACGGCGGCGCCCGGATGATCGCCGAGATAACGGCGGATCTCGGTGACGGCGGCCAGGTGGCGCAGGGCGTAGATCGCCGCGGGCATCTCCCCCATGTCCTTGTCCTGGATGTCGGGGCGATCCGCTTCGGCCAGTGCAACCGCATGCTCGGACCACGGATCCTGGAAACAGGTCGGCCAGGTGCGCGCAGCCCGAGCGCGACCCAGCAGGGGGAAGAAGAGCGTCTCCTGAACGTCAGCAATGCCCATGGTTCTCATTATAGAGAGTGGGGCGGGCACGAAGTCCGGCGGGCCCGACTATGACCACCGGTCATCGGAGAATCACGAACCCCGACGAACCGACCCCGCGCCGGCGCCCTTTCCCACCCACTCTGCAGTTGCACATCCACCGCCCCCCACCCGGACGCCGCCACTGCGCGCAGAAGGCAATCGCCAGTCTAGACTGACCACCGCAGCTCGCACGAGACGATGGAGCTACGAGCATGAAGGTGCTACTTCTCGGCGCCACCGGCCCGACCGGAGGCCACGTTCTGGCGCACGCACTTGAGGCGGGAGACACCGTCTCCGCCCTCGCACGCCGCCCCGGGGCGCTGGCCGCCGTCAAGGACCGGATCACCATCTTCCAGGGGGACGCCACCTCGGTTGACGATGTCGCCCGCGCCGCGGAGGGGCAGGATGCGGTGATCGCCGCCCTTGGACGCGGGAGCTCTCTGCGCCCAGAGGGGCTTTTCACCGGCTCCGCCAGGGCCGTCGTCGAGGCGATGACACGGTCTGGGGTGAAGCGACTGGTCTGGCTATCCTCCTACGGTGTGGGCGAGACGATCAGGACCGCCTCGCCGTTGCAGCGCCTGATGTACCGCACCGTCCTGCGCAGCACCTACACCGACAAGGCCGCGTCCGAGCGAACCCTGCGCGCCAGCGACCTGGAGTGGACCATCGTCTACCCCACCACCCTGACGAACAAACCGGCACGGGGCGCCTATCGCGCCGCCGAGACCATCCGCATGAAGGGGATGCCGAGCATCAGCCGGGCCGACGTCGGCAGCTTCCTGCACAAGGCGGCCCACGACTCCGAGTGGATCCGCCGGGACGCGGTCATCACCGACTGAAGCGACGCACACGCGGACGCGCGAGCGCTTGCCCAGAAGACGGAAGCACCGCGCCTCCAGAGCAGCAAACAACCATCTCAAAATTTGACCAGAGTCAGATCTTGACCATGGTCAGATTCTGCGAGCACACTGCTCCCATGAGCGATCGAGTCTCCCGACGGCGGGCGCAAACCCGGGAACGCATTTTCATCGAGGCGATGCGATTGTTCGCCGAGCGCGGCTTCGACCGGGTCACGGTCGCCGACATCACCGAGGCCGCCGACGTCGGCAAGGGCACCTTCTTCACCCACTTCCCCTCCAAGCGGGACGTCTTCCGCTACCTGGGCGAGCAGGTCAGCGAGGTCATGGCCGACGCCGCCGCGAAGGAGGGCACCGCCGAGCAACGGCTCCACCGAGTCATGCGAGCCGCCGGGCAATGGCTCGAGGCCCACCCCGAACCGGCCCGGCAGATGGCCAAGGCCCGGGCCTTCACCCTGTCCGACCTGGGATCCGCCAACCAGCAGCGCCTCCAGCGAGCCCTGGCCGAGATCCTCACCGAGGGGCAGAAACGCGGCGAACTGCGCGAGGTACCCATCGCCGACGCGGTCATGGCCCTGCAGTGCAACTACTTCGCATGCGTCCTGCTATGGGCCGCCGACCCGGGCGGACGCCCCCTGACCGACCGCCTGCGCGCCTCCCTGGACATCACCCTCAACGGCCTGACATGAATACCAGGAATACCCATCGCACTCTCACGGCGACGGCCTCCGGCATGGCGGCGTCGGGCATCATGCAGACCCTCCTGGCCAACGCCACGCCCCGTATCGTCGACGAGCTGGCCGTCCCCGAGCTCTACGGCCTGGTCGCCGGCAGCTACCTGATCGCCTCCACCGTCACCCTCCCCCTCTTCGCCCAGTACGCCGACCGGCTCGGTCCGCGGCGGATCTTCGTCATCGGTCATCTCTGCTTCGTCATCGGCACCATCGCCATGGTGCCGGCTCCGAGCATGCCCGCCTTCATCGCGGCCCGGATCATGCAGGGCGTCGGGGCGGGAGCCATCGCCCCCGCGGCCCTCGCGTCGCTCGGCCTGCTCCTGGACGAGCAGGCCCGAGCCCGGGCCTTCTCCCAGCTGGCCGTTGCGCAAGTCGTAGCGAACGTCGTCGGCGGGCCGATCGGAGGCTGGTTCACCGACGGCCCGGGATGGCGTCCGGGCCTGCTCACGGTACTTCCGCTGTCGCTGACCTCCCTTCTGCTGGCGACCAGTCTTCCCACGGCCGAGGCGCCGCCGCAGTGGTGGCGGGTCAGCCTGCGAGAGCAGTTCGACCTGTGGCGCATCCGATCACTGCGGCGCCTCGCAGGAGTCGCAGCACTGGTCGGGATGATCTCGCTGGGCCTGCTCACCTATGCGCCGCTGGTCCTGCAATCGCTTCACAACCTCAAGGCGACGGCGGCCGGCTGGTTGCTGGCGCCGGCATTGGCCGGCATCGGACTGGGGACGGCCGCGTCCGGTCGCCTCGCCGACCGCCGCTGGACGCGCCCCGTCAGCTGGGCACTGGCGACCTGCTGTCTGCCGCTGGTCCTGCTCCCCCACCTGGGAGTCGTCGCAATAGCCCTCACGGGGGCGGGCATCGGCATAGGAATCACATTCCCGCTCCTGCTGCTCGACATCCAGACCGCCGCTCCGCAAGACCGCCTCGCCCAGGCCGGAGCCATGGCCCAGCTCGGCCGTAATGCAGGGGCGGGCCTCGGGGTGCCCGCACTCAGCCTGTGGCTGCTCGCCGGGATGCCGACGAACCGGGCCCTGGCAGCCGTCTTCCTCACCATGAGCCTGGCCGCAGTCCTCGGCCTGGCAGCAGCCCTCCCCCATCGGAAATAAGGAGTCAGCATGATCATCGACCTGGAAGCGGTTCGGGCGACCGATATTCCGCACGTGGGCGGCAAGGGGGCGAACCTCGGGGAGCTGATCGCCGCGGGCCTGCCCGTTCCGGGCGGCTTCTGCGTGACGGCCGACGCCTACCGCGCCGCCGTCGCGCCCCTGCAGGCACGCATGGCCGAGCTCCTGAGCGCCGGGAAGCACGAACAGCTGCGCGGTCTCGTGGCCGACGCGCCACTGCCCGACGGCCTGGCGGAGCAAGTGCGCTCAGCCGTCGCGGCTCTGTCCTGCCCGGTGGCGGTGCGCTCCTCGGCCACGGCCGAGGACCTTCCCGACGCCTCCTTCGCCGGCCAGCAGCAGACCATTTTGGGCGTAGCAGGCGCGGACGCCGTCCTGGATGCGATCCGCCAGTGCTGGGCGTCCCTGTGGACCGACCGGGCCATCGCCTACCGCGCCGAGCAGGGCTTCGTCGACGAGGAGGTGCGGCTGGCCGTCGTCGTGCAGCGCATGATCCCCGCCGAGGCGGCAGGCGTCGCCTTCACCACCGATCCGATCACGGGGCGGCGCGACCGGATCGTCATCGAGTCCTCATGGGGGCTGGGCGAAAGCGTCGTCTCCGGAGCCGTGACCCCGGACTCCTTCACCATTCCCCGATCAGCCGCCCTCTCAGCCCCCTTGTCCATGGCGGGCCGCAGGATCACGCGCCGTGCGGGCGACAAGCGCACCCGAATCGACCTGACCCGGGAGGGGGCGGCGGTCACGAGCGCCGTCCCGCAGTCGCAGCGGCGGCGGCTATCGCTGAGTGACAAGGAGATACGGGACCTGGCCCGGCTCGCCCGCCGTGTGGAGCGGCACTACGGGCGCCCCATGGACATCGAGTGGGCGGTGTGGCACGGCCGGCCCTGGCTGCTGCAGGCCCGGCCCATCACCACCGTCGGCGCCGTCGGCGCTCCAGGCGAGCCCGAACCGGACAGACCGGGCGGGCTCGGCCGGCTCAGCCGATTCATCCGCTCTGAGATCGTCGAGCACTTCCCCTCGCCCTACCCGCTGGATCTGGCGGTGGTCGAGTTCACCATCCGCTGCCTGGCGCGAACCGCGGCCACCGCGGGCATTCACCTGCGCAACGCGGACGGCCTGATCAGCATGGACGATGACGGCGTGGCGCACGTCGGCTGCCCCAGGGTGTCATTGCTGGGGGTGCCGATGGGCCTGGCCCGGGTCGCCCGTATGCGGTGGCGCGATCCGCGCGCCTGGAGCACCGGCCCCGGAGCACGCGCACGAGCGCTGGTCCGCCGCCTGAGGTCGCTGCCCAGCAGCATCAGCAACGCCGCCCTGGCTGATGCCCTTGTTGAGGCGATGGCTCAGGGCGAGGCGTTCCTGCTGGTCCGGTTCAGGGATTATCTGAGCTTCCACCTGCTGCGCGGCCAGCGCCTGGACCTGCTGCTGAGGCTGGCCCGGACCGACCTGACCCAGTTCGATCTTCTGGGCGACCTGGACTACGCGACCACGATCATCGACCGTCGCCTTCGGGAGCTCGCGACCCGCGCTCCCGAAGGGGCACAGCGCCTGCTGGCCCAGGAGCCGGTCGATGCCGGGGCCGTACGCGCCGCGTCCCCCGAGTGGTGGCGGGACGTCGAGGAGTTCCTGGTGGAGTACGGGGCGCGCACCACCGGCATGTACCAGCCGTTCTCCAGCCTCGGATGGCGCGAGGACCTGCCCACATTCTTGACGACTCTGAACATGATGACGCGCTCGCACCCGGAGCCCTCACCAGGTCGGTCGCACCAGGAGGTGGTCGCCGATGTCTGCGCTCGGCTCCCCGGATTCCTGCGCTCCTCCTTCCGACGGCTGGTGGCCGACTACCGAAGCGGGCATGTCATGCGCGAGGACTCGGTGGTGGAGTTCGGGGAGCTGGGCGCCGCCGTCCGCAGGTTGGCACTGATGGCGGGACGGCGGATGACGGAGGCCGGGCTGATCAGTGAGCCCCAGCAGGTCCGCTACGTCACCGTCGACGAACTGGTGGCCTGGCTGCGCACCGGCGTCGCCGCCGTCGATATCGAGCGGCGCATCAAGGCCAGACCGCGCACGCAGGCGGAGTGGAGTGCGGGACGGCAGACCGGATCCGCTTCCGGCGACGAACTGACAGGAGTCGCGGCCAGTCCGGGCGCGGCGAGCGGCCCGGCACGGGTGATCGCCGGCCCCGCCGACTTCAAGACGCTACAGCGGGGCGACATTCTGGTGTGCCGGGCGACGGACCCGGCCTGGACTCCGCTGTTCACCCTGGCCGCGGGCGTGGTGGCCGAGACCGGGGGTCGGCTCTCGCACGCGGCCATTGTGGCCAGGGAGTACGGGATCCCGGCCGTCCTGGGAGTCCCCGGAGCAACCACGCGCATCGCCGACGGCGCGCATGTGAGCGTGGACGGGAGGGCGGGGCGGGTGGCGCATCTTTCATGACGGGAATGCGCCGGGCCGCGCCATCCACGATGTCAGACACAGGTAGTACACTGAGGCCATGCGTATGGTGACCAAACGGGAGCTCAACCAGAACACGGCCGCCGTCCTCCGGGAAGTCACAGCCGCCGAGGATGTCATCGTCACCGAGCGGGGAGCGCCTCGGTGGCGGCTCAGCATCGTCACCGACGACGGTCCGCTATCCCGCCTGAAGCGAGCCGGCCTGTACACACCCCCGGCAACGGAACCGGCGCCCTGGCCGGATGCGCGGGCCGAACCGGCCTACACCGCCGAGCAAGTAGCAGCCCTACTCGAGGACTCGCGAGGGGACCGCTGAACAGTGGAGGTCATCTACCTGGACTCCTCCGCCGCTCTGTATGCGGTTCTCAACGTTCCCCAGCGATCGGCCCTGCACCACTGGATGGCGACGTCGGAAGCGCTCCACGTGTCATCACGTCTGCTGCGCACCGAAGTCGTCCGAGTCCTGCGCCGCGAAGGCATTCCGATATCCCAGGCCACCCCTCTGCTCGACCGAGTAGGCCTGCTGGACATCACACGAGAGGTTCACCGCGCCGCCGAAGGCATCAGGCCTCACGTCAAGACGCTCGACGCCCTACACCTGGCGACCGCAGTGACTCTGGAAAGGACTCTGGATACGCCCCTCACCATCGCCACCCACGACAAGACGATGACAGCGGTCGCCCATCAGCTGGGCCTCAGAACGGTTGATCCTGTCACGCACGGCGATCCGCCCCAGGCCTGAAGACTGCTCCTCGCCCGGGCTCGGCAGCCTCCGCTATTCCCTCCCCCGCCTCCACGGCTCCGGCAGCTCCCACCCCTCGTCGAGATCGGTCGTATTCCACGCCGAGATCGGTCGTACTCCGGCTCGAAATCGGTTCTAAGCGCCGGCCTGACGCCCGTCAGGCGCCGTTTCGCCGCCACCGGCGGCGCGCCCGCCTCGGGGCAGTCGTCGAGATGACCGGCTCCGGGACAGCAGGGGCGACCGGCGGGCGACCGCAGATCTCGCTCAACCATGATGCGCGGCGCCCTGAATCAGATGGCGACCGGCGAGCGCCCGCAGATCTCGCGGACCGATCTCGGTGCAGAACCTCGGGCCGGGACACGACCGAGCCCGGCGAGGAGGTCGCGGGGAAGAGAGGCGCGAGTAGGCACAGCATCCGGGAAGCTGTTCGGAACGTGAACGTACCTTCCTAACATCAACGTACCTTTCTCCCGCCCTTCTGGGGGCAGAGCTCAGAAGGACGGGAGAAAGGTACGTTCACGCAACGAAGCTCCGTCCACGTCGTCAGCCGTCATTGACGCCCGGAGTGCGGCCCGCACAGCCGGCCAGCACCGGCCCGGGATCACTCATCTGGGCGAGTGATCCCGATTCCGGGCGCGTCCCGTCTCTCCAGGTTCACGCGGTCGCACCTTAGCCGTATAACCGCGTACGCCTAGCCTACGACCGAGAAAGACGCGACCGGCGAGGGCGGGACCATGGGCAAAAGCCTCACTGTCCCGGGAGCGCCTGTGCCCGGCGGGTGCGTCGGACCGATCTCGGTGCGGAAGTGAACCGATCTCGAGCTGAAGTACGACCGATCTCGACGAGGAAGCCGCGGAGTCGGTCCGCCCCCTTGGAAGCGATCGTTCAGCTGGAGCGCAACTGACAATCCAGCCCGATGCGACCGGGCTCGTCAAGCAGACGCCCCACCGGGGAGTTGGGCGCACAGGCGCGAGCAGTCAGCCCAGCGTCGTGGCGATCCTCGTGACCTGGCGGGGTGCTCCCCGGCGTTGAGCGGTACTCCCCGAGGCCACCAGTCCAGTGCCGTCGTCGGCGAACCGGTACTCGTGGACGGTGCGCGACCAGTCGTGCCGTTCGACCGGTCGCCGTCGAATCGCCGCCAACAAGTCGCAGGCCTTGACGGCCTGGTCCGTGATCGACCCGGTGAACGTCTGCGGCGGGAATGTAGGGCGGTTGGATTCAAGACTGAAGAGCTGGTTGTGAAGGCTGCCGACGGTGGTGCGCACCCCATCGAAGTAGGCGCCGACGGTCAGCACCACGCACTCGTCCGCGACCAGATCGAACCAGGCGAGGCACCGCCCTTCCGCAGAGGACTCGTCCATGCCGTCGTACCAGTCGTCGGGCGCCAGGCAGAGCCCTTTGAGATCGGCCGGAAGAGCAGCACGCACGACCGCGATCCATGCGGCCTCCATCGGCACCAGCTGTTTAGTCATGTCAACGCTCACGAGCAGAGTCTACCGATCCGGAGTCGCCGCATCCCCCTCCGAGCTGAAGCTGGACGGCGACAATACCGGCTTGTCGGCGCGGTTCCTCGGGATGCGGTCGAGCCAGTGGCCAACATCTCTTCGGCGCCAGGCCGGGACCGGGCGACGGCGGCCGGGCTCCGCCGCCTGCTCACGGCCCGGTCCTCCACCCTGATCCTTCTGAGACGTCACACCACAACCATCCGAAGACTGGGATCGATCGCCCGCAGATCATCCGGATCGGAGGTCACAACAGTCTGACCCTGCTCTCGGGCGTGCAGCGCCACATGAACATCGACAATATCCGAATGCCCGCTGCGCCCGCACAGCAGGCCGACCGCTCGCGCCGTCACGTCCTCCAGCGGCGGCACCCGCACAGAAGGATCGCCGAGCAAGCGGGCTACTCGTGCCTGCCGGGGTCCCCCGCGCCAGGCCTGGGCCACCACCCCAGCGGGAACATCCAAAGCGGCGCCGGCCTCCGACGCCCGACGAAGCAGGGCGCGAACCCTGGCGTCGCCCCGCTCGAGTGCGAGCAACGCCCCCGTGTCCAGAGTCAGACCAGTGACATCGTCGCCCTTTGTCATTCCAGACCCAGTGCCTTGTCGGCCCACGCAAGATCGTCCGCGCTTACAGGACCGAGCTCTCGATCGAGGTCGTCCAGCAGTCGCTCAAGACTATCCTCGCGCTCAGCACGAGCAACCGCCGTACCGATGAAGCCCGAGACCGATGCCGCCCTGCCCCGCTCAACAGCATGACGAATCGAGTCAACCTGTGCGTCCGGAAGGCTCACCGCTATCTTCCGAGTCATACCAGGATCATACTCGAAGAGCACCCCGGATAGTGCGAGCAGCCTCCGCAGCGGGAGGAGTCGCCTAGCCCGCTCTATGACTCAACCGCCCCGACTCGGGACGGGCCTACGGCCTCGGTTAAGTCGGTTGACAAGCGCCGAATCATGTCGGTGGCGCTCGATACACTCCCCGGTATGCGCACCTTCCCGCATGGTTCGACTCTCACCGATGGCGGCCTGACCCTGGATCTGGCCCCCGCGCTCACCCCCGCCGGCCTGGTCGACCAGCCCGGTTTCTTCCACGGCTTCGCCACGCATCCGGTCGTGGTCACCCGTTCGCTGCTGGCCTTGGCGGATAATGCCGCCACCCGTTACTTCCATCCCGCTCCCGTGGGTGTGCGCGACCCCATCCTCACGGCCAACGGGGATCGCCTGCGCGCCGAGTGCTTCTCCGCCTGCAACGGGATGCTGGCCCGCCTCGACCTCCTGGCCTCCGGGCTCGACGGCGGTCAGATCGGCCACGGCACCACCAATGTCGACATCGGTCCGGCCATGCGGCGGACCCTCGCCCGAGGGCCGCGCGGCGGGCTGCTGCACCTCGACGTCGGCACCGATCGGCTGCGCGCCTCCACTCCGGCCGAGTCGGTGGAGGAGCGCCACGTGCAGATGCCCGACCGCTGGGTGCGGGCCCTCGGCAACGCCGCCGAGCTGACGCAGCCCCTGGTCGAGCGGTTCAGCGTCGGCGCCGCCGGTGCGCGCCGCTTCGTGCAGACCCTTCCCCGCGCCGGCGCCACACGCACGGACCGGGTGTGGCTGAGCGCCGCACGGGGGCAGCCGGTGATGAAGCCCCACCGCACGCCCGGAGGGGTGCGGCTGATGGGTACCCACCGTCTTGCCGCCGTCGCCCGGCTGCTGGCCCACCTGGAGGGCCTGACCGTCTACGCCCCCGCGGACGGCGACGGCGCCACCGCCCTGGAGCTCGCTCTGCCCGGAGCCCGCCTCACGCTCGTGCTCACCGTCGAGCCCTCCAGAGGGTTCTCCGGTGAGGGCTCCCTGCTGACGGCCCTGGCCGCACCGAATGTCGCCGAGGACGCCGACCTGATCTCGGCGCTGCTGGCCTTCGACCCGCGCATCGATGAGTCCCGTCTGGCCCGGGAGGCGAGCCTGCCCGAACCCCGGGTACGGGCGGCCCTGGCGGTGCTCGGCGGATCGGGACGGGTCGGCTGGGACAACCACGAGCGGGCCTGGTTCCACCGCGAGCTGCCCCACGACCCGAGCCGCGTCGAACGCGACAATCCCCGTCTGGTGGCGGCGCAGCGGCTCGTCGACGCCGGGGCCGTCACTCCCGACGGCGACCACTGGCTCGTGGCCGGCGGCGAGGCCGGGTACCGCGTCCAGGGCGAGCTCCCGGACGAGAGCTGCACCTGCACCTGGTACCTGCGGCACGCCGGGTCCCGCGGCCCCTGCAAGCACGTCCTGGCGACCCGGCTGACCACCAGGACGGAAAAGGCGACAGAGACGACAGAAAAGGCACGCGCATGAACATCAGGCAGGCGGCCGCCATCGACGTCTTCCGCGAGCTCGGCTGGGCCGGCACCGCCTCCGAGCAGTGGCCGGCGCTCCCCATCGGCACATCCCAGCAGCAGCGCATCGTCCGCGACGGCCTGAGGTCGGGAGACTGGGAGGAGGCCGATCACGAGGCATTCTGCTTCCGCTCGGTCTTCCCCAAGGACATCGATCTTGTCGCGCTCCTGGCCTTCGCCATCCGGTGCGGCGTCACGGCCCGTCGGGCGGTATCGCTGCACTGGTCCAGGCTCTTCAGCGACGACCTGGTCGTCGCGCTGCTCACCGAGCGCGGGACGACGTTCGCCGCCGAGTACATCGACCGGGAGTCGAGCGGCCATGACATCGCCGACGTGCGGGAGACCCCGCGGCACGGCAGCTCCTGGGTCCGGGTCGTCCGCGACCTGGGCCTGGAGCCGCCCCGCCGGCTGGGCTACGCCGTCGCCTGGACGACCCTGGCCCTGAGGGCCCTCAGCGGCGAGAGCGACCCGCAGCCCTTCAGGGGCGAGGCGGAGGAGCACCTCAGTCTCGCCGTCGAGGTGCATCTGCCCCCGCGCGGAGCCCTCGGTGACCTGCTGCGCCTGGATCTGCTGCCCCGCGAGCGCCGCCTGAGCAACTGCCTGGCCGGGCTGGAGTCCGCATCGCGCCCCAGCGACCGCGCCGACTGGGGGCGCCTCCTGTCGGACCTGGCGATCACCGACGATGAGCTTCGCGAACACGCCGATCTTCTCCTGGGCGCCCTGGCCACCGGGCAGGGGCCGCTCCTGGAGGGCCTCGGGACCCGCTGCGCCGCGGCGCTGGGCAACGAGTACCTGCCCGACCTGCTGGTCATCACGGGGGCTGCCCGCACCCGGAAGGCGGCCAAGGCGCTCCTGAGGGCCCTGGGCCGCAGGCCCCGGCCCACCCCCGCGGACGTCGCCGGCCTCGAACCGCTGCTGGCCGACCTGCTGGCACGCGACGGCGCCATCGCCAAGGCGGCGCAGCGGCTGCACGAGGTCTGGGGCGTCGCCGCGCAGACCCCTGAGCACGACGTCGAGCCGCTGCCCTGGCTCCCGGTCCCGCCCGCCTGGCGGGTCCCGGCCTTCGACCCCGGTCCGGCCACCGCCGAGCACCTCACCGAGCTTGCCGCCGCGCTGGAGCGCTCCGAGGACCCGCTGGTGGCGGAGCGTTTCGTCGCCACGCTGCACGCCGTCGTGCGGCGCGACCCCGGGGAGGCGGAACTGGCGCTGGGCGGGATCGACGGCGTCAACGCCCGCCACCGCCTGGGGCTCGATGTCTGCGCCGAGTGGCAGCGCCCTCTTGGGAAGGCCGCAGGTCATATGACGCAAGCGCGCGCCCGGGATCTCGGCCCCAGGCTGGCGGAGGTGCCCGCCGTCGTGTCCCTGCCGAGCCATGACGACCTCACCATCGACCCGGACGACCTCATTAAGCGGCTGCAGCAGCTCGACGAGGCGGGTGTCGCGGTGCCCGCCGGGGATCTCTGCTGGGCGCTGCTGCGCCTCGACACCACCGCCGTCACCGAGGACCTGATCTCACGCGCACGGAGGATCCGCGCCGCGGTGCGACTCGCCGACGGCTCTGTTCTGAGAGGCAGAGCTCAGCCCCCATTCGGCCGTGCAGGCGACCTGAGTGCCGGCCAGGCGCTGGCCCAGCTGCTGGAGCACCCTCTGGTCGAGCCCTGGGACGATGACGAGGAGCGGCTGACCCGCACCAACCTGGCCGAGCAGCCGGGGCTGGCCGGGTGGCCGACGTAGATGCAGCTCGACCGATGGGGGATCCACTGCTTGCTTCCATGCATGCCGAATCTCCTGATCCAGAGCGTTTACTTCGGGCAGAACACAGAGACCGCCGAGCAGGCCGCCAGGCACCGCCTCCCACTACCGCGTCGTACCACCGTCAACCTGCTCGGCGTTGCGGTCAACGGCGAGGACCGCGCTGGGGCCTTCGAAGCAGCCGTCGACGCCTGGAAGCGCGGCCTCTTGCTGCCCGAGCGCTTCCGGCCCCGCAGCCTCCCCGACCGGCTGGCGGCCTGGGCGGCCGTGATGAGCGACCTGGCCGAGGCGGGGGCGCTCGCGCTGTCCTGGCGGGTGCTCGACGAGCTGCTGGCTCTGGCCGCCGTCGAGCCCCGGCTGCCCGCGGGCACGAAGGAGCTGGTGGCGGCGGCGTCGCGCCTGACCGGCTCGGTGCTGGCCGCTGTCGAGGCCGGGAGCGCCCCCGCCGCGGCACTGGAGCAGCCCGGGCTCCGAGCGGTCGCCGGGCGCGGTGGCAGCTCTGAGGCGGTGAGGCTGGCCCGGGAGGCGGTCGGGCGACTGCCGCGGCCGAACGATCCGGAGCCTGCCGGGACGACGATCCGCCCCTGGCGCTACGCGGACGTCTGGAACGGGGACCCCGCTTGGAAGCCGATCGACGACGGGATCTCGGTCAAGGTGCTCGAGGTCAAGGAGCGGACGACGCTGCTGCTGACTACCGCAGACGGAACCCGTTACACGACGACCACCGGCTGGATCCATGACCTTAAGAACGAGCGGCAGCGCGGGTGCATCCGTGTGGATTCGAGGACCGAGGCCTGGCTGTGGTGGGACCCGAGAAGGAAGAGGCTGCGAGTCAGCGCCGAGCGGGGCAACAGCTCCAGGAGCAAGGGGCCGCTGAGCAACGGGCTGGCGGCTGTGGCCGTGGCCTCGTGCAGCGGCCACAACGGCGACTACTGGCTGGGGGAGCTCCTGCGGGCCGACGCGCTGGCCCCGGCCGCCGTCGCCGCGGCAATGCCGTCGCTCCTGCCCAGGCTGGCGACGCCGCTGCTGCGGTGCGTTGAGAAGAATCAGGAGCACTGCCACGTGCTGTGGCCGATTATTACCGAGGCTATCGCCTACGCCGGCGCTCAGAAGACCCCGCCCCGATGGACCCCGCGGGCGCTGACCCTGGCGCTGCAGATCGCACCAGTGCTGCAGGAGGCCGCCCGCCGGGGCAAGATCGCCCTGGTCGGCTGGGAGGGCCTGGACTCCCTCGTCTCCGCGCGGGGCAAGAGCGGTGAGCGGGCTCGGCGGCTGCGCGCCCTGGTCGCGGACTCGGCGGTCGCGTGAGTCCCGAAACAGCGCCTTGACGCTCTAGGCTCGCCATATGTCTTGGGATTCCCGGTCTGCCGCCGCGCTCATCACCGCCTTGAGGCGGAGGCGCCACGACCTCACCGAGGTGGAGGTCAAGAGCGCCGCCGCCGGCGTCCCCGCACTGGGGCCTACTTTGTGCGCCTTCGGAAACATGCCGGAGGGCGGCACGATCATCCTGGGGCTGGACGAGTCCCGCGGTTTCGCACCCGTCGGCCTGACGGAGGCCTCCGCGCTGGAGCAGGCCGTGGCCGCGCAGGCCCGCTCCAGCATCGCCCCGCCGGTCCAGGTCGGCTTCACCGAGATGGAGGTCGATGGCTCCACCACGCTCTTCGTGGACGTCGCCGGGCTGCCGCTGGCGGACCGCCCCTGCACCTACCAGGGGCGCGCCTACCTGCGGCAGGCCGACGGCGACTACGAGATGAGCGAGCAGGAGCGCGCCCAGATCGAGATCCTCAAGCTCACCAGCCGCACGCGCCCGCACGACGACGACGCACCGGTCGACGGCTCAGGCCTGGCCGATCTGGATCCCGACCTGCGTGCGACGTATGCGGAGCTGGTCCGGCGCACCTCAAGACGTCTCCAGGGCATCGACGAGGAAGTGCTGCTGCGCCGCACCGGCGTCCTGGAGGCGCATGGCGACCGGCTGACGCTGGCGGGGCTCTACGCGCTGGGCGAGTACCCGCAGCAGTTCATCCCGTCCCTGAGCATCACGGCGGCCGTCCACCTGCCGCGCACCAGCGGGTCCAGGCTGCGCGACCTCGCACACCTGAGCGGGCCGCTGCCCGTACTGCTGGAGGATGCCATGGCGTGGGTCGAGCGGAACACGAGCGGCACGGTGACGTACCGGGAGGACGGGCACGCTATCGATGTGCCTGAGATTCCTATGCCCGCCGTGCGCGAGCTCATTGCGAACGCGTTGGTCCACCGCAGCCTCAGCCCCACGACCCATGGCAGGCGCGTGGACATCCGGCTCAGCCGGGACCGGCTCGTCATTGCGAGTCCCGGCGGCCTGTACGCCGTCACCACCTCCCAGCTGGGGCATCCGGGCGGCCGGTCCGCCCCGAACGAGTTCCTCTACGCCATCTGCCAGAACCTCCGCGGCCCTGACGGCTTTCGCGTCGTCGAGGGGGAGGGCGGCGGAATTATGGAGGTTCGCGAGGAGCTGCGCGGGCACGGGCTTCCGGCACCTGACTTCTACGACACGGGAGTGACGTTCACGGCCGTGGTCCACCGGCCGCGCCCCGAGGCCGGCGAGAGGACGACGGCGCCACGCGTGGTCCTCACCCCGCAGTCGGCGGGAGGCCCAGGCGAGACCGCCGGCTGCTGACGCCCCGTGACACTCCCGCGCACGCGCGGTCTCTCGGCCCCGGGTGACAGGTGACATCAGAGTCCCGTCGACGGCGTCGGAAGGCGCGATCGCGCATGCGGCTCGTGGTGGCGCGATGGCGTAGGCCGGCGCGGACCCGGCCGGCGCGGACCCGGCCGGTGGGTGCGCCGGCTCAGCGGCCGGCCTCGTAGGCCTCGATCTCGCCGACCTTCGGGCCGTAGCTGCCGGCGGGGTCGTGGCGCAGATCGAGCCAGAGGTCGATCAGGGCCCAGGCGGCGGGGGCGGCGATGACGTTCTGCCCCATGCACAGGATCTGGGCGTCGTAGTTCTCCACCGAGC
>ERZ773099.1925-NODE-1925-length-14830-cov-5.932386_pt1 | contig 14830 bp, 15 predicted proteins | sample MGYA00511120_ERZ773099 | MGnify/ENA primary metagenome ERZ773099 (study PRJEB29015, sample SAMEA2738012) | human oral metagenome | biome: human oral; feature: human-associated habitat; material: dental | place: China | collected 2104 ... | reverse complement strand
GTAAAAATATTATAAAAATATTTAAACGACATAAAATTTATTGAAATTATATTATGTTTATGCTATAATGAAATAAACTATTATAGTTATAATTTATAGCTTGGTTTGTGTTTAATAATCAAATTAAAAAATATTAAAATAGTAAAGAATATACCAAAATTATATTGTTTAAGATGTTTTGAGCAACTATAATGTTTATATGACAACTATTATAATAGAATATATTTGATTTTAGAGTATAGTTTAAATATGCTGTATTTAATTAGGATATAGATATAAAGGAGTAATTTTATGTTGAAAAATATTATTGAACAAAATGAAATTTCGAAGGAAGTTTTTGATGAAAAACAGGATAAAATTAAAGAGCAAGCATTGAAACGTTTTATTGAAAATGATTCACAAAAAGATAAAATTGTTACAAGAAGAGTTATTAGAAATCAAGAAGAAAAGTAATTAATGAATATGATTCAAATGCTATGGAGAGAATTTTAGATAAAAATGATTTATTTCCAATTTCTTATTTACAGATGGGAATAAATTCTGGAAATTCTATTTGTAGAATCCAGATTCGTAATGACAAGGGAAGTTTTATTGGTTGTGGAACAGGATTTTTAGTTTCAGAAAATATACTTATGACTAATAATCATGTTATTGATAATATGATAACTGCATTAAATTCTATTGTAGAATTTAATTATCAAGATGATGTAAACTTTATGCCTTGTCCTATATACATTTTCCGACTTGATCCTGAAAGATTTTTTATTACTGATGAAGAACTAGATTTTACATTGGTTGCAATTAAAGATAATCCTTTAAGTGAAAAACATCCTAAAGATTTTGGACATCTTAATCTAATTCCTGATGAGGGAAAAATTCTTGAAGGAGAATATGTTTCTATAATTCAACATCCAAATGGAGGTCCAAAGGCAGTAACTGTTAGAGAAAATATGGTTAAATCTATTTTCGACGACTATGTTCACTATTTAACTGATACTGAACCCGGATCATCAGGTTCTCCAGTATTCAATGATCAGTGGGTAGTAGTAGCACTTCATCATTCAGGAGTTCCTAATCCTAATAACAAGAGTGAATGGATTGCAAATGAGGGAATTCGTATTAGTTCTATTTCAAGTTATTTTGTGAAAAGATACAATGATTTTACTATGGAAGAAAAAATTTTTATTAAAGAAGTATTTCCGAATATAGAGATTTTTAGTAAGCATAATTTTAATCAATCAAATATTTCTCAAAAAGAATATGGTTATGATAGTACGTTTCTTGGATTAGAGTATAATGTTGATCTTCCAAAACTGTCTGAAGATATGAAAAAAGATGTTTCTTGTATGGATGATGGAAACTATGTTTTGGATTATACACATTTTTCAATTGTAATGTGTCGTTCTCGTTGTCTTGCATATTTCACTGCTGTAAATATTGATTGGAATCAGGCACAAAATATCAAAAGAAGTGGAGATACTTAGAATTTTGATTCAAGAATTCCTATAGAAGCTCAATATGGTGATGAGTTATATGCGAAAAATGATTTAGATCGTGGTCACTTGGTAAGAAGACTAGATCCAGTTTGGGGAGAAAAAGCTATACAGGCAAATAATGATACTTTTCATTTTACAAACAGCTCTCCTCAACATAAAAACTTAAATCAAAAAATTTGGTTGGATTTAGAGAATTATATTTTAAAAAATGCTCAAAATCATAACTTAAAGGTTTCTGTTTTTACTGGTCCTGTATTTAGAAGTGATGATATGATATATCGTGGAAAATTTAAGATTCCTGCTGAATTTTGGAAAGTTGCAGTTATTATTAAAGATGATGGAAATATGTCTGCTACTGCTTATCTTCAAACACAGAAAAATATGATTGAAAATCTTGAATTTGCATATGGTAAATATAAGACTTATCAAGTTCCTGTTTCTCGAATAGAAGAAATTACAGGACTTAATTTTGAAAATCTAACAAATTTTGACCCGATTGCAAAAATTGAATCATCGGGTATGGTTATTGAATCTCCAGAAAATATTAAGTTGTAGTAAGCGAATATATTTTTAAAATTTTATAAATAAACAAGATTTGTTAAAGGGATGATTTGCAATTATTTAAAGTTATCCCTTTTTATATTGTTCATACTAAATAAACGAATTATTTGATAATTTGTTAGTTGTATGTATATGATAATAGTTAGTTTTTATGAAATATGTAATAGCTTTTTTAAAAAATCGTTTTTATTTAAAGTTTGCATTTTTGAAAAAATGGTGTATAATAAGCTTATAAAATTAATTAAGGAGAAGGTTATGGATTTTAAAGAAAAATTGAAGAAGTATTCTGAAACTATTATCAAAGTTGGCACAAATGTTCAAAAAGATCAATTAGTTGTCATAAGAGCTAATATTGAAGCAAAAGAATTAGTTCGTTCTTTAGCTGAAGAAGCGTATAAAGCAGGTGCAGGAAACGTTAATGTTGTATGGAGAGATGATATTATAACTAGACGTAAATTTGAATATGCAAGTATTGAAACTTTATCAGAGGTTAAACAATGGACTGTTGATCAATATACAGATTATATTGATAGTGATGCTGTGTTTATTTCTGTTGTTGGGGATGATCCAAATAATTTAGACGGATTAGATATTGCAAAAATTAAAGCAAGTAGTATTGCAAATTCAAAAGCAATGAAATATTTTTCAACTTCTCTTATGTCAGATAGAAATTCTTGGTGTGTTGTAGGAGCTGCTACTCCTGCTTGGGCTAAGGTTGTTTTTCCTGAACTTACTGAAAAAGAAGCAGTAGAAAAACTATGGGAATTGATTTTCTATACTTCAAGAATAGGAGAAGGAGATTCAATTAAAGGTTGGGAAGAACATATTAGTGAATTAAGTAGAAGGGCTAAGTATTTGAATGAAAAGCAATTCAAATATTTAAAATATTCCAGTAAAAAAGGTACTGATTTAACTATTGAATTACCAAAGAACCATATTTGGAATGCGGCAGGTAGCGGATTTAATGCTAAAGGAATAAGCTTTACAGCAAATATGCCTACAGAAGAAGTATTTACGCTTCCACATAAAGATGGAATAAATGGTGTTGTATATAGTACAAAAGCTTTGAATTATAATGGAAATATAATAGATGAATTTAAGTTAGAATTTGAAAATGGAAAAGTTGTCAAGTATGAAGCTAAAAAAGGTTATGAAGTTTTGAAATCTTTATTAGAAACTGATGAAGGAGCTTTATCTTTAGGAGAAGTTGCTTTAGTACCTTTTGATTCTCCAATTTCAAATACAAATACAATGTTTTTTGAAACTCTTTATGACGAAAATGCATCTTGTCATTTAGCTTTAGGTAGAGCATATCCAACTTGTTTAAAGAATGGAGAAAAGATGACTGATGAAGAACTTAAAGAAAGAGGGGCTAATGATAGTTTAGTTCACGTTGACTTTATGGTTGGAGATGAAACATTAAACGTAGTTGGAATAACTGAATCTGGTGAAGAAATTCCTGTATTTACTAACGGAAATTGGTCAAACTAAAAAAATTGCAGGAATTTTCCTGCAATTTTTTTAATAAATTTTTTTAATTGAATTTAATTTTTAGGAGGATTTATAATATGAATAAGATGAAGAAAAAAGCATTTACACTTATTGAACTTTTAGTTGTTATAGCAATACTTGCAATTTTGATTTTAATAGCAGTTCCAAGATATAACAATTCTAGAGTTAAGGCAGATAAAACAGCTCATTCTGCAAATGTTAGAGTTTTAGAGGTTGCAGGGCTTAGATATTTAACTGAGGAAAAAGTTGAAACTGATATGGATATTACTGAAGAATTGGTAAATAAAAAGTATATAAAAGAAATGCCTAAATTACCTAAGTCTATAAAAGGAACTAATTATAAGGTTGAAATCAAAAATGGTGATATTATAGTAACACCGGCAGTTGAAAAAGATGATTAAAAGAAAATCATTTACTCTTATAGAATTAATTGTCTGTTTAGCTATAATTTCTGTTATGGTTATGATTATTAGAGTAAATTATGTGAATAACAAAAAATCAATTGCCCTTGAAGAACTGAATTTGATAGCTGAAAGTATTGAAAACGCAAAAGTCTTTTCTATAGAAAACAGGAAAAATGTTGTTTTAGAATCTGATTCAAAAAATGATACTTTTAATATTTCATCAGAAGGATATATTTTTAAAAAATTTTATTGTAAAAACTTGAATATATTGAATAGTATTAAATTGGAATTTAACACAAACGGAATTCCAAGTGAAGGAAAGACTTTTAAATTTTCATATAAAAAAGAGAATTATGAAATTAGAATAAGACCTGTAACAGGTTTTGTTAATGTGATTAAAGATGAAAAATAATTTTTTTAGAAATAGAGCATTTACAATGATAGAATGTATTTTTGCAATTTTTATTTTATCTGTTATAAGTATTTATATAATTTTTGGAATTAATACTTTTTTACGAATTCAAAATGTCAATATAAATAATATTGAAAAATTGTTAGGTATTGAAAATACAGTTGTTCTTATAAGAAATAATATAAAAACTAATAAGTCTATTTTAAATGAAGTGAATACTAAAAAATATGATGTTAAAATTTTAGATTTAGGTGAATTATATAATATAAAGATTTTTTTAAAAGATGACACGGAGAAAGTATATGAATTTTATATATCCAAATAAATTAAAATCATTTACATTGTTAGAGCTTTTAATTACAATTGTAGTTTCAAATATTATTGTTATTTGCTGTGTGTATATTTTTTATGGAACATACTTTGCAAATTTGAATCAAAGAAAAAATTATTCAAAATTAGAACAAATAAATTATGCAATGGAATATATGGAAAATGAAATTTCTGATTCGGTAGAAACTAAAGTTGATTCAGATGGAATAAAGATAAAAAGGTATAGATATAATTCTTTTATAAGCGAAAATTCAAATCATACAATATCGAAAGTAAATGAAATAGTATATAAAAAAGTAAAATATGGGAATAGATATGAAATTCGCAGGATATCTAAAGACATTTTAAATTCAACATATTATGGTAGTAATTTGTTGATAAAAGATTTAGATTTTTTTAACGTGGAAAAATCTGGTGATTACTTGATTTTAAGGTTTTCTTTTAATAGTAAAGAATATACTAAATACATTTTTTTGAAGAATAAAAAAATTGAATATCTTATGGGAGAAAATTGATATGAAATGTAAATCTTATATTATGCCGATTGTTCTGTTAATATTTTCTTTAGTTGTTGTTGCATTTTTTTCGATTTATCATAGAACGATTAATACTCATAATCATAAAAATTCAAAAGAAAAATCTATTCATAAAAAATTGGAAGAAATAGGTTTGGAAGATATTCTAGGTACGAAGAATACTTTAAATTTTATAAATAGTAAATTAAACAATAGGGAGAATTTTAATTTAAGGATAAATATTAGTGAATTGTTGAAAGTTAATAATATCAATGACTATTCAAAATATTTTGAAAAATACAATTTAACCTTAAATAGTAAGAAGATTAAGAAAAAATTAAATTTTTATGATAAAAGAAGTGGGGCTGTATCTTATTTTGTTCATCAATATGAAATTTTTTTTGAAGTAAGGAATAATAATAATCTTGTTGAATATAAGATTGTTGATAAAAATAGAATAGAAAATTATTTATTTGATTTGCAAGTTAAGAATTTTATTGATGGGAAACTTAAAATGTTAAGTAATGATTTTTATTTTGATTTAAATAAAGATTATTCAAAATTATATGATAGAATTTTTAGTGATGAAATACAAAATACATATTCTGAAGATTTAAGAATTTATGATTATAAAGATAAGATATATTTTATGTATAACGAACAATATATCAAATTATTGAAAAATTATCTCTTATACAAGGGATTTGAAGCAGAAAATATAGACTTAAACTTATGTGATATTGATAATTTTGCAAATAAGCATAATTTACAGAATTGTTCTAGAGATGATTTCATTAAAACTTTGCTAATAGAAAATTCAGAATATATTAAGGATTATAAATATAATATTATAAACATTAATATTAAAAATAAGCTATATTTTGATTTAAGTAAAGAGGTAAAAGTTTTTAGTAATGTAAAAATAGAAGATAAAGGTGAGGTTATTGTTACTGATAAGAGACTTAAAATTCAGGGAGTTTTTGTAAATAATTCAAATAAAGAAAAGTTTGATTTTAATTTTGAAGGGATTTTGTTTTCAAAAAACAAATTAACAAGTAAATATAAATTTTTGCCGGAAGTTTTAGATGTAACTGCAAGATTTATAAAAATAAGTGAAGATTTTTACTTGGAAAAAATAGATAATAATGATATTAAGTAGTTTGATTAAAAGTGATAAATTTGATATACTATACCTGTTAAAGTTTATTTTTTGGAGGATAATTAAGTGCAAATTAAAATTATAAATAGAAGTAAGAACGAAAATCCTACTTATGCTACAGAAGGAGCTTCAGGATTTGATTTAAGAGCCAATTTAGAAGAAGATTTAGTGATTAAACCTATGGAGAGATTGGCAGTACCAACTGGTATATTTATAGAAATCCCTTTAGGATATGAAGGTCAAATAAGAGCTAGAAGTGGAATGAGTTTAAAGCATGGCATAACTATGGCAAATGGTGTTGGTACTATAGATAGTGATTATAGAGGAGAAATAAAAGTTCTAATTGTTAATATTTCTGATAGAGAATATGTTATAAAAAATAATGATAGAATTGCACAAATGATAATTACAAAGTATGAAAGAGTTGATTTTAAACTTGTAGAGGAACTTTCAGATACATCTAGAGATAAAGGTGGGTTTGGTCATACAGGTTATTAGTAGGGGAAAATATGGAAAATAAGAGAAAAACAAGGTCTAAGACAAAAAAAACTAATTTTAATAAAGATTATAAACTATTTAAGAATATTATTTTGGGATTGTTTTTACTGAATTCTTTTTTTATTATATTTTCTTTTTTTGCTAATACAGGATTTTTAGGAAATTTTGTAAAAAATATTTTTCAAAAGTTATTTGGTAGTACATATTTTATATTTTTAGTTATTATGGAAATAATTTATATAGTCGTACTTCTTGGAAAACTAAATAAAAAGAATAAAAATCGTAGCATTATGTCTTTATTATTGTTTTTTAATTATATGGCTATAGTTGATTTATCAAATAACACCTCTAATAATTTGTCAATAAAATTTGCAGTTGTAAAAAATATCACTCCGAAAGGAAGTGGTTATATTGGTGCTATTTTAGGATATTTTTATAATATTATGATTGGAACAATAGGCCTTTATATTTTTACTTTTTTAATAGGATTATTTTTGATATTATCATTTTTAGATATAACATTTGTTGACTTTTTAAAGATTATGAAAAGTTATATTTTAAAAGCTTATGAAAATATAAATAATAAATATTTAAAATATAAAGAAGAAAAAGCACTAAAAGATAAAACAAATGAAGCAAATAATGTAGAAACTTTAGAAATTATTGAAAATGTAGATAATTTTGAAGAAAGAGAAATTGTTGTTTCAAATCACAATGATAGCGTATCTAATAAAAATGATATTGAGATTGTAGAGATGGAAAAAGAGCATTTATTAGACAGTTTTAATTTATTTCCTGATGATAATATAGGTAATTTAGATAAAAAAGATGATATTACTGAAAAAAAATCAGATGATTTAGATATAAAGATTACTACTTCAGAAGTGAAAAAGATAGAATATAAAATTCCATCATTAAGTTTATTAAAGGGAAGTAAAACTAAAGAAACTGAATCGGAATTAACTTTAAAACAAAGAGCTAAAAAAATAGAAACAACTTTAAAAAGTTTTGGAGTAGGAGCAAAAGTTGTTAGAATAAATAAAGGACCAACTGTAACTTGTTTTGAATTACAACCTGATATGGGAGTTAAAGTTAATAAAATTGTAAATCTAGCAGATGATTTATCTTTAGCATTAGCATCATCAGATATAAGAATTGAAGCTCCAATTCCGGGTAAATCTGTTATAGGAATAGAGGTTGCCAACACTTTAAAAGAGAATGTGTCTTTGAAAGAGATATTGTCTTCAAGAGAGTATCAAAGTTGTACTTCTAAGATGCCTATGGCTTTAGGAAAGACGATTTCAGGTGAAATTATTGTTTCTTCAATTGATAAAATGCCACATATGTTAATTGCAGGTGCAACAGGTTCAGGAAAATCTGTTTGTATTAATACATTAATTATGAGTATTTTATATAAATCTTCTCCTGATGACGTAAAGATGATTTTAATAGATCCAAAGGTTGTTGAACTAAAAATATATAATAATATTCCACATCTTGCTATACCGGTCGTAACAGATTCAAAGAAAGCAAGTGCAGCTTTAAATTGGGCTGTTAGAGAAATGGAAAGACGTTATACTTTATTTTCTGATAACCAAGTTAGAGATATTAAAGGCTATAATGAAAAACAAAAGACTGATAAATTGGAAAAATTACCATATTTAGTTATAATTATAGATGAGCTTTCTGATTTAATGATGGTAAGTGCAAATGAAGTAGAGTCATATATTTGTAGACTTGCTCAAATGGCAAGAGCATGTGGTATTCATTTAATAGTTGCAACTCAAAGACCATCTGTTGATGTTATAACAGGAACAATAAAAGCTAATATTCCTTCTAGAATATCTTTCCAAGTATCTTCACAGATAGATTCAAGAACTATTTTAGATTCTTCCGGAGCAGAAACACTGTTGGGAAAAGGTGATATGTTGTTTAATCCTTCCGGGCTTTCAAAACCTATTAGAATTCAAGGTTGTTTTGTTTCTGATAGTGAAGTTGAAGCAGTTGTTAATAATATTAAAGAACAAATGCAAGAAGTGTTTTATGATGAAGAAATTATTAAAAATATTGAATCTGAGGTTTCAAATATGGATAATAGTGATGACGAAGATGTTGATGATTTATTTTATGATGCAGTCAGAATAGTTCTGGAGGAAAATTCCGCTTCAATATCTCTATTACAACGTAAGATGAAAATTGGATATGCTAGATCCGGAAGAATAATTGATGAAATGGAAAGTAGAATGATTGTTGGAAAACAAGAAGGAAGTAAGCCTAGAAAAATTTTAGTTGGATTTGATTATTTAGATAAAATGAAAGGGGACGATAATGAATATAGCAAATAAATTAACTTTGTTTAGAATATTTTTAGTACCAGTTTTTATAATGAGTTTGTTATTTTTAGGGATTGATAATATTTTAGGCTTTCTAATTTTTGTAATTGCCTCTTTAACTGATATGTTAGATGGATATTTAGCAAGAAGTAGAAATTTAGTTACTACATTTGGGAAATTTATGGATCCTTTAGCGGATAAAATATTAGCATGTTCAGCACTTGTAATGCTTGTACAATTTGGAAAAGTTGAAGCTTGGATGGTTTGTATAGTTTTGGCAAGAGAGTTCATAATTTCAGGGTTTAGACTAATTGCAGCATCAAATGGAATAGTTATATCAGCTAGCATTTATGGAAAAATAAAAACTATAACACAACTTTTTGCTATAAGTTTTATTCTCTTAAATTCTACGAATTTAATAAAAATTCCACTGAATATTGATGTTGTATTGTGGTATATATCTGTTATATTTACTGTAATCTCAGCAGTTGATTATATATGGAAAAATATAAAAGTATTAGATTTAAACAATATTTAAAATAGGAGGAAATAATGGCAATAAAGAAAACTGATAAGTTCGAAAGAATAGAAGATAAAGATGAAAGAAAAAAAGCATTATCCATTGCTCTTGAAAAAATTGAAAAAGATTTTGGAAAAGGAATAATAATGAGAATGGGAGATGCCCCAAAATTAAATATTGAGTCAATAAGTACAGGGGCAATGAATTTAGATATAGCATTGGGCATAGGTGGCATTCCAAAAGGAAGAATTGTAGAAATATACGGTCCTGAATCATCAGGAAAAACTACATTAACATTGCATATAATAGCAGAAGCCCAAAAAACTGGAGGAGTAGCCGCATTCATAGATGCAGAGCATGCTTTAGATCCTGAATATGCCAGAAAGTTAGGGGTAGATGTTGATAATTTGCTTATTTCACAACCTGATACAGGAGAACAAGCACTAGCTATTGTGGAAGCATTGGTTAGAAGTTCTGGAATTGACTTAGTTATAGTTGACTCTGTTGCGGCACTTGTTCCTAGAGCGGAAATTGAAGGAAATATGGGAGATTCTCATATGGGATTACATGCAAGACTTATGAGTCAAGCATTGAGAAAGTTAGCAGGGATAATCTCAAAGTCAAATACAACTGTTGTATTTATTAACCAATTAAGATCAAATATTTCAACTAATCCTTATGCCGGTGGAGGTCCTGCTGAAACTACAACAGGAGGTAGAGCTTTAAAATTCTATGCGAGTGTAAGAATCGATATAAGACGTGCTGAACAATTAAAACAAGGTGATGGAGAACCATATGGAGCAAAAACTAAAGTAAAAGTAGTTAAAAACAAAATGGCACCTCCATTTAAAACATGTGAATTTGATATAATTTTTGGTGAAGGAATATCAAAACTTGGAATTATAGTTGATATGGCAGCAGATAAAAATATTATTAAAAAGTCAGGTGCATGGTATAGTTGTGGAGATATTAAATTAGGACAAGGAAAAGAAAAAGCAAAAGCTTATTTAGAAGAACATCCAGCATTTTTAGAAGAAATAAAAGAAAAAATATATGCAGCTTATGGCATTGATTATGAGAAAAAAGATGTTCCGGAAGAAATTGAGACAACGACTTTAGTAGATGAAGAAATCGAAAATTCAGAAGAATTATTGTTGGATGATTTAATAATTGAATAATTTTTATATTAAAGATGAGATTAGATGCTCATCTTTTTTATATGGATTCTATATAAGATGATTTTTATTTATTATTATGATATAATAAATATGATTTTATTCCATATATTAAAGCGATATTTTTTATATAATAGTCGTTTTAATTTAATTATGATATAAAATAATTATTTTTTAGGAGGTTTTATGAAAATAGATTTATTGAAAGACAGTTTTATAAATATTTCTAAAAATATTTATGATTCTGATTTTATTAATTTAGCAAAAATTAATTGTGGAAAAATATGTTTTGATGATAACACTCTGTTTCTTTCTAAAAGTAGTAAAAATAAACTAAATTCTCAACCGATAGAAAATAACAAAGAATGTATTTATATTTTTAAGTATTTTGATTCTTATGGGATACTAGCTGATTTGCCAATTGAAGAATATATTTCTGAGAAAATAAAATGTCATGAACTTGTTTTACCGGATGTTATTCAAGGGATGATTGCAAATTATCATATTTACAATTCCGAAACTGCTCCTTCTTTCATTGTGCATAAAGAAGAAATTGATTATGAAAGTATTATTGAAGAGAAAAAATACGAAAAAGAATATCATTTTGATAATATTGATTTATATGTGTATTTTAAAGATGAAGCAAAAGAAATTTTAGAAAAATTTTCAGGTATAGAACAAATGTATGTAGCTGATGGTCACCATAGATTATATACATCTTCTATGTTAAAAAATAAAAATACTGTTTTTTCTTGTTTTCTAAGTTTTTCACAAGTAAAAATTTCTCCTATTCATAGAGTAATTAAAAATATAGATGCTACTTCTTTTGAAAAGGCAAGATTATTTATGGATAGCTTTTTAGAAGTTTTTGATGAGGGAGAATTGAAAAAAGGATTTGTCAGAATATCATATCAAGGAGATTCTTTTCTTGTAAAGTTAAAAGATACAGAAAAGGATTTGTTTTGGAATAATGATGTTTTTAGAATGAATACTCAAATTATTTCAACGGCTTTTAGAATTTTAAATTTTTCAAATGTTGAATATATTGGAGATTGTGATTTAGATTCAACGAAGAAAAATCTTGGTAAAAATGATGTATTAATTGAAATTTGTCCATTAGATACTGATGAATTTATGGAATTAGCTAATGAAGTCTGTGTACTTCCGCCGAAATCTACATTTTTTATTCCAAAGTTTCCATCGTTTTTAGTTTTTAAAAAATATAAATAGGAGGTACTTAAATGCAAGCAGTTATATTAGCCGCAGGACTTGGTAGCAGATTAAAGAAACTTACTGAAAATAATACAAAATCAATGGTAGAAGTAAATGGCATTTCTTTAATGGAAAGAATGCTTAGAATATTAGATAAAAAATCTCTTTCAAATATTGTTGTCGTTACAGGATATAAGAGTGAGTTTTTTATTAATTATATAAAGTCTCTAAATATAAATACTAAATTGACTTTTATAAACAATGAAATTTATGATAAAACGAATAATATTTATTCAATGTTTCTTGCTAAAAATGAAATGATTAATGAAGATAGTATTTTACTTGAATCTGATTTGATTTTTGATGATAAAATGATTACAGAAATCTTAGAAGATAAACGAAAAAATTTAGCTTTGGTTGCAAAATATGAACGTTGGATGGATGGAACTTGTTTAAAGATAAATGAGGATGAGGAAATATTAGATTTTATTCCTGGAAAAGATTTTAATTTTAAAGATGCAAATAATTATTTCAAAACTATAAATATTTATAAATTTTCTAAAGAATTTTCAAAAAATATTTATTTTCCTTTTTTAGAAGCATATATGAGTGCTAATGGAAAAAATGATTATTACGAAGCGGTTTTAAAGACAATAATTGATTTAGGTAAAAATCATATATATGCAAAAGTGATATCAGAAGATATTAAATGGTATGAAATTGATGATGAACAAGATTTAGATATTGCTTCTTCAATATTTTCAACAGGAGATGAAAAACTTGAAAAATACCAAATAAGATATGGTGGTTATTGGAGATATCCTAAATTACTGGACTTTTGTTATTTAGTAAATCCATATTTTCCACCTAAAAAAATGATAGATGAATTAAAATATAATTTTAAAGTGCTTCTTGAACAATATCCTTCAGGACTTAATGTCAATTCGAGTCTTGTGGCTAAAATTTTTGATATAAAGAAAGAAAATATTGTTGTTGGAAATGGAGCTGCTGAACTTATAAAATCAGTCATCGAAAAAATTGATGGAAATATTGGTTTTATAAGGCCTACCTTCGAGGAATACCCTAATAGACATAATAGCGAAAAATCAATAGTATTTATTCCAAAAAATGATAATTTTTCATATACCGCTAAAGATATAATTGAATTTTATTCTAATAAAGATATAGAAGCATTGATTTTAATTAACCCTGATAACCCTACAGGTAATTATATCTGTAAAAAAGATGTTTTTACTCTAATTGATTGGGCAAAGGATAAAAAAATTAAATTTATCTTAGACGAGAGTTTTGTTGATTTTGCAGAAGAAGAAAATTCTACATTTTTAGATAATGAGTTGTTAAGTTTATATGATGATTTTATTGTTGTAAAAAGTATTTCAAAATCTTATGGAGTTCCGGGTATTCGACTTGGGATTGTTGCAACTTCAAATTCACATTTAATTTCTATGGTTAAAAAAGATGTTTCAATTTGGAATATAAATTCATTTGGAGAATATTATCTTCAAATATATGATAAATATAAAAAAGTTTATGCTAATGCATTAACTGAAATAAAAAATGCTAGAAAGATTTTTTTAAATGAATTAAACAAAATTGGAGAATTTAGAGTTATACCATCTCAAGCCAATTATTTTACTATTGAATTGAAAAAGGGAAATTCTAAAGAGTTATGTTCTAAAATGCTTGAAAAATATAATATATTTATAAAAGACTTGACTTCAAAAATTAATTTAAAAGATAGAGAATTTATTAGAGTAGCTGTTAGAAATATTGAAGATAATGAAATTTTCATTTTAGCAGTTAAAGACTATTATAAAAATTTATAGCTGCAAATATACAATATATTAAAATATTAAACAGTAAATTTTAACTAAATTATAATAAATTTACTGTTTTTTATTACATAAATACATAATAAAATAATTATTAATTTTAAAATAAAAATTTGTATAAAAGTCATAAATATGATATACTGAAGTGTATTAATGTTGGAGGTAATTATGAAAATTATAGTAGATTTATTGGGTTCAGATAAAGGTGCTGAAACAATTTTTAAAGGGGTAATTGAAACAAGTAAATTGATTAAAGATTTGGCTTTTGTAGTTATTGGTCCAAAAGAAATAATAGATAAAATAGATATTGATGACGATTTAAAGAATAGATTAGAAATTATAGATACTAAAGAATATATTTTAAATACAGAAGAACCGACTTTTGCAGTAAGAAAGAAAAAAGAATCATCTATAGTTTTAGGAATGAAGTATTTAGACAAAGGAAATGCAGATGGTTTAATTTCTTTTGGGAGTACAGGAGCTGTTCTCGTATCCGGTCTTCTTATAGCAAAAAGAATGGATAATGTAGAAAGACCCGCTTTAACAATAACATTGCCAACAAATAAAGATAAAATGATTTTATTAGATTTGGGTGCAAATATTGAATGTACTGTTGAAATTTTAAAACAATTTGCAATTATGGGTAATATTTATGCTAAAGAAACTTTAAATAAAGAAAATCCAAGAGTTGCTTTATTAAATATTGGAAGTGAGAATGGCAAAGGAACTAAAATTTTAAAAGAAACATATTCAATTTTAGAGAGTGAAGATATGAATTTTGTTGGAAATATTGAATCAAGAGATATTTTTAATGGGGATGTTGATGTAGTGGTATGTGACGGATTTCACG
>ERZ773099.1922-NODE-1922-length-14846-cov-10.159151_pt1 | contig 14846 bp, 12 predicted proteins | sample MGYA00511120_ERZ773099 | MGnify/ENA primary metagenome ERZ773099 (study PRJEB29015, sample SAMEA2738012) | human oral metagenome | biome: human oral; feature: human-associated habitat; material: dental | place: China | collected 2104 ... | reverse complement strand
TAGCCGCGGAACTGGGCGTAGCGCTGGAAGAAGCGCTTGATGGCCTCGCCGAAGCCTGCGCCCGGGAGTGGGGCGATGTCGGGGCTCAGGGCGGGTGCTCCGAACTGTTGGGGGGCGCCGTAGGGTGCCTGGCCGGCAGGGTATGGGGTGGGTCCGCTTCCGTAAGACATTCATCCTCCATGTGAGACGAGGTCGGGGAATCGTGGGTGTTACGTGCAAGAGCCAACAACTCTTGTGTCGCAAGGACGTTCTGCCAGAGCCAGCCTAGGCGCCCGGCGTCGTCGACGCCATCCCTTTGTCCACTTTTCTCATGGGTGATACTTCCCCCTTGTGACTCTTCGGTAGCCTGGGCCGATGCGCCCCGCCATCCCGTTGATCAGCCGTCTCAGGCCGCGGCGCAGTCCTGAGCTGCTGCGTGCCCGAGCCGGGGTCTACCTGGTCTTCCTGGCCAACGGTCTGGGATTCGCCAACCTGGTTCCACGCTTTCCGGAGATCGTGGCTCATCTGGGCCTGAGCAAGGCGGCTTTTGGTCAGGCCGTGGCCGCGGCCAGTGTCGGAGCTCTCGTGGCAGGACTGGCGGCGTCCTGGCTCATCGCTCGTCTGACCTCGGCGAAGGTTGCCAGCCTGGGCATGCTCGTGGTGGCACTGGCTCTCCTTGGTGCCGGTCTGGCCCGCTCGTGGATCGTCCTGGCGGCCTGCCTCCTGGTGGTAGGTGGGACAGACGCCATCGTCGATGTCGCGCAGAATGCTCACGGCCTACGGGTCCAGCGCCGCTGGGGCGCCTCCATCGTGACGAGCTTCCACGCCTCCTGGTCGTTGGGCGCTGTGTTGGGAGCGGCCATGGGGCAGGCCATGGCCGGGGCCGGTGTGGGACCGGGGACCCATATGACGGTCACGGCGGTGGTACTGCTGGTCATCTCGGTGGGGCCCTTGCTCGCGGGCTGGTTCCTACCCGGTCATGATGCTGCTGAGCGCGCCCTCGATCAGGCCGAGGACTCCCAGGACTCCCATGAGGCGCCTGTGACGGTTCCACCGCGTCCCTCCCTGCCGGTGACGATCCTGGTCCTCAGCATCGTCGGGCTGCTATGCGCCGCCTCCATGCTTCCCGAGGACGTCGCCATGAACTGGTCCTCCTTGCTCCTGTCCGCGCAGGGCGCCACAGCCGGCCGCGTGGGGCTGGGACTGGTGGCGCTCCAGGGGACGATGATCGTGGGGCGCCTGGTGGGGGACCGCATCATCGACGCCGTCGGTCAACGAGCGGTCATCGCCTGGGGCGGCGCTCTGGTGACACTCGGGATGGGGCTCGCACTCGTGGTCTCCTCGGTTCCCGGAACACTGATCGGGATGGCCGTTTCCGGGGCCGGCTGCGCCGTCGCCGTTCCCGTGACCTACTCCGCGGCCGACGACGTCGAAGGGCTCCCTGCCGGGCTGGGCCTGACGATCGTGTCCTGGCTCGCCCGGCTCACAGGCCTTTTGGCGCCGCCGGTTGTCGGCTGGCTTGCCGATGATCACGGACTGTGGGTAGCACTGGCCTACGGTCTGCTGGGAGGTCTCATCATGGTCACCTGCTGGCCGGTCCTACGCCGCCGGACTGTGGAGGCGTCCGTCGGGTGATCTGAACGGCGCTGCAGCATGCAAGACCCTCAGTCTTAGGCAAGCCCGGCTCGACGGCGCAGCTCGCTGTCCTTCTGCCGTATCCAGCGCCCGCCGATCACAACGGTTGCGAGTACCGCAGCGATGACGGTCAGTGCAAGGACCGAGTTCAATATCAGAGTGTGGGTTCGAGTCTCCTCCGAAGAGACGCTGGTCGTGAACATTGTCTGAGTCAGTATTGTGGAGGAAATTATTGCGAGGACTGCAACGAGCATTTCGACTAAGAAAACGATCGCTGCAAGGTTCCAGTAGTGCTCGCGCCGACGCGCATCGCACCACGCGGGCAGGGAGGGGGCATCAACATCCTCCCAGCTGATCTCTCGCGGCTCTTCCTCCCCAGGCATCGTGCTGGGATAAGAGATGATGAGACGGTCGCACCGCTTGGAGGAAAGGGAGATGATGACGCCGAAAATGCTGACGCCGAAGAGTAGAGGGGTGAGCGTGAACTGCCCAGAGGCAAGGAATAACGTGAAGATCAAGATGCCGACGATCAAGAATACCGAAGCAAAGACGGTCAATCCGGCGAGGGTCCGACGGCCCTGCCTCACGCGTCTGGCGACGTCGTAGGCATCCGGCCACGGAGGCCCCATGCGTCCATCGCGGGTGACTCCTCGCGCGCTGGAGGCTCCGTTCGGGTGGGTGATGAGATCCCGGCGCAGTCCCGCCTCGATATCCAAGGGGCGTGATGAGCCGGGCTCCTGCCCGGCCAGTTGGGTGAGGGCCTGACGTAACAGCCCCCACTGCTCCTCGGCCACGAACTTTGGTGTGCGTAGCACCCATGCGGCACGAGCGCTGACGACAAATATTGCTAATAGTATGGCGATGATGATCGCAGGGATGATAAGAAGAACTATGTTCAGGTGATCAAACGAGGCACTTGATGCTGTGCGCGAGGTGATTTCAAATAACCCGGGGATAAGGAGAAAATACAGTCCGAACCCTGCCAGTCCTAATGTGGCGATGGCTTGCAAGAGCCGCATCACTGCGTCCACGCTGATCTGCGTGGACAGGGGTGCGGTGCCCGGCTCATAAGTGTCGATGGTGCTTTTGACGGTTTGACGAACTTGCTGCTCACTCACTGCATTTGCTGGAACGGTCAGGCGTTCTTTGACGAGGGTGAGCGTTGTCGGCGATCCCAGACCGGACTCATAGGTCGGAGTGTGATGCTCCACGTGGGTGCCATCAGTCGAGTCGAGTCTGCTAGTCGTGTGAATGCTCTCCACCCGGGCCGGAACTCTCTGCTCGATCGTGATGACGTCGCCCCGCCCGCGCACATGCACCGAGGGCAGCATCCAGCGCGGGATCGCAGGGCCGTAGCGTCGTCTCGCAGATGCAGGTAGCGTGCTCACGTGATCTCTTCTCAGGGGAGTGTTGCCCTCGAGCATAGGCCCCTGAAATGACCTGGGAAAGGATTTTGGGGAGCTCATCAAGAGTGAGGAAGGGGGAAGCGCTAGCATCGCCTCCCATGGATCCCTTTGAGATGACCGTGGCCGCCGACGCTGATCTGCCTGCTCTCGTCCTGTCGACTCCGACCGGGGAGGACATCGACCGCATCCCGGAGATCTGCCGGGAGACCGACATCCAGGAGTGGACCCTCGTCCCCCGCGGCTACCAGCGCAGTGACGCGCAGTTCTTCGTCGAGCAGGTCGTTGTCAATGGCTGGAGCGAGGGCCGCGAACTCACCTGGGGGGTGCGTGAAGTCGGCGGCGACGACGCATCGTCGACCCTGGTGGGCATGCTCGGTGTGTCTCTGAGCGGTCCGGAAGACGCTCGGACTGGAGAGATCGGCTACTGGCTCACTGCGGCTGCGCAAGGGCGCGGCACTATGACCCGCGCCGTCGCCGCCCTCATCGATACTGCCTTCGACCCGGACGGCCCTCTGAACCTGTCTGCACTGCGGTGGCGTTGCGCCATCCATGACTCAGACCGAGGCCCGGTGCCCAACTGGGCCTCCTGGAAGGTCGCCTGGTCGCTCGGCTTCCAACGGGAGGGGCGAGTGCGCCGTCTCCTGCTCAATGATGGAGCGCTCCGTGACGGCTGGATCGCCACCCTGCTGCCCGATGATCCACGTAGGCCGCAAGCCCCCTGGGATGGTCCTGTCGACGCCGATGGTGTTGCTCCCCTCGTGGCGCACGACGGCGTCGGAGAGCGTGAGGGGGACGATCCCGAGGCGCTTGTGCGTCGCTTCCACCACATCTACGGACTTCCCGTCCAGACCGACGGCGCCAGCCTCGAGCGCGAGAGCCTGAGCATGCGTATGAGCCTCATCGCCGAGGAGTTTGCCGAGCTCGTCGGCGCCGTCTACGGGCAAGCGGCCCGCACCGAGGTCGAATCGGGCTACCGCCGCGCCGTGGTCGCCGACGATGGCGCTCGTGACACCGTCGAGGCCGCCGACGCCCTGGCGGACCTCATCTACGTCATCTACGGCATGGCCCTGGAGACAGGAATCGACCTGGCGGCCGTGCTTGCCGAGGTGCAGCGCTCCAACATGTCCAAGCTGGGCGCCGACGGAAAGCCGATCTACCGCGAGGACGGCAAGGTCCTCAAAGGTCCGGGCTACTTCGCGCCGGACGTGGCCGAAGTGCTGCGTCATCGCCGTCTGCGCTGAGAAGCTGAGAAAAGACCACCGTCACAGCCATAACTTTACTACACGTATAGTAAAGTTATGGCCATGACTCGTACCCCCGGACTTCGCGCCTGGGCGGCCCTGGCCGTCCTGACTCTTGCCGTCACTCTGCTGGCCATCGACTCCACGGTGCTGGCGCTGGCGATCCCCTCACTGAGCGCGGACCTGAGCCCAACAGCTAGCCAGTTGCTGTGGATCGGCGACATCTACTCCTTCACCCTGGCCGGTCTCCTGGTCACCATGGGCAATGTCGCCGACCGCATCGGTCGACGGCGTCTCCTGCTCATCGGGACGCTCGGCTTCGGAACGGCCAGCATCATGGCGGCCTTCGCGCCCAGCGCAGGAGCCCTCATCGCCGCCCGAGCCCTACTGGGCGTCGGAGGCGCCACGATCATGCCCTCCACGCTCTCCCTCATCCGCAACATCTTCCCTGACGCCCGCCACCGCACCACCGCCATCGCCATCTGGTCCGCCGGCAGCTCGGGTGGCACCGCCCTGGGGCCGCTGGTCGGTGGAATCCTGCTCGAGCACTTCTGGTGGGGCAGCGTCTTCCTCATCAACGTTCCGGTCATGGCGGCCGTCATCGTCACGGGCCTGTGGCTCCTGCCAGAGTCCAAGAACGATCAGGGAGCCCCGGTGGACCTGGCCTCCGCGGTCCTGTCGGTCCTGGCCATTGTGCCGATCACCTACGCCGTCAAGTCCTTCGCGCACGACGGCCTCACCGTCGTTGCGATCGCAGCACTGGTGGGCGGCCTGGCCGTCGGATGGCTGTTCATCAGGCGTCAGCGCACGCTGGCTACGCCGCTGATCGACGTCGGGCTCTTCCGGCGACCCGCATTCACCTGGGCGATTGCGGCCACCGTCCTGGCGATCTTCGCATTGGCCGGCCTGCTGTACTTCTTCTCCCAGTACCTCCAGCTCGTACGGGGCTACTCCACGCTCCGAGCGGGTCTGACCGAGCTGCCCACATCGCTGGCCTCCCTCGTCGTTGTCGCAGTCGTCGCCGCGGTGGTGCGCCGGCTCGGCAACGGTCGGGCGCTCGGAAGCGGCCTGCTCATGGCCGCGGTGGGGCTGGTCGTGGTCGCGCTGGGGGAGTCCTACGGTGGAATCGTCGTCATCTGCGTCGGCCTGCTCGTCATCGGCGCAGGCATTGGCCTGGCCTTCACGGTCTCCACCGGAGCAGTCCTGGGGGCGGTGCCGGCGGACCGGGCCGGAGCGGCCTCCGCCATCTCCGAGACCGGTCTCGAGCTGGGCGTCGCCCTGGGCATCGCGGTGCTCGGCACGATTCAGGACGTCGGCTACCGGCTGCTGCTCGGGCCCGCCCCCTCCAGTCTTCCGCAGCGGGTGGCTGACGCCGCCGAGCAGTCCTTGGCCACTCTGTCAGGCGTCATCGACCGGACCGATCCCGGGCAGGCTCGGCTGCTGGCCCAGACCCAGACGGCCTTCACCCACGCCATGCAGGCCACCGCCGTCATCGCCGCCGTGATCCTCCTGGTCGCGGGCGTCATGGCCGCGCGTCATGTTCCGGCCACCAGTGATGACGAGTGAGGAGACCCCATGAGAACCTCGAACCGGGACCGCATCATCACCGGGGCACTCGAGCTCGCACACCGTGACGGGTTCGACACGCTCACCTTCGATGCCCTGGCCGAGCACGTCGGATTGACCCGTGGCGGCATCATCTACCACTTCCGCACCAAGGCTGAGCTCCTGGAGGGAATTGCGAGCGCCTTCCAGGAGCGATGGCGGGCCGAGGCTCTGGAGGCACTGAGCAAGCCGCTGGAGGAGGCGAGCCGCGCCGAACGCATCGAGGCCCTGACGCGCTCCGTCGTCGACGGCGAGATCCTCCCCGGAGAGGTCAGCTTCATGCTCTCGGCCACGCCGGAGGCGGAGATGCTCAAGGACGCCTGGAACGCGCTGCGCCGTGAGTGGGTCGGGGAGGTACCCGAGCTCACCCCGATGCAACGCGTGGCGCTGCTGGCCGTGGACGGATGGTGGGCCAACCGCGCCGTGGACAGCCACAACCAGGACCCCGACGATCCCGCCATCGCCGACCTCATCGTGTCCCTGGTGGCAGGAAGCCTGCCTGACCAGAAGCTCTTCAAGCCGTCCGATAAGGACTAATGACCCACAAATTTCTGCACGTTGTGCTTGAGAAGCCCTGGGCTCATGGCACGATGGGCCCATGAGCGAGACCACCGATGGCACCGACCTCCCGGAGTCGAACGTCTTCGCCAGGCCATGGTCGCTCGACCTGGGCCTGCCCGGCTTCACATCCGTGGACCACGCCGACATCGGACCGGCCATTCGGGCCGGGATTGCCGCCGAGCTTCAGGAGTGGGAGGCGATCGCCACCAATGAGGCCGAACCCACAATCGCCAACACGGTTGACGCCCTGGAGCGGTCCGGTGAGCTCCTGGAGAGGGCACTGACGGTTCTGGACGCCCTGACCTCCGCCACCGACTGCCCGGACCTCGATGAGCTCGAGGAGATGCTGGCTCCCGATCTGGCAGCGCACTCCGACGCCTACCACCTCGATGAGCGCCTCTACCGACGTTTCAAGGCCCTTGACGATCGCGTCGCCGCCGCGCCTGACGGCGAGGACGTACGCGACGCCGACGGCGTCGTCATTGACGCCGAGACCGCCCGCCTCATCCGCCTGACCGTCGAGGAGTTCGAGCGTAACGGCGTCGGCCTGGACGAGTCCGACACGGACGCCCTCAAGGAGATCAACGCCCGCGTCAACGCGCTCAAGATACGTTTCTCCGTTCTTGCCACCGAGGCCATGCACGCCGCTGAGGTCACCAACGTCACGGTTGTGCCGGCCCTGACCAGTACCCGGCCTCACGCCGCCCGGCTCGCCCTGATGGAGAAGTCCATGAACCGGGGGCTGGGCGGGCAGGACGGCGCCGGTGATACCCGGGATATCGTCCTGGAGCTCGTGGCACTGCGCGCCGAACGAGCCGCCCTCCTGGGCTACCCGCACCACGCCGCCCTCGTGGCCGCGGAGTCGGCCGCTAGAACCACTGAGGCGGTGTCCGAGATACTGGCCCGTCTCACGCCGCCCGCCATGGCCAATGCCCGCCGCGACGCCCAGGTCTACGCCGCCCGCATGGAGCGCGACCCCCAGACCCGGGAGGGGGAGACCTTCGGCCCCGCAGACTGGCCCCTCTATGAGGCCGAAGAGCGCAAGGAGCGCTTCGGCGTCGACGACGAGGTCCTGGCCCCCTACCTGGAGCTGTGGAGCGTCGTCACCAAAGGCGTCTTCTACGCCGCCAACCGTCTCTACGGCATCACCTTCCACGAGCGAGAGGACCTGGCCGAGCACATGTACGCCCCCGGGGTACGGGTCTGGGAGGTGCGCGACGGTGAGGGGCCCCAGGCGCCGGTCCTGGGACTCTTCGTCGGCGACTACTACGCCCGGGCGGGCAAGTCCGGAGGCGCATGGATGGACAGTCTCGTCACCGGCTCGACGCTCACCGGCCGCAAGCCGGTGGTCATCAACTGCTGCAACATCGAGCAGCCCACCTCCGGCCCGGCCCTGCTGACCTGGGACGAGGTCATCACCTGCTTCCACGAGTTCGGGCACGCCCTGCACGCCCTGTTCTCCGAGGCCCGCTACCCGTCGGCCTCCGGGACCGCCGTGCCCCGGGACATCGTCGAGTTCCCCAGCCAGCTCAACGAGAAGTGGGCTCTTCACCCCGAGGTGCTCGCCGGCTACGCCCGCCACGTGGACAGCGACGAGCCCCTGCCGACTGAGCTGACCGAGCAGCTGCGCGGTCAGGGCGCCTTCGGCCAGGGCTACGCCACCACCGAGTACCTGGGGGCCGCTCTGCTCGACCAGGCCTGGCACACCTTGGCCCCGGATGAGGTACCGAGGGACGTGCGCGAGGTCGCGCTGTTCGAGCACCGGGCCCTGGCCGAGGCCGGGGTCAACGATGCGCTCGTGCCGCCCCGGTACCGCAGCACGTACTTCTCCCACGTCTTCGCCGGAGGCTACAGCGCCGCCTACTACGCCTACATCTGGAGCGAGGTCATGGACGCCGACGCCATCGCGTGGTTCACCACCGATGGTGCGATCAACGGCGACCTCGGCCTGAACCGCAAGGCCGGGGAGGCGTTCCGTCGTGAGTTCCTGGCCCTCGGAGACTCCCGGGACGCCTTGACCTCCTACCGCGCCTTCACCGGGCGCGAACCCAGCATCCTGCCTCTTCTCAAGCGCCGCGGACTCACCTGACGGGCGCAGCCCGCGTTTTCCCCCTCTCATCACCGGAAGGAACACAATATGGCTCGCGTCACCATCGTCGGCGGTGGATACGGCGGTATCACCGCCGCCAAGGCCCTCGACGACGTCGCCGAGGTCACCCTCGTGGAGCAGAAGGACACCTTCGTCAGCCACGCCGCGGCGCTGCGGGCGGCCGTTGACCGGGACTGGGCGGAGAAGATCTTCCTGCCCTACGACCGGCTCCTGACCAACGGGCGGATCGTCCACGGAACGGCGCTGGCCGTTCGCGGCACCACCGTCGAGGTCTCCGGACGCGGGCCGATCGAGGCCGACTACCTGGTGCTGGCCACCGGGACCGCCTACCCCTTCCCGGCCAAGCACATGGAGTCCTCCTCCATCGTCGCCAAGGCCCGCATCGAGCGGGTGCACGCCAACCTCGAGCAGTCCTCGCGCGTGCTCATCGTAGGAGCCGGCGCCGTCGGTATCGAGCTGGCCGGTGAGATCACCTCGGCCTTCCCGGCCATCAAGGTGACCATGCTGGAGGCTGCCGACAGGATCCTGCCCGCCGGCGACTACAAGCCGGAGATCCGCGAGGCCATCTCGGCTCAGCTCGCCCAGCGCGGCGTGGAGGTCATCACCGGTGACTCGCTCAGTTTCCTGCCCCCGGTCGACGTCGGCGTGCTCTCACCCTTCCGGGTCACCACCCAGGGCGGACGGCGCCTGGAGGCGGACACGTGGTTCCGCGCCTACGGCTCGGCGGCCGCCACCGGATTCCTCGGCGAGGACTACGACGAGGTGCGCCACTATGACGGCACGATCCGCGTTGACGAGTACCTGCGCGTCGTGGACCACCCTGGCGTCTGGGCCATCGGTGACATCACGGACGTGCGCGAGTCCAAGCGCGCCGACGCCGCCCGGGCCCACGCCCGAGTCGTCGCTCGCAACATCACCGACCTCATCGCGGGTCGGGAGCCCAGCGCGACCTATGCCCCCGGAACCGAACGGATCATCCTGCCTCTGGGCCCCGACGGCGGCGCCTCCCAGATCCTGCGCGACGGCGTGCGCGTCGTCGTCGGACCGGAGGAGACCAGCAGGATCAAGGGGGAGGACCTCTTCCTGGGCCTCATCCGCCAGGCGCTGGGGGTCGAGCAGGACGCGTGATCACGGCGCAACGTCCTCAGGCATCGCTGCCCGCCTGTGCACCGGGCGGGGGAGAGCCGGTAGTGTGTCCTGCATGACGAACGATCCGCGGTCCGCGCTCAACCGACTCATTGCCGCCTTCGAGGCGCACCTGGATGCTGCCGCGACCGGTGACGAGTTCTCCCCGGCCGTGGTATCGGCCGAGAACGCCCTCCAGGACGCCTTCTTCACCTATGACGACTCGCTGTTCACCGCCTACGGCATCGAGCTCCCCTTCGAGGCCTTCGACTCCGACGGCGATGACGATGACGACGAGGACTACGACGACGGCGAGTACGACGACGATGAGGACGAGGACTACGACGACGACGGGGATGAAGAGGGGTACGACGACGAGGACTGACTGAGGCCTCTCGGCAGTCTGTCGCTCAGTAACGGGGTCCGAGCCAAGCGCGCGGGCCCCGTCTGCTGCGGGAGGAGGACGGACGCGGTGTCAGAATCGCAGGCGCGGTTAGTTCACCGCCGAGGCATATGATACGGTGATATTTCTCAGGTGAGCCTTACCTCATGAATTGGGGTCGGGCACTCCGTATCCGGTCGTCCTCACGAAGATAGGAATCTCGATGCCCGTGTCTCCCTCTCGCCGTCGACTACTCGCCACGACCCTCTCAACGGCGGGGCTTCTCGTCCTGGCCGCCTGCGGATCGAAGACAGCGAGCTCTTCAGGCTCCCAGAGTTCCGGGACGGAAACCGCCGCATCCACGGGGGTGAGTGGTGCAGCCGCTTCGAGTGGCAAAACGACCACTTACCCCGTCACCATCAAGCACGCACAGGGGGAGACCACGATCAAGGAGGCGCCTCGGCGTGTCGTCGTCCTGGACTACGGCGTCCTGGACTCCATGACCGCACTGGGGCTGGCCGATCTCGTCGTCGGGGTTCCGAAGAGCGGCGGCAACCTGCCCGAGTCACTGTCCCAGTTCCAGGATGACAAGTACAAGGACATGGGAGGCCTCAAGGAGCCCAAGGAGGAGGCGATCGCCGAGGTCGGGCCGGACCTGGTGATCGTCGCGGGCCGCACCGCCAAGTCCTATGGGACCTTCTCGCAGAAGTTCACCACGATCGACATGAGCGTCAAGCCGCAGGGCGCGAGCGGGTCGGCCGCGGCCACACCGGAGCAGGGCGGTGAAGGAGGTAACGGAGACAAGGGCAAGAAGAATGAGCCCTCCGCCTCGATGACTGAGATCCTCACCAGCCATGCCACGATCCTGGGGTCGATCTTCGGAAAGACGAGTGAGGCCGAGGCCAAGGTCAAGGAGTTCACCGATGCCGCCGCAGAGGTTGCTGCCCTGGCCAAGAACACCGGCAAGGGGCTGTGCCTCATGACCACCGGCGGCAAGGTGAGCGCCTTCGGCAAGGGCTCCCGCTTCGACGTCCTCTTCGACGAGTTCGGCGTCTCAGAAGCTGTTGAGAACGTCAACGAGGCGACCCACGGTGAGGCCGTCTCCTTCGAGTTCATCGGACAGGCCAACCCCGACGTCCTCTTCGTCCTGGACCGCGATGCCACGATCGGTCAGGAGGGCTCCTCCGCCAAGGAGATCCTTGACAACGAGCTGGTCACCGTCACCAACGCCTGGAAGAACAACAAGGTCCACTACCTCAACGGGCCCGATTGGTACCTGCTTGGCGCCGGCTTCGGAGTCAGCCCGCGCATGGCCAAGGAGATCAGGGGCGACCTGTCCGCATGAGCCTCAAGCGCCCTGACGTCGCCTCTGGGGCGCGGCGATTGGGGCTGCCTCTCCTGATCAGTGGCATCCTGCTTCTGCTCGCCCTGGGGTTCGTATCGGTGTGTATCGGAGTGGCGGACTTCGATCCAGCGGATCTGGTCCGCTCCAGTTCGCAGGGTCGCTCCATGCGCCTCTTCATGGTCTCCAGGGTGCCGCGCACTCTGGCGGCTGTCCTGTCCGGCTCGGGCATCGCCGTGGCGGGAGCGGTCATGCAGATGAGCGTACGCAACCGCTTCGTCTCCCCGACCACGGCCGGGACGACCCAGTTCGCCGTCGTCGGGCTGCTGCTCGTGGCTCTCTTCGCACCGGGCACCAGCGTCCTGGGTAAAATGGCGGTGGCCTGCGCGTGCGCGGTCGCGGGATCGGCCGTCTTCCTGTGGCTGCTGCACCTACTGCCCCACCGGCGCACACCCGACGACGTGACCGTTCCTCTCATCGGTCTCATGCTCGGCGGAGTGGTGGGAGCGGGCACCACCTTCGTGGCCTGGCGTCACGACCTGCTTCAGTCACTGGGATCCTGGACCGCCGGCGACCTCTCCCGGGTGCTGGCCGGACGCTATGAGCTGCTGTGGCTGGTGGCCCTGATGGTCCTGCTCCTCTACCTCGCCGCCGACCGCCTCACGGTGGCGAGCCTCGGGGCGGAGACGGCTACCGGGCTCGGACTGAGCTATCACCGCACCATCAACCTGACGATCATGGCCGCAGCAGTCATGACGGCAGTCAGCGTCGTCGTCGTTGGGAGCCTGCCCTTCCTCGGGCTCGTGGTCCCCAACGTCGTCTCCCGGCTCATGGGAGACAACCTGCGTCGAAGCCTGCCGGTCATCGCCGTGGGCGGCGCAGTCCTGACGTTGGGCTGTGACATTGCCGGACGCGTGGTCCGCTACCCCTACGAGATTCCCCTGTCCGTCATCATGGGTGTCGTCGGTGCCGGTGTCTTCGCCGTACTCATCCTGCGAGGAGTGGAACGTGGCTGACGTGCTGTCCCGACGTCGTCGCCGGGAGAACCGGAGTGCCGTTCTTCGCCTCGTGGTCGTCCTGGTCCTGGTACTTGCGGCCGGCGGAGTCTTCCTGGTCATCAACGCCTTCGACCCGTTGCTGGTCCTGCCCTACCGGTTGCCCTCCCTGGGGGCACTCGTATGCGTGGGATGGGCCAGCGGCGTCTCCACCGTCATGTTCCAGACCGTCACGGGCAACCGGATCCTCACGCCCTCCGTGCTCGGCCTGGACGCGCTCTACGCCCTGCTGCAGGTCGTTCTCCTCCTCATGCTGGGAGCAGTGGGATTCTCCTCCCTGCCGGACCCGTGGGCCTTCGTTCTGACACTCGTGGTGATGATCGGGGTGTCCGTGACGTTCATGGGAGCCGTGCTCGGCGCCAGACGCTCGGTGACCACGCTGGTGCTTCTGGGCGTCGTGCTGGGAACCTTCCTGCGCTCGGGGACCACCTTCATCCAGCGACTCCTGGCCCCCAACGACTTCCTCGTCCTCCAGGACCGGCTCTTCGCCTCCTTCGGCTCTGTCAACCCGGACCTGCTGGTGCTATCGCTCGCTCTGACCGCCGTGGTCTCGATTCTGGCGATCCGTGAGTTGCGGGCGCTCGACATTGTGGCCCTCGGTCCCGACGTCGCCACTGCGCTGGGAATCGACCATCGCCGTATCAGCCGGCGCGTCATGGTCATGGTGGCCGTCCTGGTATCGGTGTCCACGGCCCTGGTTGGGCCGATCATGTTCCTGGGGCTGCTCGTGGCCCACCTGGCCTACTGGGCCGCCGGCACCAACCGTCACGTCATCACCGTACCCATGTCGGCGCTCGTAGCCATGCTCGTGCTCATCGTCGGGCAGACGGTATTGGCGCATGTCCTGGACGCGGACAACATCCTGTCCGTCATCATCGAGTTCCTCGGTGGGCTCACCCTCATCGTCCTGATCATCAGCTCCAGGAGGCGTTCATGATCAAAGTGCGTGGTCTCGCCAAGTCGTACGGCGAGCGTCAGGTCCTCTCCGACGTTGACCTCGATCTGCCGACCGGCGGAGTGATCGGGCTGGTCGGCGCCAATGGGGCAGGCAAGTCCACACTCCTGTCCGTCATGGCTCGACTCCTGGGGGCCGATGCCGGCACCGTGGAGGTCGGTGGACTGGACGTCACCACGACCCCGGGGCGCCAGCTGGCCACCGTTCTGTCCGTCCTCAAGCAGGACAACCACCTCGCTGTGAGACTGACCGTGCGCGACCTGGTGGGTTTCGGCCGCTACCCACACAATCGGGGACGCCCCACCGAGCATGACGAGACGATCGTCGACCAGGCCCTGGAGTGGATGGACCTGACTGACCTGGCCGATCGCTACCTCGACGAGATGTCCGGCGGGCAGCGCCAGCGCGCCTTCGTCTCCATGGTGCTGGCCCAGGAGACGCCCTACATGCTCCTGGATGAGCCCCTCAACAATCTGGACATGGTCCACTCGGTGGCCATGATGCGCCGCCTACGCGCGGCTGCCCACGAGCTTGAGCGCACAGTGGTCATCGTCATGCATGACATCAACATGGCCGCCGCGTGGTCGGACCGGATCGTCGCCATGCGTGACGGCAGGGTCGTCCTTCAGGGGACTCCTGAGGAGACGATGACCCGGGAGTGCCTCAGCGAGGTCTTCGGCATGGACGTGCCCGTTCACGAGGTCGACGGCAGGCGCGTCGCTCTCGTGTGGGGCTGATCCTCACCAGCCGGCGCTCAGCGGCGCCGACTGGTTCAGCCGAGTGGCTTAGAAGCGCTCGGGGTAGCCGAGCTGTAATGAGGTGACCTCGTCCAGGGCGTGGCGGATCTGGACCGGGAGCTCCAGGTCATCGGCTGAGAGCACGCCCTGGAGCTGGGCCGGCGTGCGCGCCCCCACGACGGTGGAGGCGATCCCGGCGGCGTCACGGGCCCAGGCCAGGGCCACCTCGGCCGGCTTGCGGTCCAGGCCGGAGGCCGCGGTGGCCACGGCCTCGACCACGCCCCGGTGCGGATCGCCCAGGTAGGGCGACACGTAGGAGCGCAGGTGCGGTGAGGCGGCTCGCGAGTCCGGTGGGATCGTGGCCCGGTACTTGCCCGTGAGGACTCCCCGCCCCAGGGGGGCGTAGCCCAGGATGCCGAAGCCCAGGGCCTGGGAGGCGGGCATGAGCTCACGCTCGATGCCCCGGGAGAGCAGGGAGTGCTCCACCTCGACGGCGGCCAGCCCCGGACCCCGGCCACCCTCGTTGAGCAGGTCGTACATGCGCACTGATGCCCAGGCCGGGTGGTTGGCGATCCCCACGTAGCGGGTGCGCCCGGAGGAGACGGCCAGGCTCAGGGCGTGAGCCGTCTCCTCCAGGGACGTGGTGGAGTCCGGCACCTGAACCAGCAGCAGGTCGAGGTGGTCGGTGCCCAGGCGGGACAGGCTGGGGTCGA
>ERZ773099.1920-NODE-1920-length-14861-cov-10.738349_pt1 | contig 14861 bp, 12 predicted proteins | sample MGYA00511120_ERZ773099 | MGnify/ENA primary metagenome ERZ773099 (study PRJEB29015, sample SAMEA2738012) | human oral metagenome | biome: human oral; feature: human-associated habitat; material: dental | place: China | collected 2104 ... | reverse complement strand
CGAGTCCCGCGAGCGCCCCCAGGGCGGTCAGGCGGGCGGGGACGTCGGCGGGCGAGTTGGCGTGGAGGGTGGCCCAGCCGCCCTCGTGACCGGTGTTGAGGGCGGTGAGGACGTCGCGCACCTCGGGGCCTCGGCACTCGCCCAGGACGATCCGGTCGGGGCGCATGCGCAGGGCGGTGCGCACCAGGGAGGTCATGGGGACCGCGCCGACGCCCTGGACGTTGGCCCCGCGCTCCTGGAGGTGGACGACGTGGGGGTGGTCGGGGCGCAGCTCGGCGGCCTCCTCGATGCACACGATGCGCTCGTCCTCCGGGACGAGCCCGAGCAGGGTCGCCAGGAGGGTGGTCTTGCCGGTTCCGGTGGCGCCGGTGACCAGGCAGCTGGCACGGCGGGCCACGAGGGCGGCCAGGACGTCGTCGAGGCCGGGGGCGATGGTACCGGCCTCGGTGAGCTCGGCCAGGGTGAAGCCGCGGCGGCGCTTGGTGCGCAGGCTGATAAGGGTGCCGTCGGCGCTCAGGGGCGGCAGGACGGCGTTGAGCCGGGTGCCGTCGGGCAGGGTTGCGTCAACGACGGGACAGGCGTCGTCGAGGCGCTTGTGAGCGGAGGCGGCCATGCGCACGGCCAGGGCCCGCACCTGGGGCTCGTCCATGGAGGCGGCAGGGACGGGTTCGAGGCCGTGTCCCCGGTCGATCCAGGTGCGTCCGCCGCTGACGAGGACGTCGGTGACGCCGTCGGTCTCGACGAGGGGCTGGAGAAGCGGTCCAGCGCCGTCGACGTCTGCGCGCACCCTCCGGCCGAGGCGGGCCATGCCGACCTGGCCGGTGGAGGGGTCGGCGGCGTCGCTCAGGGCCTCATCCAGCCCGGCGCCGCGAGCCAGGGCGCTACGTACGCGGACGACTTCCGGGTTGCCGGCCTGCGGGGAGCCGTGGGGGCCGTGGGGACCGGAGTTCACAGTGGCCATGGCTCACCGCCCTGCCTTCCGGTCGAGTCACTGGTCCGCTCGGCGGCTCGCTCCGTGATTCGTCTTGCGGTTCTCCCGGTGACGGCTGCCACCGACCCGGGCGTCTCAGGGATGAGGACGCAGGCCAACAGCTCTCGGGTCAGGGCGGTGGCGGCGCGTCTGGTGGCCGATCGGGCCCGGACCGGGTCCTCCCCGAGGGCGAGGCGCTTGCTCAGGATCCGGTCGGTGGGGAACCGGCCCAGGACCGGGCAGCCGGTGATGAGCTCGAGATCATCGGCGGCGACGTCCTCGCCCGTCTGGCGCACCACGAGCCACACCGGCGTGCCCGAGCCCGGGCCATCGGGTTCGGCGGGGGCGTCGCCGTCGGGCTCTTCTCCTCGCAGCCGTGAGGCGATGGTCTCCGCGGCGACGGCCGAACGCAGGTCGAGCCCGGTGACGAGCAGGATCCGGGCGCCCGGCGGCGCAGGCGCTCCTCGGGGCAGATCCACCAGGACGACGTCGTGCTCGGTGCGCATCGCCCTCAGGACCGCTTCCACGCAGGGCAGAGGCCCGCCGCGGGTGTCGCCGGTGAGCACCGGTATGGCGTGCCACACGGGCAGGGCCCCGACCAGGTGCCCGGGGCGGAAGGCAGACTCCTCCGCCGGAAGGTCCGCCCAGCGCAGGCCGGTGAGCACCGCCTCCCCGCACAGCAGGTCCAGGCCGCCGGCGGGATCCAGGTCCATCACCGCCACCCGCCGACCGGCCCGGCTCAGCGCCCAGGCCAGGTGCAGCAGCAGGGTACTGGCTCCCAGACCTCCGCGAGCGCCGGTGACGGCCAGGACCCGGGCCGCCGGACCGCGCCTCTGCTCCGGGGGCGCGCCCGCTGCTGCGTCTGCCGTCTTCTCCACTGCCTCCAGGGACTTCATGCCACTCCTCCGTTCCGGTGTGCGGTGACGCCTCGGCGCCCGTCCTGCTCCTAAGAGTGCGGGCCCGTCCTCGGGGGCGCCTGTTGACCTCGTCGGACCTGTGGACACGGGGTGCAGATCGATGACTGTGGCCCCGGGCGGCCCGCGGCCGGGCGCCGCGCGCGGCTGCCGCGGCGTTTTCGACACGTTCCTGCAGCACTTGTCCGATTGAGGGGCTCACCCACCTGACACCACGGGCGACCTCGTGATGAGATGTGCCCATGAGCGCGCAGGCTCGCGCAAGCGACCCCTCCCAACCGACTGCGGCGTCACCGGCGACGCCACCGACCGTCCCTTCGGTAGCGTCGGCGGAGCCGGCCGCCATCGTCCCCGCACCCACCGGACAGCGTGCCGCGGCCTACTTCGACCTGGACAAGACGATCCTGGCGACGTCGTCGACCTGGGCGCTGGGCACCCCGATGCGGCGCAGCGGCCTCATCTCCTCGCGGGCGCTGGCATACGGGCTCATCGCCCAGATCCCCTACCTCCTGGTGGGCGCCGGCACCCGGCAGTCGACCAGCCTCATGGAGCAGCTGGCCCACATGTCCGCCGGCATCAGCCGCCACGACCTCGTGGCCGTCGTCGAGGGGGCCCTGGCCACGGCGATCGAGCCGGCCGTCTACGCCGAGGCCCTTGACCTCATCGAGGCCCACCACCGGGCCGGCCACGACGTCGTGGTCGTCTCGGCCTCCATCTCCGAGATGGTCTCCCCCATCGCCCGTCTCGTGGGGGCCGACCGCGCTGTGGCCACCCGCATGGAGGTGGGCGAGGACGGCCTGTTCACCGGACGCATCACCCGTTCCATGCTGCACTCGGAGAAGGTCGTCGCCCTGCGGGAGGACGCCTCCGCCCACGGCATCGACCCGGCCCGGTGCTGGGCCTACTCCGACTCCATCTCCGATGAGCCGATGCTCAGCGCCGTCGGTCACCCCGTCGCCGTCAACCCCGACCGGGACCTGCGGCGCATGGCCCAGGAACAGGGCTGGCCGGTGCGCGACTTCGCCCGACCGGTGCGGCTGAGGCCGCGCTGGGAGCCCCCGCACCTGTCGACCCGGGCCGCCCTGATCGCCGGGGCGGCCGGTGCTCTCATTGTCGCGGGCGCCGCCGCCTGGCTGATCGCCCACCGCGGCGGGCGCGGCAGGGCCTGAATCGTCCGGAGTCCGGGGCACCCGCAGAGCCGGTGACGAGCCGGCTACCTGCCTGACCGGTGTCAGGCGATTCGCATGATTCAAAGCCTGTTACCTGTATGAACCGTCTACCGACGTCAGGATGGCAGCGGCAGGGCGCCCCCGCCCTGATCGGCGTCTGAACCGGCCGCCCACCGCCCGATCACCCGGCCCTCCAGGTGCCCGCCTGCACCGCCCGGCACAGGCGCTGGGCCTCCTGCACTCCCACGAGCACGGCCTCGGCCTGCCACACCACCCAGGTCACGACCCCCTCCATCGTGCCCGAGGCATAGGCCGCAGCGGCACCGGCGCAGGCAGACGGCACCCGCCCGGGGTACAGATCGCTGACCGCCGTACCCGTGGGCTCGACCCCGTCGCGCACCAGCAGGTGGCGCACGAGCAGCCGGCCCACGGCGGCGTTCCCGGCCGTGAAGGGCCGCGCCGCCAGCATCTCGGCGTGGACGACGGCGGCCCGCACCAGCGCCGGAGCCCGCGCGACCTCGATGAGCTCCACCAGCCCCGCCAGCCGTGCCGCCAGCTCATCACCCTGCGGGGCCCGACCCGGCCCGCCCTCCCGGGCAGGCACCCGACCGGCACGCGGCGCACCGACCTCCTCCAACCCCACCTGGCCGCCGGCGGCCAGGGGCCCGACGACGTCGCGGTGCAGCACGGCCAGCAGCGCGCGCGCCGGGGGCACCACGGGCCGGCCCTGCCCCACCAGGTCCGGCATCCAGCCGACCAGGCGGGTCCCGGCGCGCCACAGCCCGGCCACGGCGTCCAGGCCCGGGTCCCCCGTGGCGGCCTCGGTCAGGGAGGCGGAGGCCACGTGCTCGCGCAGCACCTCGGCGGGCACCACGGCCCCCTCCACGCCGCCTGAGGCGATGGCCCCCCGGATCGCGGCCTCGGCGCGGGCCTCGCGCCACCGGCGCCGCAGGGCCTCGTTCCATCGCAGCTCGGCGCAGGCCTCACGCACCGCGGCCTCAGCGGCGCGCACCCGCTCATCGGCCGCCACCGCCCGCAGCGCCCCCGGCACAGAGGAGGCCTCGGACGCGGAGGACGGCGCCCCGACGGCATCCGCCGCATTCGACCGTCCGGCCAACGAGTCGGAACGGGCTTCATCCCCGATCGCCCCGGCCATGCCGCGCCTCTTCGGCGCCCCGGCCGATGACGGCCCGATCCCCACGGACATTCGCACCACGCGCCCACTGTGTCACATGACCGCCGTCCCCGGTCAACGGTCGCCAACCGCGACCAGCAGCAGCCGGCGGTGCCCAACGCTCCCTGGACCTCGACGAATCCCACATGGGTCAGACTCACCCCCTAGACTCGGCCAGGTGAGTGACTCCCCCTCCCATCACGCCCCGGGCTCAGCCCCACAGCCCGCCCCCGCAAGCGCTTCGGGGCAGCCGCCGCGCAGCCGCAGACCCGATTACGTGCTCACCGCCGTCGTCGGAGTCATCCTCGCCACGGCCGTCCCCGTCCTGCTGGGTGCGGCCGACGCCGCCCCGGGCTCGGTCCTGCGCGTCGGCCTGCTCCTCGGCACGATCCTGCTGGCCTCCTTCGCCGCCGCCGCGCTGTTCGCCGCCCGCTCCTCGCTGGGTGCGCTCGCCACCGCCCTGACCGCCCTGGCGGCCCAGTCGGCCGTCTTCATGGCCCCCATCCACGCCGCCTCCCTGCCCCACCCCTGGCTGCAGAAGCTGATCAGCACCGGGTTCATGCTCGTTCTGGCGGGCATGTGGCTCGGTGGCTCCTGGGGGATGCGTATGGCCCGCCGCGCCGGCCACGCCCAGGGCCATGCCGCCTTCCGTCTCACCCAGGCCGATCGGACCGTGGGTTCCACTCCGACGCCGCCGCCCTCGCGCCGGCGCGACCACCTCCTGTCCCTGCCCTGGGTCATCGCCGGGCTGGCGCTGGCGGCCTTCCTGCTGCCCCGCTCCTACCTGCGGGCGGTGGCCCCTGGCATCCACACCGGGCCGCTGATGCTCGGGGCCATCCTCGTCTCCTTCGCCGCCCTGGCCGCGGCCGCCGCCTCGACGGCGCGCTCCACCCTCGGTGCGCGTCTCACCGGTCCGTTCCTCGTCCTACTGGCGGTCCCGGCACTCAGTGGCGATATGATCCCTGGCAGCCGGCTGGTCTCCAGGATCCTGCCTTACGGCCCGGACGCCATCGTGCTCGCCGCCATCGGAATCGAGCTCATGGCGATCGGCTGGGGAGCCCACATGGCTCGCCGCACCGGCCGTGCTAACGCTCTGGCCCGGTTGCGCTCCGGCGTCTGAGGGTCCCATACCCGCAGTCGTGCCCTGGGGACGACCATGCCGTCCCTTTCGGCGTCCCCACCCCTACTACTACCGTGTGCATGCGTAAGGAGACCTCGTGAGCACCGACAACACAGACCGCACCACCCCCCAGACGCCCAGCAGGTCAGACGGCGTCGCCCCGGCCGCCCCGACGGCGCCGACCTCCGCCGCAGGGCCGCTGACGTCGGACACCCCCACCACGGGGGAGGCGACGGTCGACCTGGCCGACGAGGCTCTCGCCTCCCTGAAGAACCTCGCCGACACGCTGGCCCGGGCGTCCCAGACGACAGCGGCCTCGCCGGTCACACCGGTCACGGCAGCGACGATGGACAGTAGCGCCGGCACCGGCAGTGCCGCCAGTCCCGCCGACGTGAGCACCCCCTCCCCGGCGGCCGAGGCCGCGGGAGCCGATGAGACCGACGACGTCGACGGTCCTGGCACCCCTGGCACCGGTGATGCCGCAGGCGGGACTGGCAGCAGCGACCCGGACAAGGCGGTTGACGCAGGCAGCACCGACGACGCCGGTACCGTGAGCATCCGTCAGGACGAGGGCCGGCAGGATACGACCGGGCACGCGGTCGGCACCGAAGCCGGCACCGGCGTCAACCATGACGCAATCGGCACCGAAGCCGCAGATGAAGCCGGCGACGAGGTCCCCCCGGCGCCGACCGCCCCCGGGGAGGCCGAGGTCGGCACCTTCCCGGTCGGCCGCCCCGCTCAGGACCCGCTGCGCGCTGACGACCCCTCACCCCGCCCCGTGACGACCAAGGCGGCACCAACGCCCTCCGAGCCGTCTGAGACCTCCGAGACCTTCACGACGTCGGTCCCAGGTCCTGCCGCCAGACCGACCACGGACACCGGCGCGGCGACTGCCAGGACGCCTCAGGAGCCGTCCTCCGAGTCAGCTGATGCAGCCCTCGCCCCGGTGGGCGACGCCTCCGGCAACACGAGCGCCGACGATGCGCGGGCCGCAACGGACCAGGCCGGGACGCCCGACATGCCGCCGTCCATTCCGCCATCGTCGGCATCCGGCGGGCCGAAGGCCGAGCCGACTCAGCCCGCTGAGCCCGCAGGACCCGCTGATCCCACCGAGCCGGCCCCGGAACCGGTCCGTCGGAAGGACCCCGTCCCCACAGCGCAGACACCAGCGTCGCCCGGGCGGGCCGCCGATGAGGATGAGCCGCCTGCCGCGGCTGCCGACGCGGCCAGCGCCACGGTCGCGTCGGTGCTCGCCCCCTCGGCCGGCACCGCCGAGGACCCCGCGGGCCCGGTAGACGCCACAGCCCTGGAAGACGTCGCAGACCCGGTGGGCCCGCAGGATGACGATGATCGGGCGGAGACCTCCCCGGAGCCCGGGACCCCGACGACCTTCACTGCCCCCGCCGGCGACCCCGCTGCGAAGGCCGCACCGTTCACCGTGACAACCAGCGCCACGGGGGCCCCGGGTGAGTCCGCACGCAACGGGGTGCTCCTCTCCCCCACCGTTGAGAGCGGCGCGACGGCCGGCGAGGAGTCCGCGCCCTTGACGTCGGCCGCTTCAGCGCCGTCGGCCCTCTCCGCCGCGAGAACAGCGGCGGCCCCGCCCGAGGAGCCGTCACCGGCCCAGCCGACCAGCCCACCGACAGCCGCGTCACCGGCCGAGCCTCCTCTCATACCGGCGGCGGGACCGGTCAAGGAGGCGCCGACCGAGTCCACCCGCGTGTCCACGATGGACTCCACGGCAGACGCAACGACGGGCTCCACCGCGACGCCCGCAAGGGAGCCGACCGGGGCCCCTGCCGACAGGCCGGCCGACATCCGCCCCTCGGCCCCCTCCTGGCCGGCGACCCCGGCGGCCCGGTTGGTCCGGACAGGATCGGCGGCGAGCGCGTCCACGGCCCGTTCGGCCGAGCCGACACCCTCCGCGCCCCCGACCTCCCCGGCAGGCAGCTCTCCGACTGCCGAGTTCTCGACGGACGGGCCCACAGCGGCCGGGTCCGCCTCGGCCCCGCCCGACTACCGCCCCGAGGCCCCCGACCGTGAGGCACCCCCGGCCGAGGCCCTGGTCAGAGCCCCGGCCGCTTCGGCGTCTGCATCCGACTCGGAGACGGCGGAGTCCTCCTCGCACCAGGCGCCCGCCTGGCTCGCGGCCTCCGCACCCCGGGGCCTGTCTACGGCCGCCGACGCCCTGGAGAGCGACGACCCCGAGGAACGCGGCCGACTGCGCGCCAGGCAGGCCGCAGCGGCCATGACCGCCTCCGCCGAGGAGGACGACGACATCCTCCTCAAGGGCGCCAGCACTCCGAGCGCCTCGGACACGCGCACCGAGACCCACTGGGCCGGGGTCCTCATCGCCGTCGTCCTGTTCCCCCTGGCCTGGTTCCTCGTGCACGACGGCGCCGCCGCCCTGACCGGCTCCACCCCCTCGTCCTGGCCGTCCGCCGCCTCGCCGGTGGGCGCCCTGGAGATCCTGGGCGGCACCGCGGCCTGCGCCGCCGCCCTGTTCATGATCTCGCGATCCGCCCTGGGGGCCTTCGTCGTCGGCGCCATCAGTGCGGTCATCGGGCTGCTCTTCGTCCTCATACCGGGAGTCGCCCAGTCGGTCCTCGGCCCGACCATTGACCGGCTCCAGGCCCACTCCGACCTGGGAAACGCCCTGTCCACCTACGTCATGGACGATGGCCTGTCGGGCCGCTTCGTCCTCATGGGCGTGCTCACGATCATGGTCGCCGTCGTCGCCCACCGGGCGCGCCGGGCCGGCCGGCACGAGCAGGGCACCGACGGCCACCGTCACCGTGCCTGACCCCGACGCCGTCCACCCGCCGACCGGGCCACGGCCGGTTCCGCGGATGCAGACCGTCGGTGACGCCGCTCGCAATGCGGTCCCGATCATCGTCGGCTACGTGACCCTGGGGCTGGCCGCCGGGATGCTGCTGGTCGCCCAGGGGCTGTCCTGGTGGTGGGCGCCGGTGTGGAGCCTGGTCATCTACTCCGGAACCATGCAGATGCTGCTGGTGCCACTGGCCGGAGGCGGCGAGCCGCTGGCGACCATCGCCCTGTCCACCGGCTTCGTCTCGGGTCGGCACGTCTTCTACGGCCTGGGCTTCCCCCTGGACCGGGTGCGCGGCGGACTGCTCATCCGCCTCTACGCCGTCCACGCGATCACCGACGAGGTCTACGCGCTGCTGGCGGCCCGTGACCGGCGGGCCATGAGCGGGCGCTACCTGGTGACCGTCGAGGCGATCAGCCACTCCTCATGGGTGGCGGGCACCACCGTCGGAGCACTGACCGGGACGGCGCTGGTCTCCCTGGTGGGCGAGCGCATCGAGCTGCTCGGTTTCGTGCTCACGGCGCTGTTCGTGGTCCTGGCCATTGAGAACTGGCGCAATCACCCCGATATCGGGGTGCTGTGCCTGGGGCTGGTGGCCGGCGGCGTCGGTCTGGCGATGGGCGGATCGGCGGCGCTGCTGACCGCACTGATGATTCTGGCTCTCGGCCTCGTGGGCCTGTACGCCTGGCGCGGCCGCCGGCGAGGGGACGGCTCTCCTGCGCCGACGACGGGGCAGAGGGCCGGCTGATGCTCACCAACCCGCAGATCGCGGTCGCCGTCGCGGTCGTCGCCGTCATCACCTTCTCCTGCCGGATCGCCCCCTTCGTGCTGCTGCGAGGGCGCAAGGACAGCGCGCTGCTGGCCTTCCTGTCCCAGGCGATGCCCCTGGGCGTGATGATCGTCCTGGTGGCCTACACGCTGGACGGCGTGAGCCTGTCGCCGTCGACCTGGCTGCCGGCGGCCGGCGGCATCGGGACAACGGCAGGTCTGCACCTGTGGCGGCGCTCGATCGGCCTGTCGCTCATCGGCGGCACCGGCGTCTACGTCGCCCTCAGTCTCCTGCTGGCCTGACCCGCCGCGGCCGGTGGCCGGCCATGTAGAAGACGATGAGGGCCACGTAGGTGACCACGCTCAGCCAGGCACTGACCAGCCCGAGGAGTGCAGCCAGGGAGTAGAGCCACGGCCCCATCATGAACCGCTGAGTCATGGACCGTACCTCCGCCTGCGTCACCTCCGGCTGCAGGCGGCTCCGATCCCGGATCGCCGCGCGCCACAGGGCGTTGAAGAACAGCCCGCCGACCACCATGACCGCCCCGTAGAAGACAGCGCCCGTACGCTCGTCATGCCCCGACTCCAGGGAGCGCGTCAGCACCGAGGTTGCGAAGGGCAGGAAGGCGACGTCGAGCAGAAGGAAGAGGTTGCAGATGAGCATCCACTGATCGACGCTGCGCACCCTCGCGAAGATGGCGTGATGATTGAGCCAGACCTGCCCCACCAGGAGGAAGCTGAGCACGAAGCCCACGTAGCTGGGCCATAGGGAGGCCAAGGAGCCCAGGAGGCGCCCGCCGTCCTCGGGCAGCTTGATCTCCAGGCTCAGAAGCGTGATCGCGATGGCGATGACGCCGTCGCTGAAGGCCTCCAGGCGCCCAGGCGAGATCAGGGCCGGCTCATCGTCTCCTCCACCGCCGCCGGCTCTGGCAGAGGGCTCGACCTCGGGCTCCTTGTCGGCAACGGCATCGGAGGCGGCAGTCTCATGGCGGCCATGAGAGTCCTCGTCCGTGTCATGGTGACGATCAGTGGTCATGCCGCTTCCCTCCGGCTGCTGGCGGAAACCTATGACGCGCGCGGGGCCATCCGTATCCACCTTACTGCCGCCGGGGGCATTCCGCGCCAGCGGGGACCTTTCACCGCGGCCGGGGACGTCTCACGCCTGCAGGATTTCGGGACTTCTGCGCGTGAGATGTCCCCGCCAGCGGTACCGGGCGCTGACCAGTAGGCTGCGGCCGTGCCTGTCGACGTCAACCGCCCCGGCCCCTGGGCCCACCGCGATCTCACCGCCCGCGGCACCCGTTTCCATGTCGCGCTGGCGGGTCCCGAGGCCCCGAGCGGCAGCGGGCCCCTCACGCTCCTGGTCCACGGCTTCCCCGAGTGCTGGTGGACCTGGCGCCACATCGTCCCCGCTCTGGCACAGGCCGGGCACCGGGTGGCCGCCCTCGACCTGCGGGGCTTCGGCGGCTCGGACCGCCCACCCTCGGGCTACGACCTGGTGACGCTGGCCCAGGATCTGGCCGCCGTGGTCCGTTCCCTGGGCCACGAGCGGGCCGTGGTCGTAGGCGCGGGGCTCGGCGGCCAGGTCGCCTGGGCGCTGCCGCATGTGGCCCCGGGCCTGACGACAGCAATCGTCCCGGTGGGCGCCCCCCATCCGCTCGCGCTGCGGTCGCTGCGGGCCCGGGCGCTGTCGGGGCCGGCACTGCAATACGCGAGTCTGCAGATCCCGGGTCTGGCCGAACGCCGCCTGCGCAGCCGCAGTGCGCTGGAGGGCCTGCTGCGCTCCTGGGCCGGGCCGTACACCCGGGAGGCGGTGGCTGAGGAGGCCGCCTACTACGCCGAACTCCTGTCCCGACCCGGTGCCGCCCACAGCGCCCTGGAACCGCTGCGTAACCTCATGCTGTCGCGAGCGGAGACGGCGGCGCTGGGCAAACCGGTGGCGATTCCCGTCCTGTCGGTCCAGGGCGAGCTCGACCCCGTCCAGCCCGCCCAGGCCTACGCGCGCGACACCCACCACGTGACCGGCAACCTGCGCCAGGCGACAATCCGCCGCTCGGGCCACTTCCCGCAGGAGGAGGCCCCGGCCGAGCTCGTCCGGGCCCTCCTGACCTTCCTGGCAGACGTCGCCCCAGCAGTCTGACACGCAGCGCCGACTCACACGGGCTGGCGCAGATTCTCCATGAGAGGTCGGCGGTCGAGCTGTGCGGGCAGCCAGGTGGTCGCCACCGCCAGTGCCAGCGAGATCCCGCTGACAAGCGCCAGCAGCCCCACCGGGGCCGAGGAGACCAAGACTGTCATCCCGCCCCCGGAGTACAGCGCGGCGTAGACGGCGCTGAAGGCGGTGGCCGCCAGCCCGAAGAGGATGCCGGTGACGGCGTAGATGACACCCTCCAGCGCGGTGGACGCCAGGACCGTGCTGGTCCGCGCCCCGATGACCCCCAGCAGCGCGCCCTCCTGGCGCCGGGCCCGCCCCACCATGGCGATATTGGCGATCCCGCCGACGCCGGCGATGAAGAAGATCGGCACCGCGACAGTGAGGAACCCGTTGATCGAGCCCTGCGCGCCGGTGGCCTGCCCTGCGCCGACGGCAGCGTAGACGGTCCCGGTCATGGCCACGGCGATGGCGAAGGGGACGATCGTCGTCATCGACAAAGAGGCGCGGTGGCGGGCATTGGCGCGGGCGGCGAACCAGGCGGGGCTGCGGCCCGGGATGAGCGCGGTCCACCAGGTCAACAGCGGCCGCAGGGTCCAGTTCGGCACGACCAGGGCAGCGATCGCGGCGATGAGCCCCATGGAGCCGCCGACGACCGCGCGCTCCCCCGGGTCGTTGAGGTTGGCACCGGCGGCGACCATCTCCGCCCTCTCCGCCTCGTTGAGAGGCATGGCGTTGTCGAAGGGAACCAGTACCAGGGCCAGGACCAGGACACCGACGATCACCCACTGCCACCACCGGGTCCGGGTCTGCGGAGCCGTGGACTCTCGCAGCGCCTGCATCTCGGGGACCAACGCCGCCCGCCGAGCCGGCCCCATCCCGCCCAGGACGCAGAAGAGCGTCGTCACGGCGATGGTCAACGGCACCCCGAAGCCCGACATGACAACCGGCAGGTCGTGCGGGAAGCCCTCGAACTCGCGCCAGGTGAGCAGGTAGACGCGGGCCAGTGGAAGGGAGGCCGCCACCCCGAGGGCGCCTCCGAGCAGACCGATCGCCCCGACCTGCGCCAGGATGATGCGACGGATGCGGCTGCCGGGGATGCCCAGGACCTTCCACAGCGCGTGCGAGCGCTGCTGGGCCGAGACGGTGAGTCCCAGCGTCGTGGACAGGATGACGGCGGTGGCCAGCCCCGCGTAGGACACGAGGCTGGAGCCGATGATGTGGGAGGCGTTGATGAGCTCCGCCGATCCCTGGGACTGCGCCCAGCTCAGGGCGCTGTACCAGGCGGTGATGATGACGCCGATGATGGCGCCGCCGACGGTGGCGACGAGCAGCGACCACAGCCATTGGCGGGCGTGGTGGCTCAGGTCGTTCCAGATGAGTGTGACCATGTTCTTCTCCTGCTCCTGTCTCGCTCAGGCGGCGCGCGCAGCTCGGGCCGAGTGGACGAGCTCGGCGATCTGGCGGGCGTCACGGCAGCTGGTCCACTGCACCAGGTGCCCCTGGCTCATGACGGCGACAGCGTCGGCCTTGGCGGCGGCCTCGACGTCGTGCGTCACCATGACCACGGTGGTCCCCTGCTCGGTGAGCCGGCGCAGCCAGTCCAGGACGAGGGCGGCGGAGCTCAGATCGAGGGCGCCCGTGGGCTCATCGGCGAAGACGATCCGGGGACGGCTGGCCATGACGCGGGCAATCGCCACGCGCTGGCGCTCCCCGCCGGAGAGCTGGTGGGGCTTGAGACCGGCGCGGTGTGCGAGCCCGACGGCGTCGAGGGCCGCCCGGGTCTGGGCGTCGCTCAGGGGGCGTCCGGCCAGGCGCGAGGGCATGGAGACGTTGTCGGCGGCGCTTAAGGAGGCGATGAGGTTGTACTCCTGGAAGACGAAGCCGACGTGGCGGGCACGGAACCGGGCGCGCTCGGCCGGCCGCATCCCGGAGGTGATGGTGCCGAGCATGGTCACCTGGCCGTCGGTGGGCTCATCGAGGCCGGCCATGCAGTGCAGCAGCGTCGACTTGCCAGAGCCGGAGGCTCCGACGATGGCGGTGAAGCTGCCCTCGGGCAGGTCGGCGTCGACGTGGTCCAGGGCGGTGACGCGGGCGTCCTGGCGGCCCGGCACATCGTAGACGCGGGTGAGGCCGCGCAGTCGGATGGCGACGGACGACGAGGCGGCCGTCTCGGGAGGCGGCGTGGATGAGGCGGAGGCAGCGGTCGGGTCGGAGGGCGTGAACGGCGGGTGAGCAGTCATGCCCCCCAGCCTGACGGCGCCGGCCCTCCCATCCCATCCTGCCATCTGGCGGACCGGGGGTGGGGCTAGCCCGACACCGGCCCGGGCCGCCTCCGCGGGCACCGCTCTCAAACGCCCATCAAACGCCCATCTGCGGGCACAGCCCGGCCTCGAGCAGCGCGCACTCACCGCAGCGGGGCGAGCGGGCGGAGCACACCCGGCGCCCGTGCTCGATGAGCCGATGGCAGCCGTCGGTCCAGCGCCACGGCTCCCACAGGGCCGCGATGTCCCTCTCCACTCGCAGCGGGTCCTTCGACGTCGTCCACCCCAGTCGGCGCGAGAGTCGCCCAACGTGGGTGTCCACGGTGATGGCGGGCTGCCCGAAGGCGTTGCCGAGCACGACGTTGGCGGTCTTGCGCCCCACTCCCGGCAGGGAGACGAGGTCCTCGCGGCTGCGCGGGACCCGGCCGTCGAAACGCTCGTCGAGGGCCTGACCGATGCCCAGCAGGTGCCCGGCCTTGGCCCGCTGGAAGCCCAGGGGCCGCAGGATCGCCTCGAGGTCCTCGCGCCGGGCGGCTCCCAGAGCGGCGGCGTCGGGGTAGCGCGCGAAGAGCTCGGGCGTGACGGTGTTGACGCGCGCGTCGGTGGTCTGGGCGGACAGGACGGTGGCGATAAGGAGCTGGAAGGGGCCGTCGTGGTCGAGGGCGCAGACGGCGTCGGGGTAGAGGGCGATGAGCTCGTCGTCGACGGCGCCCGCGCGCCCGGCCGGGTCCGGAATCGCCGAGACCTCGGGCACCGCGTCAGCCGATGCCGCTGCGATCTCACTACTCGCCGACCTGCGCACCTCGTCCTCTTTCCGCGCTCTCTCACCGGCGGCCGGCACCGCCGGAGTCCTTAATCAGGCCTGTGTCCATGAGACCGCTATTGCAGTCGATCCCGTCATCCGTCCGCAACCGCACGTCGTTCAAGACGTGTCACAGGACGCACCCGATTTTGCTCACTCCCCTTTGACCTGCAACACACGGAGGCTACAATGCTCGACGGCGTGCCACAGGTCACAAGCCGTGGCAGGATAGACCCGAGGGCTCCCGCATGCGGGATGCCAGCCCCCTAACCACCAGGAGGATCTCCGTGGAAGACAGCATTATTTCCAGGATCCCGCTCTTCGAGGGCCTCAGCCCCGATGAGCAGGAGGAACTGCGCGCCATGATGACGCAGACGACTCTGCGCCGTGGCGAGACCCTCTTCAATGAGGGCGACTCAGGTGACCGCCTCTACATTCTCCTCTCCGGAAAAGTGAAGCTCGGCCATGCCAGTGCCGACGGCCGCGAGAACCTGCTCGCAGTGCTCGGCCCCGGCGAGATCGTCGGCGAGCTGACCCTGTTCGACCCAGGCCCGCGCTCCACCACCGCCACCGCTGTGGCCCCCACCGAGCTCCTGACGCTGGACCACAACCAGCTCATGACCTTCGTGGAGTCCCACCCGCAGCTGGCCAAGGACATGCTGCGCGCCCTGGCCCAGCGCCTGCGCCGCACCAACACG
>ERZ773099.1919-NODE-1919-length-14861-cov-15.709780_pt1 | contig 14861 bp, 10 predicted proteins | sample MGYA00511120_ERZ773099 | MGnify/ENA primary metagenome ERZ773099 (study PRJEB29015, sample SAMEA2738012) | human oral metagenome | biome: human oral; feature: human-associated habitat; material: dental | place: China | collected 2104 ... | reverse complement strand
CGATGTTTGTGGTGGTGGTACTGCAGAAAGATTTGGGGACGGGTGTGTCACTCGTGGCGCTGGTACTGTCGGTGTTAGCGGTGTCGGGGATGGACGCTCGGCTACTGCGACGCATCGTGCTGGTGATCGCGGCTGCAGCGTTAGTGCTGACGTTCTCATCACCGCATCGCATCGAGCGCGTGATGACCTTTATTCAGGGTGATACGCATCAATCAGCCAGCCGGGATGAAAATAATTATCACATCCAACAGGCGCGCATCGCCATCGGCTCGGGTGGCCTATTGGGCCTCGGTATCGGTAAAAGCGTGCAGGCGACGGGTTACCTGCCAGAGGCGATCAATGACTCGATTTTTGCGGTAATGGGCGAAACATTTGGATTTGTCGGTTTGTTGGTTATCTTGGCACTGTTTTCGGCGTTGCTGCTGAGTTTGCTCAAGGTGACGTCGCGGCTGGCTGATATGCACTTGCGGCTCGTGGTGGCGGGCGTGTTTGGCTGGGTTGCGTCGCACGTGTTGATGAATATTGGCTCGATGACGGGGATTATTCCGATGACTGGTATCTCGCTGCCGCTGCTCAGTTATGGCGGCACCAGTATGTTATTTATCGCAGCGGCGCTGGGTCTGGCATTTCAACTATCAGCCTATACGGCGCACAAACCATTAACGGAAGGAGAGGGAAGTGGCAAAGATCTTGGCAGTCGGCGGCGGCTCGGGCGGACACGTTACGCCAGTCGTGGCAGTATGTAAGGAGTTGCGAGCATCAGGTGAGCACGAATTACGGTTCTGGTGTGATCGCAAGTTTGGCGTCAGTGCTCGCGGTATTTTTGGTAAATTTGATGAGACGATCCCGGTTGAGCTGATTATCGCTGGCAAGATCCGCCGCTACCACGGTAAAAGTATGGCATTTCATCTTCGACCGTCAATTTTGCTACCGAATCTGCGCGATATCTTTCTGGTGGGGGTTGGATTTATTCAGAGCTTTTGTAAGTTGCTCAGGTGGCGGCCAGATGTAATTTTTATCAAGGGCGGCTACGTCTGTCTGCCGGTTGGCTATGCAGCGCGGCTGCTGAAGATCCCGCTGGTGCTGCATGATTCGGATGCGCATCCAGGGCTAACTAATCGGCTATTGGCGCCATTTGCTGCCAAGATCGGCACCGGGGCGCCGCTGGAGCATTATAATTATCCTGACGTCAAGGCGGAGTACGTCGGCATCCCGGTGGCTGAGGAGTTTCGGCCGTACAGTGCGTCCGAGCGGCGACAGCTAAAGGCGAAGCTTGGCTTCGATCCGGCGCGGCCACTGGTGGTGGTAACTGGCGGTGGACTGGGGGCAGCGCGCCTCAACGAAGCGGTGGTAGCCACGCGCGAGCAGCTGCTGGCCGAGGCGTCGGTATTCTTGATCTCTGGTAAGCATCAGTTTGACGAGCTGAAAGAGCGTGTTGATAGCCGGGCGGGCTGGCGACTAGAAGCGTTTGTTAATCACGGTATGGCTGAAGTGTTGGCGGCAGCGGATGTGGTGGTGGCGCGGGCTGGTGCGACGACGCTGCTGGAGCTGGCGGCGCTGCATAAACCAGCGGTCATCGTGCCGAATGGTATGTTGACGGCTGGTCATCAACTGAAGAATGCCAAAGTATATCAGGACGCACTGGCGGCAGTGATCGTTGAAGAGTCGACGCTGGAACAGACGCCAGAGGTGCTGGGCAAGAAGGTCATTGGTCTCGTCAAGTCGCCGCGGATCTTGGCCGGCCTCGGACGAAACATCGGTACATTTGCGAAGCCCAACGCCGCTAAAGACATGGCAGCGATGCTCCTCACTGTCATTCGTCGGCAGGGGAGACGTCGGTGAAATTACCCTTTTCTCGGGCAAAATCTACGCTGGCCACACGCCGCGAAATTGCGGCTCGTCGTCAAGCGGCGCTGATTAATGAGGACAGCTCATTTGAAACAGCCTATCGCCGCAATCGCAACCTCAACACTCGCCACACTGCCTCGCCAGTTGAGACCTCAGAGCGCACGGTTCAGCATGCGAAATCTCGGCGTCGCCGGACGCGGTGGATTATCCTCCTCAGCAGTGCGCTGGTGCTTATTGTCATTGGTCTACTCGCATGGCAATGTACCGTCACGGTTTCGGTGCAAACGCCAGATGCAGCCAGTGCCAAAGAGGCCGATCGCTACCACCGCCTCATCGATGAATACCTTAGCGTACGTCCGGTCGAGCGATTCTTGTTTGTACTGAATCACCAGTCGCTGGCTAGCTTCTTCCTCGAGAAAGCCCCAGAGGTCAAGACGGTTCGCCTCGAGGCCGACCAGCTCGCCAGACCGCGCCTCAAACTTACCTTTCGCCAGCCAGTCGTCCAGTGGACTTCTGGTGATAAGAGCTATTTTGTTGACGATGCGGGCGTGACATTCTCGACCACCTACACGAGCTCGCCGTCAGTCATCGTCAAAGACCGGAGCGGTGTGCCGACCGCCGCCGGCCAGGAGGTCATTAATCGCCGCTTTCTCGGCTTTCTCGGTCAAGCTGTTGCCGGCTTTCGTGAGCATCAGCTAGAGGTTACGGAAATTATCCTGCCGCAAAACACCGTTCGCCAGGCGCTTCTATCAATCAAGGGCCGTCCATACAGCATTAAAATGACCACCGACAGGGAAGCGGCGGCACAGGTGGCGCAAGCGGTCAAGGCTATGACATTCCTCCAGAGCAGTGGCGCGACTCCTGCGTATATCGATGTGCGCGTTAATCAGCGAGTGTTTTATAAGTAGCGGGCAGGGGTGGATTGCTCGTCCGCGCGGGTTGCAGGTCGAGCCACCAATAGGGTAGAGACGTCGCCCCTGATTATATAAGTTCGCTTTTTGTTCGTTTATCAGAGGATTAAGAAAAACATAGTTATAATATCAAAATAGCAAAAAATCAAATAGGGTGCTTGTGGAAAAATAGAGCAGGGGAATAAAATAGGAAAAAGTCAAATGTTTGTAGGTTTAAACCAGCGTGGGATGCTGTGTTTGTCGTGCGCGGCCTCGTACACAAGCGCATATGCCCATGCTAGGCGGTGCCTTATGATGTGGAAAAGTCTACGAGTTGCTTTTTAGACCGTAACGACGTTCAAGTTTGGTAAGGCCTAGCTCGATATTTATTTGAGAGGCGGAGACGACGCTGGCGCCGGAGGTATCCCAAACTCCCCCGATTGAAAGTCGAAAGTGATTAGTATGGGGGTCTGTTTTGTTTATGGTAGCTTGAACGTATCCCGTATTAGCACTCACCGTAGTATGGTGAAAGTCCGGGAGGAGATCCCCCGCTCGTAAGAGATGCTAGGCGAAAAAGTTATAAATGGTATATTAAGTGTATGCATACGAAGTTCAGCGTATCAAAATAACTATAATACGTAAAAGCTACCTTGTGCGACATTAAACTATCTACGAAAAGACGCATGCTCTATCGTCTCTTCGCGATAATATTTTTTGTTTTGTATGTAATGTTAGCTTAGCTTTGACTGCCCTTTACTGGATGCCCCGTGCTGTTACCGTGATTGACGGATAAATCTACCGAATGCGGTTTTGCGGAATTTATTGAAAACTTAGATTTGTTTTACTTACCTCGGCGTTTTATGTTTTATGGATGCTTATACATGAGTCTTGGAGGCTGAAAGCTCAATATGACAAGTTCGCTTTTTGTTCTATCATTTTCAAGCATTGATTTTTGAATGACAAGGGTAGAGTTTTTTCATTTGATGGTTTCGCTATTCCACTAGCCTGCCTCAAATTGCAGCAGGAGTAGGAGTATACTCTTGTGCTGCTCATAATTGAGCTAACAAAGAGCAACTGCGCTTTTGGTGGTCAAGGCGATTTATGAGTGGCCATCGTCAAGCTCTATGACAATAGGCGGCTCTACGTCATTTGCTAGCTAGGGGCGGATCACTGGAAACCAAGTTACGTTTAATGTATTTTGTGATATATTTATATACGAGTTCCTGATGGATTGCTAATAGGACTTGCGCCTGTAGCAGATTCTAGATCGCTCTTACCTGCCCGGGTAACGCCCCGCAAAGCAAGTCGTCGTCCATCAGAGGCGTACCAAAGCAATAACAGGATAAGTGAGTTCCCTGCTATGTTGAATTGACAGGAGATATCAGTTGGTCAGAAAAAATCTTAAACAAACAGATCAGGAAAATAAGAGTAAGCCCGCTGTTAAAAAGCGAAAGCGTGGCTGGCTTATCTTTGGCGGAGTTGTCGTTACTCTTGCTGTTATAGGACATGTCAGCAATATAATGGAGCAATCTCGCCTTGAGAAGGACAACGTCCCTATTATTATCTCTAATGTGGATGAAAACATTAAGCTTGATTACCACACCGACAAGCGCGAAATTTCTGCTAAAATATCAGGAGTCAGCTTGCTTGCCGAGGTAAAGGTAGCTAACGGTAAAACTAGCATACACGGGCATAAAAATTCAGCTGGCGACATTAAGTATGAAATCGAAGGCATAAAAGAGGGCGACAGCGATATTTCTATATCCGTCGTTGACGGCAAACGCCACGGCGATAAAATCATCAAGATTCACCGCCAAACGAAAGCTGATTATGACAAACAAGAGCTAGAAAAAGCCCTCAAACGTACTGAGGAATCGGTTAAAAAAGCCGAAAAACAATCAAGTGATGAAAATATTTCTCGCGCCAAGTCGGATGTCAATAAATTACCAGAGGATAAACGCGGACAATTCTCTGAGCGTATTGCTAAATTAGAAAAAACCAAGCAGAAAGAAAAAGAACGCCTTGAAAAAGCTAAAAAAGAAGCGGAAGAGAAGAAAAAGCAAGAGAAGGCAGCGGCTGCCGCAGCTAAAGCTCGGCAGCAACAGCAGCAAACGCGACCGCAGCCTGCACCTCGCCAAGTTGCCCCTACTCCTGCCGCTCCGCAACCAGCTCCAACAACTCCTCCGCGTCCACGTCCACGCCCAGCAACACCTGCACCCGCTCCCCCGGCAGAATTACATTTTAGTAGCTGCAAAGAAGCGCGTGCTGCTGGCTATAGCCATATGCGCCGCGGCGAACCGGGGTATTCGCCGCATCTTGATAGAGACGGTGACGGCATAGCTTGCGATAAGCATAAGTAATGAGTATAAGCATAATTCTATTCTTCTTAATACCAGCGTAAGATACTAAGCCATTTTATTGCGCGTTATAGTTCCCTAACAATTTAGATCTTCTTATCCTTAATATCTTTTTTATACCGCAAAAACAAAACCCCGCCCTCACTCTCTTCCATGCGACTGTAATAGAAACCATTTTCTGCTAAGAAGCTCTGTAGGTCTGGCATTTTCTGGGGTGCTTGTGTTTGTAGTTGGATTGCGCCGAATAATCTCGCTTCTTCCTCGACTATTTTCATCAGCTGCGTGCCTACTTGCCGGAGTCGATATTTTTCTCGTACGACGATTAGTTCCAAATTTGCTATTTTAGGATCGTTTGAGTCCTGGCTATAGATATATTGTGCCAACTGGTTTGATGGTATTGCTGCTTTCATCGATGTATCTGGCCAGTGCAGCGGCGCACTCACCCAAGTATAAACGCTGCGTTAGGTCGGTAGCTGCTTCCATGAAAGCATCTCGGCCTAGTATGTCTGAAATTGGGCCGCAGATACTGGGCTTGCATAATAGATCAATAATCTCGCCAACTTGAGCGTCATGAGCATGCGACGTGGTGGCTATTTCTAACGGTAGAGGCATAGCAATAGTTGATTACGAATTGGAAGTAGCTGTCGCTGGAGTTTTGCGCCGGCGGCTGCGAGTGCGTTTGCGCTTTGGCTTGTCGCTAGTAGCTGTGTCTACTTTCTCTGTTTCTTCATTGGCGGCAGGTTTAGCTGCTGCATTTGTTTTCGCGGTGTCATTATCCTTTGCGGCCTTCGCGGTGTCTTTATTATTTTGACCGTGGTCTATTTGTAGCAAACCAACGGCGCCTTTGTCAAGTTTGACCGAAGGCTGTTTGGCAATTGGCTGAGTCTGTTCTTGCGGCTGCTTGGCGGCTTGGCGCGCGGCGCGATCGGCGGCTCGCTGTTCGGGTGTTTTTGGCGGCGTATAGGCAGGACCAGGTTTTTTGACGACTAGGTTTTCTGGCGGTAGGATTCGGTTGGCGATATCGGCTTCAATATCGCTGCGGTTGCGGCTATAATTATCGCGCGTCCATTGGATAATCCGGCCGGTGTTGTCGTCTTGCGCGGCTGGCAGATTAAGCGTCTTGGCGCTAAAGGCCGGAGCCTTCTCGCCGTTGATAACCATGTTGATGATAAAGTTACGATTGTGCATCTGTAGTAAGTCATTTGGCTCGAACTGTGGTTCAAATTGCTTGGCGAGAATCGGACTATCATCAGCAGAAACACGGAAGCTAATTACGGTGCCGACGTTGCCGAAAACAGCATCGCGGACGGTTTCTTCCATCTGGCTAATGTACTGGTTGGCGACGGTCAGGTTGAGACCGTATTTGCGCGCCTCGGATAAAATTGTAGCGAACGAATCGGTAGCAAAGTTTTGAAACTCGTCGACGTATAGATAAAATGGCCGGCGGTCCTTGATGTCAGGGATATCGGAGCGGCTCATGGCGGCGAGCTGAATTTTGGTGACCAGGAAGGAGCCGAGAATGCCAGCGTTATCCTCGCCGATTAGACCCTTGCTCAAATTGACGACGAGAATCTTACCCTCATCCATAATTTGGCGGATGTTAAATGTTGATTTCGGCTGGCCGATGATGTTGCGGATGACTGGATTAGCGGTAAAGGCGCCGACTTTGTTGAGGACTGGCGCGATGGCTTCAGCCTGGAACTTGTCGGTCCAGCTAGCAAACTCGACATTCCAAAATTGCAGTACCACGGTGTCTTTACAGTAGCTGAGCGTGTCTTTGCGGAACTTTTTGTCGGTGAGCATGCGAGTAATATCGAGCATGGTAGTCTCGGGCCGGTCTAGTAGCGCTAAAATGGTATAGCGCAAGATATACTCGAGGCGTGGACCCCAAGAGTCGCCGAACATGCGTTTCAGCACGCCGATAACTTCTGATGAGATATTAGTTTTTTGCGACGGATTAGTGACCTCTAGCGGGTTGAAACCGAGCGGATACTGCGTGTCGGCCGGGTTAAAGTAAACAACATCCTGCAGGCGCGAGCCTGGGATGAAGCGCATGTTATTGATAGCAAAGTCGCCGTGCGGATCGATGATGGCGTAGCCTTGCCCGTGGAAAATATCACTGAGGGCAAATAACTCCAGCAAACCGCTCTTCCCTGCTCCCGTCTGGCCGATGATGTAAACATGGCGCGAGCGGTCGTAGCGCAGCATACCGAATTGGTGGTTGATGCCGCGAAAATTAGTCATGCCAAAAGCCGAGATATTCTCATCATGCGCTGGGTCGCCAGTTAGGACTGGCAGCTTCGGCGGCGGTTCGGCGGTTTTAGTGCTAGCCCAGACAATGTTCGGCGTTTCGACGTTAGTGTGCGGCAAATGGTAAACGCTGGCGACTTCCTCAATATTCATCAGATAACCGCGGTCGGCAAAGAGGCGGGTCTTGTACTTGGCGAGCGCTTCTTTGGCGAAGCTATCGTTCGACATCTTGAAGCCGTTGAGGTTAGTTGAATTAAACTGCTTGAAGGTACCGATGATGCCTTGCATACGTAATTTGGCGTCGCTAGTGCGCTCGCCCAGGTAAGCAACGCGGACTTTGACCTGATAGCCGAGTTTGGTTGCCTTTTTTTCAGCCTCAGATATTCGAGTCTTGTCGCGTTCTGATAATTCTGGACCGCCGCCAGCGCCTGCTTGCTCGGGCGGTTGCCACAGAGCAGAAAATAGGCCGGCAATCCACTTGCCTATGCCGTCGGTGCCGAAGAGATTGAAGCCGCCTGCTTTGACCGATTGAATCCAGGCGTCGGCTTCTTTGTGCCAGCTGTCGGCGACCGGGCGTACTAGCATCTGTATCCAAATTTCTTCGTCGGTATCTTCGAGCTTGGCGAGCGTGCCGGTGATGCCAGCTAGCGGGTCGACTTCAAAACTCTGAAAGGTTTTGATCGGTAAAAATTCCTTGTCGGTTAAGGTAACTTCTGAAGTATAGACTACGCTGTGGTGGCGTTCGTGAGCGACATAATCTTCTTCGGCCTTATGGATTTGTACTTGCGGGTATTGGGCGTAAATCTGCCCTTCGACGAAGCTTTGCAGCGATTTCGGCGTCCAAACGTAGAATTGAATCCGCCCGCCCACCGATGCAATCTCGAAGCTTAGATGCTCCTGATAGCCATTGTTAGCTTTCAGCTCGCGGGCATCGCGCAAAATACCATGGAGGCTAGCGAACATTTGCTCGGCGGCCAGCTCAGACTTATCGTTAGTCTTTGGAATTTCGAGGGTTAACAAGACGCTCTCAACGTTCTTTATTACATCAATACTGCGATAATTGCGCCAAGTTAGATATAACAGCACAATAACCAACGGCCCCCAGACATACCATTGCAACAATAGAGCAATAACAGAAGTGATAAATGACATAGCTATACTTTCATTATATCATACCTCTGTTATTTTTGCAAGATTAAGCGGATTGAAACAAAGAATTAGCGGGTTAGCCGGGCGCGTTATTCTAAGCCTGGCAAAGCCAAATTAGTCACTAGGTTAAGTAGCGAGGCTGAGTGTATTATTGCTGTGGTTCGGCGATGGTGTAAGTCGCTTTGGCGACGCGCTTGAACATCGATTTGCTTTGCAGATTGAGCAGAATAGTTGTTTCTTTGACTTGGCGGCTCTTGAGTACGCGCCTGACAATTTCGTCGCGGTGAAGCGGCTCGCCCGCCTTGCGCAAAATGTCGGCGATGATGTCTGAAACTGTGCCTTTGCTATAGCCCCAGCTGTCGAGGGCGTAAATACCGCGGCCGATTAGGACGAAACGTTTGTCTTTGATAAGTTCGTTGTGGATAGCTTGAGTGGTAACGTTTCTGCGCTTGAAGTCGCTTTCCTTGATGGCTTTAGAAATGTCGGAGAAGTGCATCGGCTTGCCATTGCCTGCCAAAATGACGTAGATTTTATCGCGGATGTTTTTAGGATTGACGGTCGGCCACTTAGCCAGGCCCCAAACGTCTTTGAGATTGGCTAGTTTTTTGGATAAGCTGGCCAGGCCGCGGATTTGGGACGGACTTTCGAAAGTCAACATGCCATGCAAGCTCTCGATGTCGATTGGCTGGCCGTAGTTTTTGATGGTTTTAACAATGCTATCGATGTCGCCGCGGATTTTCTTCTCATTACCGTTTTCGGCGATACTGATGCCCTGGTGGTAATTGTCGGTTTCGTTGATTATAACGAAGCGCGGCGATAACTCGCCGATAAAGGCAACGTGAGCTCGGGTGTTGTTGGAAGCTTTGTCTTTCGAGAGGCGGTTGGCGACGTCTTGGACGCGGCCAACGCGGCCGTTTTCGGAAAGGTCGCGGATAATTAGGCGCTCGGCGTCGCTAATGGCGGGGATTTTGCCGTCGGCGGCAGCGGTTTTGAGGCGGGCTAAGATGGCTTTTTCGAGTTGGCGGACACGTTCGCGAGTGATGCCGAGCAGCTCGCCGATTTGCTCAAGCGTTTCCCGGCGTTCATATAGGCCGAAACGGCGCGTGATGATTTCGCGTTCGCGTTCTTGGTCTATGGTCTTAAGAATATCCTCAATTGCTGTCTTGATAGTCTCCACAGCAGGTGTACCGGTAGTTTCGGTCATGCGATCCTTATCCTTTTATCTCCACTCCCCGCCCCTCGAGAGTGATTTTAGTTTGATATCGTAATTTCGTATCTGATTATAATACATAGTAGTTAGATTGTCAAATCAAATACTAACTAGTTATATTGTATCACAATATAGACGCTTATGGTAAATACTTTTTTGCTACTTTTTTTAATAAAGAATAATGTCTAGGCTAACAATAATACCTATTTTTGTCAAAGTTTAAGGTGTTAAGGCGATATCGATGCTGGTTAATTTAACGGTTTATCACAAAATATAATTGTATATTGAGCAAAGCTTATTCAAAACACCAATGAATAATTAGCTGATTAAACAGCTTAATCATTGTCTAATAATATCTGGACTTTTTCTGGCGTGGTTTGCGCCTGAGTTTCTGACTGGTCGCTGTTGATATGCTTGAGGGCAAACAGCGTAAGTGTGCGGCGAATTTCGTCGCTGGTCGGTTTGGTGCTGCGTCCACTGTCGTCGAAGCCGTGGCCGGCATTGGCAACGCGAATAAAGCGGCTGCTCGGCTGGTAGGCCAAGATACGCTGGTAGAACTTGTAAGCCTGCTCAATCGACACAATACTGTCTTTGGTGCCGTGGAAAAACAAAAACGGCGGCGGCGTTTTGGTAATCGGTTGGTACAGCGGGCTGGCGACGCGGGCAGTATCGACATTGCGGGTGCCGAGGAATTTGTAAGCATTTGGGTTGCGCTTGGTGCGCTGTAATTGGTTGACCAGGTCGGTGGTACCATAAAAACTGATCACGCCGCGGACAGTAATCGGGCTGTCTTGGCGAGTCAGAACATAATCGCTAGCCAAGAGCCCGCCAGCGCTGTCGCCAAAAAGAATTACATTGTTGGTGTCGATGTCATAAGAGCTGGCGAGTTTGGCGATGGTATCGATAGCGCAGGCAACGTCGTTATTTTGTGTCGGATAATGGTATTTGGGCGCTAGGCGGTAGTTGACCGAGGCGACCGCAAAACCAGCCGCCGTCAAACTAGAACCGTAATAGTCAAGCAGCGAATTGCGCTTATCACCCTTATGCCAGCCGCCGCCGTGGATATAAATAACTAGCGGGTACGGTGTCGTATGAGTATTAAGCAAGCTGTTGATCGGCGTGTATAAATCAAACTTCTGCTTGTCTTGGCCGGCGCAATACGGAATATCAGCGTCGACATTAGCGACATTGCCCAGGCGTGGATGATTATCGGTGCGGTACGACCTGTGAACATTTAGCGAGAAGACAACGATAACTATTACTACGAGCAGCAAAATCATCATCCAGCGGCGGACACGTCGGACTTGTTGGAGCTTGATTGCCATGCTTACTTCTTTCGCCGTATTTGGCGCCGCGCCGACCTTTTTTGCGGGGCGTTAGCGAGCAATTCTACTGCTTGGTCGCGAGTGATGGTTTTGGGGTCGGTGTCTTTGGGGATTTTGGCGTTTTTGCTGCCGTCGGTAACGTATGGACCGAAGCGGCCGTTGAGTACCTTGATGCCGTCGCCAAAGTCAGCGATATTTTTCTCAGCTTCGGCTTTGAGCTTGGCGGCGTATAGTTCGCGCGCTTGCTCTTGGGTGACTTCGCGCGGGTCGATATCTTTCAGGCTGACGTAGAGTTTACCGATTTGAATATATGGCCCGAAGCGGCCGACGTTAGCCTTGATATCTTGCCCGCCCTCGGTTTGACCGACTAGGCGCGGCAGCTCAAAGGCACGCAAAGCTTGTTCTAGGGTGACGGTTTCAATCTTGGCGCCTTTAGGTAGCGGCGCGAATTGCGGTTTGTCGGCTTTGTCGTCGCTTGATCCTAGCTGCAGCATTGGTCCGAAGCGGCCGAAGCGAGCAATAATTGGTTTGCCAGATTTCGGATCAATACCAACTTCCCTGTTGGCGCCGACAGTTCGGCGGTCAATATTACCGGATTGCTCAATCAGCGCGTGGAATGGCGCGTAGAATTTCTCGAGCATAGTGTTGCGCGCCAAGCGGTCACCGGCAATGTCGTCGAAGTCTTTCTCGACGTCGGCGGTGAAACCATAATCAACGACGCGGTCGAAATGGTCGGTTAAAAAGCCGCTAATCAGCTCGCCGGCCGGCGTCGGCACGAGCTTGCCTTTGTTGGAGCCAGTCTTTTCTTGGGTGATTTCGCGCTCGACCTTATTGTCGATAAGTTGCAATAAGATAACATCGCGCGGTATGCCTTCGGAATCGCCTTTTTCGGCGTAGCCGCGGGTTTGGATGGTGTTCATGATAGTAGCGTAGGTGCTTGGCCGGCCGATACCGAGCTCTTCAAGCTTTTTGACTAGCGTACCTTCGGTATAACGGGCTGGCGGCCGGGCGAAAACTTGGCGGGCTTCGACGCTGTGGCGTTGGAGCTGGTCGCCAGATTTGACGGTTGGCAAAATTGTGTCATCTTTACCACCGCCATAGACGCGCAGGAAGCCGTCGAAGAGGACGACTTGACCTTTGGCCTCAAAGACGAGCTTGTCGTTGGTTTTGCTTGAGTTATTTTGCTTTTCCCCGTCGTTAATACTAATTGTAATTGTCGTGTTCTCTAGCTTGGCTGGCGCCATTTGGCTGGCCAGCGTGCGGCGGCGGATAAGGTCGTAGAGGCGCTGGTCATAGTCGCTGCCGCTGACTGATTCGCGAGTAATATCAGTTGGGCGAATTGCTTCGTGAGCTTCTTGGGCGCCAGCGGATTTAGTTTTGAACTTGCGGACATGCGAGTATTCGATGCCGTATAAGCGTTTGATGTAATCGGCGCTAGCAGCGATGGCCTGGCTCGACAAGTTGACACTATCAGTACGCATGTAAGTAATGCGGCCCTCTTGATATAGTTTTTGGGCGCTGGCCATGGTAGCGCGCGAGCCCATGCCTAGCTTGCTATTGGCCTCTTGTTGCAGAGTGCTGGTGGTGAATGGCGCGGCCGGATTGCGGCTTGACGGGCTGGTACTGATGTCGGTAACGGTGAAAGTGGCGTTAGCCAGCGATTCGAGAAAAGCTCGGGCTGTGTTCTCGCTGTCGAAGCGCTGCTTTAGCTCGGCTTTGAGCTCTTGTTTGCCAGCGGCGAAAATGGCAGTAACTTTGAATTGCGAGCTGCCAGCAAAGGCGTCGATTTCGTGCTCGCGCTCGACTAGCAGTCGTACTGCAGGGCTTTGGACGCGGCCAGCCGACTTGCCACCAGGAACTTTCTGCCAGACAACCGGGCTAAGCTCGAAACCGACAATTCGGTCGAGAATCTGCCGGGCTTGCTGTGCTTCGACTAATTTCATATCGACGGTGCGCGGATGCTTGATTGCCTCCTCGATGGCCGATTTGGTAATTTCGTGAAAAGTAATACGCTTGGTAGTTTTGGGGTCAAGCTTTAGAACCTCGCACAGATGCCAAGCAATGGCCTCGCCCTCGCGGTCTTCATCGGTGGCTAGCCAGACGTTGGCCGCGCCGACTGATTTGACAGCTTTTTTCAGCTCGGTAATTACTTTTTTCTTTTCCGGGTCGATTTCGTAAGTCGTTTTGAAACCGTTTTTCACGTCAATTGGCGGCGTGCCGTCTTTGGTTTTCTTGGCAATAGCGCGAATATGCCCAATGCTTGACAAAACATGAAAATCATTGCCGAGATACTTCTCGATAGTTTTGGCTTTGGCTGGCGACTCGACGATAACCAGATTCTTCATACTTATATAATAGTAAACCGATTTGCTAAAAATGCCAAATTTAATGCTTGTTGTCTAGAGTGATAAGCCAAAGAAAATAGCCCGCCAGACGGGCCTCGCGCCGAGCCTTAGAGCTCTGGCGGGCTATTTTCTGACGGGCTTGTTAAGCCCTTTTTTCGCCGAGGAGGGTTACTCCTCGGCGGCGGTGTCGGTAGTGTTCACCTCCTCGGTGTCGCTGTAAAACTTGTCGGCTTCCTCCGGCGGGAGGATGTCGACGAGCTGGGTCTGCTCGCTGAGCAGGCCATTGCGAGCAAGCCGCTCCTCGGCTCGCTTGATCTCCCATCTAAGATGGAGAGCGTACCACTCGTATGATGTGGCATTACGCTCGAGATAGGAGAGGTGCTCTCTGGTCTCCTTGACCAACGCCGCCAGGCGGCGGCGCCAGGAACCCACCTCAAGTCGGTGGCGTTCCGCCTCGGCGGTGGCGCTGTCGGCGGCCTGTACCTTAGTCTTTATGAGCTCTCTGAAGAGCTCATTGGCCTCCAGACGGTACCGCTTGGCGTGGCCGCCCATCAGGCCAGCCGCGCCCGCGGCGATGATGGCAGCCAGGTTGCCCTGGCCGCCGATGATGAGGATGGCGGCGACGGCGGCGGTCGTGATTGCGACCGCCATCTCGCGGCGGGCGCGCAAAGCGCGCGCCGCCGCCTCAAAGAGACGTCTCATTTCCCCTCCTAGGGAAGTTTTCACTCAAAGTAAAAGGGCACTTCTTGCCCTCTTTTACAAAACTTTGAGCAAAAAGCTGATATATATATCACATATGGACGGCGGTGTCAATAGTTTCGCAATAATTTACTATTTTTTGCAACAAAATAGCCAAAAATCCCCTTCAAGCCGTAAATCGCCAGTTTTGCTTGTTTATTTATCATTTCGGTGTTTTGATGGCCGGGCGCGTTTGACGTACGAAAGCGTTGATTTAACTGCGAACGGCAGCGATACGGCGAATGCTAAATTGCCGATACCGCGAGCAACTCTGGCGAGTTGGCTCTGGCCGGTGGTTTCGAGACGGCTGCCGACTAGGTGGGCTAGCAATGAGCTGGTTTTGAGCGCTAGCGCCAATTTGCCAGAGACTTCCGGGCGTACGGTTTCATCGCCAGCTTCAACTATCATTTTGGCGCTGGCAACAGCGTTGATTCCATTAAAAGCTGTGATGGCGGCGATTATTTCCGTTGGTGCGAGGTTTTTACTTTTTATCTCATAAAGGATGATGGCAGTGACAGCTTTGTCTAGCCCAGCATCCAGCAACGCGCCGAAATCGCTTGTCTGCCCTGTTTTGCGGGCGACGATGCCGTCTAGAACGTCAATGAACCGGCCAGCGGCAACCTGTGCGATACCAGCAGTGGTATCAATGCGTTTAGCGCCGCGCCAGCAATACTCATAACGTTGGGAATAGTGAGGATATCAGTCCTAGGATTGAATCTTGGAATCCTTTCACGAGACTTAATAGGCAT
>ERZ773099.1918-NODE-1918-length-14865-cov-3.283997_pt1 | contig 14865 bp, 13 predicted proteins | sample MGYA00511120_ERZ773099 | MGnify/ENA primary metagenome ERZ773099 (study PRJEB29015, sample SAMEA2738012) | human oral metagenome | biome: human oral; feature: human-associated habitat; material: dental | place: China | collected 2104 ... | reverse complement strand
ATCGGGCACGGCATTGCGGCACAGGCGCAGCATCTGCCAGGCCAGATGGCGGATTTCGTGCTGGGCGTTGCGACAGCAGCGGATGGAGAACCAGTCCCGCAGGGCATGGGCATTCATGCCGATAATGGCCTTGAATTCCGTGGCCTGAGGCTTGAGGTAGCGCAAATCTTCCTCGGGCAGGCCCGCCTCCAGGCCAGCGTCATACCACTGGCGGGCCATGTCCGCCAGATCGCGGCCGCGCAAAAGGGCGCTGCGGCCGTCGGGCAGGCGCACCTCGGCGGCAAAGTCGGCCACGGAGCGGGGGTAGACAACACTGTAACGGCGCTTTCCCCCCAATTCGGCGCGGCCGGACTTGATAAGGTAGGAAGCCAGCCTTTTGCGCACCAACTGGGTTTCGGTCACGCGCGAATAGCCCTCCACGCCGAACAGGAAAAAGTCGAATTCCAGCGCGGCCATGTGCCCCGAATCCAGAATGTTCTGCACAATCTGGCGCGAGTAGGGAGAAGCCGCAATTTCTTCCAGGCTGCGCTCGCTGCGCACAAAACGGGCGGCAATATCGGTATGGATCTTGCCGCCGCCCGCCAGCAGCACCACCTTGCCGTTGCCGGTATATTTTTCGTCAAGCATGCAGACTCCTTGCCGGAGGAATTTCCTCCTCTCCCGAGCATAGGCTATCCCCGCCGGGGGGGCAAGCGTCCTGCCGCTCCACTTGCTCCGTGCGCAGTCTGCACAGCGCGGCGAAGCCTCCCGCTTCCGTCCTTGACAGGAGAAGGCGAATAAGCCCAAATGGGAGCGCATTTCCGGCACTGTGCCACAACCAACGGGCGCAAAAAACGCGCCGCAATCAGGAAAGAATTCTGATGATCCCACAGAGAATATGCCCCCCCGACAGTGAAGGATTTTTTGGAGCTTATGGCGGCCAGTTTGTGCCGGAACCGCTGAAGTGGCGTCTGGACGAAGTGGCCCAGGCCCTGACCGAAGCCGAGTCCGACGCCACGTTCTGGCGCGAGCTGGAACACCTCTGCACGCACTACACGGGCCGTCCCAATCCCGTCTTCCATTGCGCCAATCTCAGCCGTCATCTGGGCGGCGCGCAGATATGGCTCAAACGGGAAGACCTCAACCATCTAGGCGCGCACAAGATCAACAATACCCTGGGCCAGTGTCTGCTGGCCCGGCGCATGGGCAAGAAGCGCGTGATCGCCGAAACCGGAGCCGGGCAGCACGGGGTTGCCACTGCGGCCACCGCGGCCTTCATGGGGCTTGAGTGCGTCATCTGCATGGGCGAGGTGGACATGGAGCGCCAGCGCCTCAACGTCATCCGCATGGAAATGCTGGGCGCCCGTGTGCAGGCGGCTGTGTCGGGCCAGCGCACCCTCAAGGAGGCCGTGGACGAGGCTCTGGCCCTCTGGGTGGACGACGAAGGCATGTTCTATGTGCTGGGGTCGGCCGTGGGGCCGCATCCCTATCCCTACATGGTGCGTCTTTTCCAGTCGGTGGTGGGGCGCGAGGCCCGCGCCCAGATGCTGGCCGAGACCGGCCGCCTGCCCAGTGCCTGCCTGGCCTGCGTTGGGGGCGGCTCCAACGCCATCGGCCTTTTTTCGGGCTTTTGGGACGATGCGGGCGTGGAGCTTGTGGGCGTGGAGCCGGGAGGCCAGGGAACCGACTACGGGCAGCACGCTTCTTCTCTCTGCCTGGGGGAACCGGGGGTGATGCACGGCTTCCGCTCCTACATGATCAAGGACGCGCAGGGCGAGGCCGGGCTGGTGCACTCCATTTCCGCAGGGCTGGACTATCCTTCCGTGGGGCCGGAACATGCCCGCCTCAAGGATGAAGGCCGTGCCCGCTATGTGAGCGTGAGCGATGCGGAAGCCCTGGAAGCTTTCTTTGCCCTGTGCCGGCACGAGGGCATCATCCCCGCGCTGGAATCTGCCCATGCCCTGGCCCAGGCCATGAAAATGGCTCCGGAAATGTCCCCTGACGAAATACTGCTGGTCAATCTTTCGGGGCGCGGCGACAAGGACGTGGCCCAGGTCGCCGCCATGTGCGGCGGAACGAAAAAATAAGAGAATGCCTTTGCAGGCCGCCGGATGCCACAGGCGCAACCGGCGGCCTGCAAAGGCTTTGCCCCGGAGTGCGGCAGCATGAAGCGCCGCGCGCTTTTTTCTGACAGATCCATGCAAAAACCCGATCCTTCCGGCATTCCCCTGACGCCCGGCGTTTATGTGTACAGGGACGCCCGCAGGCGCATCCTCTATGTGGGCAAGGCGCGCGTACTGCGCAGGCGGGTGCTTTCCTATTTTCGCGAAGAAGGCCTGTCCGCCAAGACGCGGGCCATGCTCCAGCGCGCGGTATCTGTGGAATGCCTGTCCACCAGCACGGAAAAGGAAGCCCTGCTGCTGGAATCCAGTTTCATCAAGAAGCACCGGCCTCCCTACAATATTGTGCTGCGGGACGACAAGCAGTACGCCCTTTTTCGCCTCAATCCCAAAAATCCCTTTCCCCGTCTGGAAGTCGTGCGGCAGGCGCGGCGGGACGGGGCGCGCTATTTCGGGCCGTTCACCTCGGCCCTGGCCGCACGCGAAACATGGAAGCTCATCCACCGGGCCTTTCATTTGCGGCGCTGTTCCGACCGGGCCATGAAAAACCGTGTGCGCCCCTGCCTCTACCATTTCATGGGCCAGTGCCCCGCGCCCTGCATGGGGCTGGCCGATGCCGCAGGCTATCAGGAAAACGTGCGCAAGGTGACGGAACTTCTTCAGGGCCGCTCCGACGCCCTGCTGCGGGATTTGCGCGAGGCCATGAATCAGGCGTCGGAAAATCTGGAATTTGAGCGGGCCGCCGTCCTGCGCGACCAGATCCGCGCGGTGGAACGCACTGTGGAAGGGCAGGCTGCCGTATTGCCCGGCAAGGGAGATGTGGACGTGGTGGGCCTTTTTCCCGGCGAGGGGGGGCTGGCCCTGGGTATGGTCTTTGTGCGCGGGGGAGCCGTCATTGACGGCAAATCCTTTTATTGGGCCGGGATCAGCCTGGAAGAAACGGCGGAACTGCTCTGGGCGTTTGCCGGGCAGTATTACAGCCGTCACATGCCGCCGCCGCGCATTCTCCTGCCCTGGATGCCTGCGGATCCGGAAGAGGATGCGCCCGAGCCCGAAAATCCGGGCAGTGCGTCCGGGGATGCGGAGTCTCCCGGCCAGCGGCGGCTGCTCGAAGCAGCGCTGTCCGACCGTCGCGGTGCGTCGGTGCGCCTGACCGTGCCGCGCGGCGCTGACGACAGACGCCTGGTGGACATGGCCGTGACCAATGCCCGCGAGCAGGCCCGCAGACAGGAGCAGCGCCGGGGTGGGGATATTCTGGAAAAACTGGCCGGAGCCCTGCGCCTGCCCGCGCCGCCCCGGCGCATCGAGTGTGTGGACGTGTCACATACCGGAGGCCGCCAGACCCGCGTGGGCCTGGTGGTTTTCGAGGACGGGCAGCCCGTGAAGGAAGATTTCCGGGTGTATGCCATGCCCGACAGCGATGACGATTGCGCCACCCTGCACGCCTGGATTGCGCGGCGTCTGCGCAGCGGCCCTCCCTGGCCCGATCTCTTGCTGGTGGACGGTGGACGGGGGCAGTTGTCGGCTGTCATGCGGGCGCTGGACGAGGCAGGGAGCAGGGATTTTCCGGCTCTGGCGGGTATTGCCAAAGCCAGAGACGCGAAGGGGCAGGCCGACAGGCGCGCGGGCAACGTGGCTGACCGCATTTTTGTGCCCGGGCGCGGCAATCCCCTGCCCTTGCGTGAGGCAAGCCCCGAACTGCTGTTTCTGCAAAACGTACGGGACCACGCGCACCGCTTTGCCGTGGGGCGGCATCGCCGTGCCAGAAGCGGGGCGGCTTTTGCCGGAGAGCTCATGCGCTTGCCCGGCATCGGCCCGGCCACCGCACGGCTGCTCTGGGATCGTTTTGGCAGCGTGGAAGCCATGCGCGCCGCCAGCCTGGACGACCTGTGCGGACTGCCCGGCATCGGCCCTTCCAGGGCTGCCCAACTGAAGGAAAAGCTTGGCGGCGGCAAATCGTGAAAATTCGATCAGCGGACAGTGCCCGCGTCCGTGCCGGAGGCCTTGCGCAGAACCAGCGGCGCCGCCTCCTGCGGCGCGAGGGCTGCGTCCTTCAGGCTGTCACGGACTCTGGCGGAAAAATCGTCCAGGCTGAAGCGCGCGCCGCCGAGCACAGGGGGAACGGTGACCGCAGCCGCCACCGGCGCGTGCGAGCGCAGGGGGTCTGCCGTGCGGGCAAAGGGGAAAAGGCGGAAAACATCCTGCTCCCTTTCTGCGGAGGGCGGGGAGGCAAAGTCCGCGTGCAGGGTTTCCAGCGTCTGGGCAAAGAGGTTTGCCCGCACTTCGCGGAGGCCGTCCTGCTCCCAAAGTTCCAGCAGGAGCACCGCGCCGGGGGGGACGCTGTTGTCCGGATAGCCGGAAATCCGCCAGAACAGGCCCAGCAGGGCTCCCACATTGGCCAGGTGGCTGTCATTGCCCACAAATATGACCAGAGAGGCTGCATTGCAGCGCGGGTCCGTATGCTCCCCGGCCAGCGCCGCCGCCATTTCCGCCAGCAGTGAGCCGCCTTTGGCCTGCGCCACCCGTGGCGTGCGGTTGACCACGTTGAGCACGCTGCTGTGCAGCGCCAGCGCCTCGCGCAGGGCCGGAGTGTCCATCTGGCCCCAACCTGCGGGGCTGTCCGGCCACTGGATATATTCCTGCAAAAAATTTTCCGCAGCAACAACGCCCGCTTCCAACCCTCCGCCGATGCTCACATCGCTGCCGTCGGTGGCAACGCTGACCATGCCGGGAACACTGGTGAGGGCACAGTCGGGCGGCAGATTGAAGCGCGTGCAGTAGCGCGCGGGCAACGGCCCGAGAGCCTGCCCGATGCGCGTGAGGGCGGCGTTGTTGCTGTCCCGAAGGGTGTCCATGTTTCCGCCCGCCGCCCGCATGATGCCCCCGGCCACCTGTGCGGGGTCAAAGCTGTCAAGCCCCGCGCGTACGGGATCAAACAGGGGATCCGGCCTGCGGGAGGATACGGCACAGGGCAGGCCGCAAGCGGGGAAAAGACCGTCCAGAATGGCGCAGGCCGTGTCCTGTGCGGTCAGGGTGGCATCGGCGCGCGCGAAAACGCGGAACGGCGAGGGGCAGTGTTCTTCCGGCAGCAGGCCCAGATTGAAGAAATGCGCGCGCAGATCTTCCCACATGGCTGTGACCAGCCGCGCGCCGCGGGGGGTCAGGCTGCCTGCAGGGGCGGGCCAGCGGGGCCAGGTTTTTTCGCTCCAGCGGGGCAGATTTTCGTTCTGGACAGAGGCATGGGGGATACGGGGGACGTGGGGGCCAAGGTGGGACAGGGCCACCACCTTGAGCAGCCGTGCCTGCCCGGAAGGTGACGCCGCCCCGCCGGACGGAAACAGGCCGCAAAAAACAATGCAAACAAGGCATGTGGCAATGGTGCTGCGCATGCGCCCTCCTTAGCCGGATTGTGAAAGCATAGCCCGAAACAGCGGCAGGGGCAATGCGGGCCTGTACGGAAAATTTCGCTTTCGCCTTCCGTATCCATTGCATGCGCGGATTTTTGGGGGTACGATACTTTTTTGCCCATGAGGGGGCAGAGCGCGGGCACTGCGTCCGCACAAGCAATTTTTGAAACAGAGGCCAAGAAATGCCTGTTGCCATTCCCCGTTCCGATACCGGCCTGCAGCCCGTTGTTGCCGATGTGCGCGTGGGCGATCTGTCCCTGCTGGAGATTCGCCCGGCCACCATCCGGGATGTTCACGGCATGTCGGCCCTCATCAACCAGTATGCCGCCTCCAACGTGATGCTGGCGCGCGGCCCGCAATATCTTTACCAGCATATTCAGGACTATATGGTTGCCACAGCCCCTTCCGCAGACAATGGGGAAGATGTGGTGGTGGCCTGCGGGGCGGTGCATGTGCTCTGGGAAGACCTGGCCGAAATCCGCTCTCTGGCTGTCCACGCCTCCTGTCAGCGCCAGGGTTTCGGCAAACGGCTGGTGGCCGCGCTGGTGGAACGTTGCCGAAAGCTGGGGCTGCCGCGGGTTTTTGTGTTTACGCTGGTGGCGTCCTTTTTCGCCAAGTGCGGATTTACGGAATTCAACCGCGAGAGCATGCCGCCCATCGTTTGGGTGGAGTGCAGCAAATGCCCGAAATTCTACTGCTGTGACGAAATCAGCATGATGCTCTTTTTACGGGACGTCCCGGCGGCAGCCGGGAAATAGCGGGAGGCACGATGAACCCACTGTACCGACGGGATTTTTTGCGGGAGACGGATTTTTCTCCGGAGGAACTCCTCTGGCTTCTGGATTTGGCCAATCAGTTGAAAAAAGCCAAAAAAGAGGGCAGGGAGCCCAGACTTTTGCAGGGCAAAAACATTGTGCTCCTGTTTGAAAAAGATTCCACCCGCACCCGTTGCGCCTTTGAGGTGGCGGCCTACGACCAGGGAGCCAATGTCACCTGCCTCGGTGTCGCCGGATCGCAGATGGGCAAAAAGGAATCCCTGGCCGATACGGCGCGCGTGCTCTCCCGCTTTTATGACGGCATCGAATATCGCGGTTTCGGGCAGGAAAGGGTGGAGGCTCTGGCCCGGCATGCCGATGTGCCCGTGTGGAACGGCCTGACAGACCAGTGGCATCCCACACAGCTTCTGGCCGACATGATGACCATGCGCGAGCACTGCGACAAGCCGCTGAACCGCCAGACCCTGGCCTACATGGGCGATGCGCGCTTCAACATGGGCAATTCTCTCATGGTGGGCTCGGCCCTGCTGGGTGTGGATTTTCGCTCCGTGGCTCCCCGCGCTCTCTGGACTTCCGACGAAGTGTATGCGCTGGCCTGCGATATCGCGCAGAAGACGGGCGCGCGGATTCTGCGCACGGAAAGTGTGGAACAGGGCGTGGAGGGCTGCGACTTTCTGTCCACAGACGTGTGGGTGTCCATGGGTGAGCCGGATCATGTCTGGAAGGAGCGTATCGACCTGCTCCTTCCCTACCGGGTGGACGCAAGGGTCATGGCCCTGACGGGCAATCCCCATTGCCGTTTCCTGCACTGCCTGCCCAGTTTCCATAACCGGGAGACAACCGTGGGCGAGGAAGTTTGCCGCCGTTTCGGCATTGACTGCATGGAAGTCAGCGACGAGGTTTTTGCGTCTCCCCAAAGTGTTGTTTTTGACGAGGCGGGGAACCGCCTGCACACCATCAAGGCCGTGCTTGTGGCCACCCTGGCCGCAGATATCGCGGGTCTGTAAATCCGGGTTACAGCCCGAAACCGCGCTCACTCCGCAGGCGTGTCGGCAGGGGGCGCGGTTTTTTTGGCTTTGCGCGCGGGCTGCTCCAGAAGCAGGGGCATGGCGCGCAGGGCATGGCGGTCCTTCCAGGGCGGCAGGCAGGCAAAAATGTGCCCGCCGGGCAGGACAACACGCAGGCTGTGCAGCAGAAGGGCGGCATGCGCCTGTGCTCCCGGCCAAAGCGGCGCAGCGCCGTACTTGCCGTCTCCCCGGACGGGGTGCCCCACGGCCGCCATTTGCGCCCGTATCTGGTGGGTACGCCCTGTCAGCAGGCGGACAAGCAGCAGGCTCTCCCGTGCGGACACGGCCAGAGGCTGCACAAGACAGGCGGCCTCCCTGCCGCCAAAAGTGCCGGGAGGAGCGGCCCGCATTTTTTCGCAACCGTCTTCTCCCGCTTTGCGCAGGCTGTGGCGCAGCACATGTGTGTGCGCATGGGGCCAGCGCCCTTCAACCCAGGCCACATATTCCCTGATCAGACTTCCCTCGCGCAGGGCATCCTGAATTTCCCGCAGGGCCGCGTAGGAGGCTGCCGCCAGCAGAACCCCCGAGGTGTCCTTGTCCAGCCGGTGCGCGGGCGTGGGCGTGAACGCAGCACGGGCCCAGTGCCCGGCAATGCGCGTGGCAAGACTGTCCTGATGGCCTGTGCCGGGATGGGTGGGCAGGCCCGCAGGTTTGTCGAATGCCCAGACATGCCCGTTTTGTCCGATCAGGGGCGGCACATCGCGCGGTGGCGCTTCGGGCGGAGTGCGGGAGGCGTTTCGGGCGGCCATGTCCGGGGCAAAGGGCGGCACACGCACCGTATCTCCGGTCTCCACTCTGTCAAAGGCTTTGCAGCGGCGTCCGTTGCGGCGCACCTGCCCGGTGCGTATCCAGCGGTGGAGCAGGGCCAAAGGCAGATCAAGCCTGCGCTGCAAAAAACCGAGCAGCTTTTGCCCGGCCTCGGTTGCCTGCACCGGCTCCGTGCAAAAAGAGGCGTCGTTCCGGCTGTCCGGAGGTAGAGAGGGCGGGGGCAGAGGGGAATCTGGCGGCATCATGCCGCGAGTCTGGCGCAAAGGGCGGGGGCCGTCAAGGCGCGTTGGCGCGCAGCCTGCCTTCCGGGCTGATGGTCAGAAATTCTCCGGAAACAGCTTCCAGAAAATCCCGGTCGTGGGAGATGGTGATGCGGGCTGTGTCCATGCCTTGCAGGATTTCCACGATCCGTTGCCGGGATTGCTGGTCAAGATCGTTGGTCGGCTCGTCCAGCAGCAGGGCTTCGGGCTGCATGACCAGCACGGCGGCCAGGGCCGCAAGCCTTTTTTCTCCGCCGGAAAGACGGTGGGTCAGGCGGTCTTCAAAGCCGTCCAGGCCCAGGCGGCACAGGGTTTCACGGGCGCGTTCCCGTGCCTGCCGGGGAGGGAGCCCCAGATTCAGAGGCCCGAAGGCAACATCTTCCAGCACTGTGGGAAAAAACAGTTGGTCTTCGGCGTTCTGGAGCACAAAGCCCACACGGCAGCGCAGGGCATGGAAGTCTTTTTCTTTTTGCAGCGGCCGCCCGTGAAAGAAAACCGTGCCTGACCAGGGGCGCTCCAGGCCGGTGATGCAGCGCAGCAGCGTTGTTTTGCCGCTGCCGTTGGGGCCGTACAGGGCCAGACGCTGCCCCGGATACAGGGCGAGGCTGACCCCGTTCAGCACAGGGCGCGCGTCCTGCCCGTAGGCAAAGTGGATGTCGTCAAGGCGGAAAATGGCGTTGTCGGCGCTGTCACACATGGTTCTTCCCCGCCCATTCTGTCATGAGAATGCCCGCCAGCCCGGCCAGCAGGGCCAGAGCAAAAAGAACGTCCGTGCCCCGCAGCCGGAAGTCGCCCAGCGCATGCAGAGTGCCGGAAAAACCGCGCAGGAGCATGGCTTCGCGCATCCGCCTGCCGCGCTCGTGCCCGCGCACCAGCAAAAGGCCCAGCAGCGAGGCAAGGGTTTTGTAGGTGTGCATCCCCGTGGAGGGGCGAAAGCCGCGCAGCCGCGCGGACTCGTGCAGGCAGCGCCACTCCTGCGCCAGCAGATGCACATGGCGGGCCGTGAACAGAAAAAGAAAGACAAGCTTGCGCGGGCAGCGCAGGTCTTCCAGGGCACGGGCAGCGGTGGACGAAGTCATGCCGGCCGTCAGAGCCAGAAAAATGCAGACAACCGCATTGGACTTGAGACTGACCAGCGTGGTCAGGCGCACGCCTTCGTGGCTGACGGCAAGCGGCCCCCAGAACGTGTTCCACTGGATGAGGGGTGTGCCGGGAACAGTCAGGGGAGTGACGCACCAGAGAAAGAGCACAAAAATATTGACCACAGCCAGGCGCTGGGCCAGAGGCCGCAAAGGCATGCGGGCCGCCGCAAGCAGCAGAAGGCCCAGAGCCAGCGCCAGGCAGCAGGCCGTCACGTCCCGCAGGGGCGAAACTCCCAGGGCCAGAAGGGCCGCCAGAGCAAGGCGTACGCGCGGGTCTACAGAGTGCAGGGCGTACGGGCGCGCAAAAGGCTGGTCAAACATGAAAAGCGCCTGTCATTGCCCTGTTTTTGCCATTTTGTCTGCCTGCAGCGCGCTGTTGCGGGGCGAACGCCCGCGAAAGTACAGGCCGATTCCGGCCAGCCCCACCAGCCAGCCCACGCCGCCCACAATTTCCTTCAGGCCGGGAGGCGACTCGCGCAGAGCCGCCAGTTCGCGCTTGACGGGGGCCAGTTTGGCATCCAGTGCGGCGTTGACAATGCGCGCAACTTCTTCTGCCGTAATCTGCTGCCCTCCGTCCTCTGGCAAACGGGGCGTGTTTTCCGGCGCTGCCGTTGTGGCGGGCGCGGGCTCCGGCGCGGCATCGGCAAACTCGCCCGGCTCCATGATCCACTGGTTCTGGTGCCCCTCTCCCGCCCGGACGCGTATGCGCAAGCCCCGGGTTTTCGCTTCGGGCGGCGCGGCAAAGCGGAACATGCCCGCATCGTCGGTGCGCCCTTCCAGCAGCGGCTGGTTGCCCGCATGGGCAAAAACCGTGATTTCCCCCTGCCTGACAGGGGTTTTGGAGGAAAAACCGCACTGGACCACTACCTGCCCGCCTTCGAGCCAGGCGAAGATATTGACCCTGTGTCCGTGCGCCGCGCCTGCCAGAAGAAGCATGAGCAGAAGCGCGGGCAGCAGCCGTGCGGGCATGCCGCGCAAAAGGTTCGGGGAATGCATGCAGGCTCCTGTCAGCGCAAGGGATTGTTTCCGGTACAGGGCGCGCCCAGACAGAGCATTTCCGGGCGCGTCCTGAAAAGAAAGGACACAGTGAACATGGTGACCAGACCTTCGGCCAGCATGATGGGCAGATGGGCCGCAAAAAGCAGGCGGGCCGCAGCGGCAAAGCCTTCGTCGCTGTATTCCAGAGCCACGGCCGTGAGCAGGGCGGCTCCGGCCACACCCAGAGCGCCGCCGCAGAAAGCCGCGCAACGAAGCCCTGCGGGCGAGGGCCACAGCCGGTATACCATACGAAACACGCCGCCTGCCAACACTCCGGCATAGCCCATGGTGCAGGCATTGACGCCCAGCACTACCGGCCCGCCGAACTGAAAAAGCAGGGCCTGAAGAACCAGTGCCGCCAGAATGGCGGGAAAGGCCGCCCAGCCCAGCAGAACGCCCAGCAGACCGTTGAGAAGAAGGTGGGCGCTGGTCACGCCCACCGGTACATGGATGAGGGAGCCGACAAAAAAGGCCGCCGCAAGAATGGCCACGCCCATCAGGCGGTCATGGTCCAGCCTTCGCAGGCCCACAGCCGTGCCCACAGCGGCGAGGGCATAGCCTGCGGCAAGGGCTGTGGGGGAAAGAATGCCTTCGGCAATGTGCATGGCCTGTTCCTGCGCTCAGCTTAGCGGCTCTTCCGGGGTGCGGCAAAGTTGACCCAGATGACGGCGCCCAGTTCCACATCCTTGTTCTCGCCGTTGCGCTCCATTTTGTCTTCCGCCGTATTCAGGGCGGCAAAGCCCCACCATCCGGCCCAGGGCACGGCAAAGGAAAACACGCCGTTTTCGTCGGCCTTGACGGTCTGGGTCACAAAATAGTCGTCGGGCGGAGTGTGGGTCTTGCCCTTGTTGTAATATTCCACTTCCACCACGCTGTGGGCAACGGGCTTGCCGTCAAGGAGCACGCGCCCCTGAAAGAGATTTCCGGCGTAGGCGGCAAAGGGGCGGGTCAGCGGCACAATTTCTGTTTTCAGGCCCAGAGGCGCGTCCCAGCCTTCTTCCTCACCAAAGGCGGCCACCACGGTCTTGGTGTAGTGGATGATAAAACAGTCTTCGGCCGGTTCAAAATACGGCTCCGGCTCCACAGCGAACTGGTAGACTCCGGGCTTGGCGAGGCTGTGGGACGCCTTCCATGCCTTGTGCCCCAGCAGCGTTGCCGGAGCGAGCTTTGCGGTCAGGTCTTCCGTGGCCCCATTGGCGGTCACGGTCAGCTTTTTGGGTTTGGCCATGTCCATGCCCTGCTGCTCCATGGGGTGGGTGAAGGCAACGTCCAGATGCACAGTAGCGGCCTTTTTTTCCGTTACTGTGGAGGAGGAGGGAATAACCATGCCGAAATGGGCATGGGCCAGGCTGCTCCCGCAGAGCAGGAGCGCAAGGCTGAAGCAGAGGGATTTCCGCATGGGGGCTTCCTTTCTGTCCGGCGGCAGGTGCGGTCCGGGGCGCGTGCCGCGTTTCGCGGGCCCGGCGCGGCGCGGTGACGGTTTCGCGCTCATGCCCCGGATAACACAAAAACAGAAAAAGTAGCAATAGGCCCTTGTGGCATTTTCCTTGTCGGCGGGCCGGGCTATCTGGGCAGAAGATCGGGAAAGTCGCGGCTCTGGACGAATTTGCGCACAAAGGCCAGCCCTTCCTTGCGGTCGCCGGAAAGGGTGGTGAGCAGAAAGGCGTCACCCGCAACCGCTACCCAGGCCTGATGCACAGAACCCTGCTGGGTGAAGAGAAAGGTGCTCTGGCCGTTTCTTTCTGTCGGGGCTCTGGAAGCATTGAATTGCCGGGCAAACATTTCGGCAATGGTTTTGGCGTCCGTGCCGCCGTTGGGCCCGGCCACAAAACCCACTGTGGCGTTGCCCGCCAGATTGGAAAAGATGGCCGTGGAATAGGCCTGGCTTTCTGTGGGCGGCATGACCACTTTCCATCCTTCGGGCAGATCCACGGACAAATATCGGGTAACGACCTGCTCCGCCCGGGCCGGAAGGGCGAGGAGCAGGATGCACAGGATGGCCGGAAAATACTTGAACATGTGAGCTCTCCAGGGCGCGTCACGGCCGCTTTTTGGGCCGGGCGCGAAGGCAGGCACTTGACAAGTCTGTTTTGTACGCGCGCTCGCGGCAAATGACAATGCCCGCCCAAGAAGCGGAAATCCGCGCCGGTATCCTTGCCCTGAAGCCGGGGAGATGTCATGCTTGCGCCCGCGCTTGTCCATGCCGGGGGAGAAAAATGCAAGCAGAAATCATTTCGGTGGGCACAGAGCTTCTGCTGGGCCATACCGTCAATACGGATGCCACGCATGTGGCCCGGATGCTGGCGGAACAGGGGCTGGATCTTGTGCGGGTGCAGATCGTGGGCGACAATGCGGGGCGGCTGGAAGAGGCTGTGCGCGCTGCTCTGGAACGCGCCTCTGTAGTGATTGCCACAGGCGGTCTCGGCCCCACGGACGATGACCTGACCAGAGAAACCGTTGCCCGGCTGGCGGGCCTCCCGCTGGAGGAAGACAGCGGCAGTCTTGCGCGCCTGCACGAGTATTTCGGCGACAGGCCGCTGCCCGCCAACGAGTGCAGGCAGGCCCTGCTGCCGCGCGGCGCGCGCCCTTTTCCCAATGCCGTGGGCACTGCTCCCGGCTGCGCCGTGCCTGTGGGCCGGGACCAATGGATTCTTTTGCTGCCCGGCCCTCCAGGGGAGTTGCTGCCCATGCTGGAGGCGAGCGTCAGGCCCTTTTTGCGCGAACTGTGCGGAGGCGTCATTGCCTCCTTCATGGCGCGTGTTTTCGGCATGGGGGAAGGGGCGGTCGCCGTGCGCCTTGGCTCCCTCACCGCCGGGAGCAATCCCACGGTGGCTACCTATGCCGGAGACGGGGAAATGTTTGTGCGCGTGACGGCCAAGGCCGCGGACCATGCCGCTGCCCGTGCCCTGGCCGAGCCTGTGCTGGCCGAGGTGCTGCGGCTGCTTGGCCATGTGGTGTACGGCGTTGACGTGCCGTCCCTGGAGGCGGTGGTGGTGGCCGAACTGGCGCGTCAGGGCAAGAGTCTGGCTACGGCGGAGTCCTGCACCGGCGGGCTCATTGCCCGACGCATCACGGATCAGCCCGGCGCATCCGGGGTTTTCGGCTGCGGGCTGGTGACGTATGCCAATGAGGCCAAGACGCGCCTTGCGGGCGTGCCGGGAGACATGTTGCGCGCCCACGGAGCTGTCAGCCCGCAAGTGGCTCTGGCCATGGCGCGGGGCGTGCGGGAAAGCGCGGGGGCGGATCTGGGCCTGGGCGTCACGGGCATTGCCGGGCCGGGAGGAGGCACGCCGCAAAAGCCCGTGGGTCTTGTGTATATTGCTCTTGCGGATGCGCAGGGGGCCTGGCTGCGCGAACTGCGGCCGCAGGGGCAGTATCCGGGGCGCGACATGGTGCGCCGCCTCTCTGCCAGCCATGCTCTGGATATGGTGCGCCGCAGGCTTTCGGGTCTGCCGGTGGAGAGGTGGGAGGAGCCGGGCGCGGCGTCTTGCCTGCCCGGCGGCCAGAGGCTATGATACGCGGCAACATGCGGTCGGCGTTGTGCCGGGAGCGGACTGCCCGTGCCGCGGCCCCGCGTTTTGCTCTGGATTGCAGGGAGGAGCCTTTCTGTGGAAATTGTCTGCCCCGGCTGTGGATTCAGCCGTCAACTGTCTGCCGACCGCCTGCCTTCGCGCACGGTGATCGCCACCTGCCCGCGCTGCGCGTGCCGCTTTCGTTTCCAGCCAGACTCCGGTGTGGTGGAAGTCTTGCAGGATGCGCGGCAGGAGCGGCCGGCGGCGGATGCGCCCCGCAGCGCGGAAGAAAGGCCCCTGTCCGCCCCTGCGGCGTACGGGCAGGAAAAAAGGGAAGAAGAAAGATTTGCGCCGGACGGGCAGGGTGAGCCTGCGCAAAGCGGGCCTGCACAGGACCCTCTGCCCGGAGAATACGCCCGGGAGGCAGCCAACCCCTGGGACAGCGCCCCCGTGCCGCACGGCTGGATTTCGGCGTTTTACCAGACCTGCATGCGGGTCATGTTTGCGGCGCAGAGCTTTTTTTCCTGTCTGCATTCTGACGCCGCGCAGTTCCGCCCGCTGGCGTTCTATCTTGTGGTCAGCGTCATTCAAGTGGTGACGGAGCGCCTCTGGACAGGGCTGCTCCTGTCTGTCATGGCTCCCGAGGCCGGTTCGGACCAGCAGTTGGAAGCCATGCTGGCCATGCTTTCACCCCAGGTCAATCTGCCCATGACCGTGCTGCTCAAGACCGGCGTGTCCGTGGTCCAGCTCTATGTGATTGCGGCCCTGTTGCACGTGACCTACGGCTTTGTCACGG
>ERZ773099.1917-NODE-1917-length-14875-cov-7.565655_pt1 | contig 14875 bp, 13 predicted proteins | sample MGYA00511120_ERZ773099 | MGnify/ENA primary metagenome ERZ773099 (study PRJEB29015, sample SAMEA2738012) | human oral metagenome | biome: human oral; feature: human-associated habitat; material: dental | place: China | collected 2104 ... | reverse complement strand
TATATATATATATATATCGTACTATATTTTTAATACTTTTTACTTCTAAATTTTGTATAAATTTACTCATATATTCCCAATGAGGATTTCCATCTCTATCTATTGGTAGAATTATTTTTTCTCGTAAAATTCTAGTATCATTTATTTCTCTATTAAAAGAATATTTACTTTCTAATCTTTTTATAATTGTTGACATAAATTTATAAATATTTTCATCTGCATTTTTACAAGTAAGAGTTGTTATATGATCACTTGCAATATATTCATATTTATGATAGAAACAAGAACCAACACTTCCACTATTCGCTATGGATAAATTATTTTTATATTTCCTAACCCCGTTATCATTTGAAATAAAATTATCTATTCCATTATTCAAAGCTGTTGAAGAAACATAAGGAGTATTCCCTTCTTTTTGATTAGCTTTAGTCAGTCTTTTTCCTCTTTTAACTTCTTTAAAGATATCTGTAAAGAAAAATTCTTTCCATTCAACTTCTAAATCTAATAAGTTAAACCCTAATTTTAGAAGTTTATTTTCATAATAATTTATTATTTTTTGAGATTGCTCTTTCATTTCTTGTTTTATATAATCTTCCATAAATTGCCAATTGAGATTTCCATTATTATCTATTGGTAATAATATTGTTCCATTTTTTAAACGGTTACTATTAAATAAATAACCATAAGAAGCTCTTAATTTAGAAGTTTTTTGAATAGCTGAGCAAATAAATAATCCATTAAATTTATTTAAGTTTATATGTCTTAAAACATTTACTGAAGCGCCACTCAATCCTCTACCTATAAAATTATAGTCATGAAAAAAACAACTTCCTTTTATTGGATCAACTGTTATTGTAGCTCCTTTTGTAATAATTTTTTCCTCTCCATTTATAAAGTTTATTATGGCATTATTTATAGAAGCTGTTGAAACATAAGGGATTCTACCTTTTTCATAATTTTCAATAGGTCTTCCTTTTACAGTTTCTACTTTAAAAATATCTTTTATTTTAAATTTTTTCCACTCCACACTATCTAAAGTTAACTTACTCATAATCTTCCTCACTTTCAGCAACTTGTCTTTCTTCTTCAATATCAATTTTATCAAATTTTAATTCTTCGTCTTCTATTCCAAATAAATAGCCTCTTCCATGAGTTATCATATTCACTTCAAAGGTTAAATAATCAGCCACTGTTTTTCTAAAATCTTCTTCACTTGGTATCTCATCATTAAAGTAATAAAAAGAATGTAACCACTCATCAGAGGCTTCTATTATAGTTTTTACACAAAACTTTGTTATAGCTTCAGTTCTTTCAAACCAAACATCAAGTAGATGTTGCTTTTTATCTCTATGTGAGCCATCATCAATAAGTCCAATATGTTTACTTACAATATAACCATCATTTTCAAAATTAATAAATTTACATATTTTATTTTTAGGATGTTCATTATGAGCTTTAAAAATTGCTATACAAGGGTTTGTTCCTACTTTATAAAAAGTATTTTTATTTAAAGTAATAACTCCCTCTAAAGTATGCTTTTTTAAGATTTCTTCCTTTATTTTTTTCTCTTCATTACTTTTTCCAGTAAAAGTGCTTTGTGGAACGATAACTGCGGCTCTACCATCTTCAACCAATGAATCCAGTAAATGATTTATAAATTTAATTTCATAAAGTGAAGGATCTATTTTTCCCATTGAATAAGGTGGATTCATCATACCAACAGTACAACCTTTTAGTTGTAATTGAGCTGGATTTTCTTTTAAAAAATCTTTATTTTCAAGATTACTTTTTCCATCTCCACGAAGTATCATATTTGTTGTAGCTATTGTAAACATATATGACTGTTCTTCTATTCCAAATAATTGATTTTTTCTTATTTCTTTTATTTCAGTTTCATCATTTGCTTTTTTAATCATATTATGCATAGCAGCTATTAAAAAACCTGCTGTTCCACAACAAGGGTCTAGTATTTTATCAGTTGTCTTTAAATCTAATAAATCACAAAAAAGTTCTGTAATATGTTTTGGAGTAAGTACAATACCTAAGTTTTGACCATCTCCACCAGTGTAAGACATAAACTCTCCATAAAATCTACCAAGATAATCTTCAGCTGAATTATTATATCTAATACTTTGATAAATACTTTTATATAAAAACTCTGTAAAATATTTTAATGGAGTTTTTCCTAATGTAGAATTAATCTCATTAATTTTTATGTCATCTTTTATAATAGAAAATTGACTTAATAATTTGTCTTTTTTTACTTGTGGCGAAACATTTGCTCTATCTAAATTTGATTTTATTGCCTCGTATATTTTTTGACCATCAGTTTTTGTTTTATCTCCATTTAAATTATCAATATTGAAATTTTTAAAATCTATTTCTCTAAGTGCAAGTAATATTCCAGATACAATTAATGGCTTATTTTTTTCTTCTATATTTCCATAGCTTCTTAAATAATTATGTAATTCACTAGCTTCTTTTAAAATTTCAGCTGTTTTTTTCTCAACAGCTGTATCTTCTTTTAATATTTCTTTTATATAGTACTCGTCAATATTATCTTCACTAAATGATATTAAAGTTTCTATATTTTCAAGAATAGTATATTCTCCTCTATCATTAATGTATATTGGAGTTATTTTATGAATTTTCTCATTTCCACTTATCCCTAAAGCAACTATTTTTTTATAGTTTGTATTTTTACTTAAATGTTTTCCATAAAATAATGCTCCATTTACTGCATAATCACAAACACTTGCTATATCTTCTGCTATTATATCTTTTTCAGTTAATTTCAAATGTTTTGTTGTGTCTGATTTATCTTCAATTACAATTAAAAAATCTTTAACTATTCCCACATATTCTGGAAAGCCAACTTTTCCAGTTCCTCTTTTAGAAGCTGTTTGTAAAGCTTCATTTAATTCTTTTACATCACTTCCCTGAGCTGAAAATTTATCAGATATTTTTGCTTCTTTTAGTAAATCATATACCCAAAGATCTGTATTAACTTCTTTTTTTCCCATATTAATTCCTCCAATTATTTTATAAATATTTTATCATAAAATAAAAATACTCCCTACAAAATATTTTTAATTAAATCTTAATTTTTTTAGTATAATATAAAAATAAGATAGCTTTAAAAAAAAACATCTGTTATAATAAACTAGGTTTTATTTTATAAAAATGAAGGGGGTTTTTAATAAATGCAAATTGTAACTGATAAGAATAAAGTAGCACTTTATTTTAAGGATAATGCTATTAGCTATAAAGAATTTATTTTAAACACAAAAAAAATAAAGCAATACGCAAACATAAAAGAATTTACAAATAATATGATTTATATGGAAAATAGACCAGAATTACTATATAGTTTCTTTTCTATATGGGATAGCAGAGCAACTTGTGTCTGTATAGATGCTTCAAGTACAGCAGAAGAATTATCGTACTATATAGATAATTCAGAAGTTGAAAAAATATTCACGTCAAGAGGACAACTTGAAAAAGTAGAGGAAGCTTTCACTATCTTAAATAAAAAAGTTGAGCTTGTTATTGTAGACGATATTGAATTTGATAAAATTAAAATTGATGAAAATCTAGAAGCTAACTTAGTTATAAATTCACCTGAAAAAGAAGATACAGCATTGATTTTATATACTTCAGGGACAACAGGAAAACCAAAAGGTGTTATGTTAACATTTGATAATATCTTAGCAAATATGGATTCTCTAGATGTGTATAAGATGTATGAAGAAACAGATGTAACTATTGCACTTTTACCTTTACATCATATTTTACCTCTTTTAGGAACAGGAGTTATGCCTCTTCTGTATTCAGCAACTATAGTATTTCTTGATGATATGTCTTCTGTTGCATTAATAGATGCAATGAAAAAATATAAGGTAACTATGTTAATAGGAGTACCTAAACTTTGGGAAGTAATGCATAAAAAGATAATGGATACTATAAACTCAAAAGGAATAACAAGATTTATTTTTAAACTTGCTAAAAAAGTAAATTCTTTAAGCTTTAGTAAAATGATATTTAAAAAAGTAAGTGAAGGTTTTGGAGGACATATTAAATTTTTTGTTTCAGGAGGTTCTAAATTAAATCCACAAATAACAGAAGATTTCCTTACTCTTGGAATAAAAATTTGTGAAGGTTATGGAATGACTGAAACATCTCCAATAATTTCATATACTCCTAGAAATGATATAATGCCAAATTCAGCTGGAAGAGTTATAAAGGATGTGGAAGTTAAAATAGCTGAAGATAGTGAAATTCTTGTTAAGGGTAGAAATGTAATGAAGGGATATTATAAAAATCCTGAAGCAACTGCTGAAATAATTGATAAAGATGGCTGGCTACACACTGGAGATTTAGGAACTTTAAAAGATGGCTATCTATATATAACAGGTAGAAAAAAAGAAATGATAGTTCTATCAAATGGGAAAAATATAAACCCTATTGATATAGAAACAAAATTAATGTCTATGACTAACCTTATTGCAGAAATTGTTGTAACTGAATATAATTCAATTTTAACAGCAGTTATCCATCCTGATTTTAATAAGGTTAAAGAAGAAAAAGTTGATAATATTTATGAAGTATTAAAATGGGCAGTTGTTGATAAGTACAACCAAAAAAGTCCTGACTATAAAAAAATATTAGATGTAAAAATTGTAAACGAAGATTTTCCAAAAACAAAGATTGGAAAAATAAAAAGATTTATGATAGCTGATATGTTAGAAGGAAAAATTAAAAAGAAAGAAAGAAAACCTGAACCTGATTTTGAAGAGTATAATAAAATAAAAAAATATTTAGTTTCTACCAAGGAAAAAGAAGTATTCTTTGATTCTCATATTGAAATAGATTTAGGTATGGATTCTTTGGATATGGTTGAATTTCAACATTTCTTAGATTTAAACTTTGGAGTAAAAGAAGAAAATCTAATTTCTAAACATCCATCATTATTAGAACTTGCTAATTATATAAAAGAAAATAGAAATCAAGAAAAAATTGGAAATTTAAACTGGAAAGAAATAATTAATAAAGATACTGATGCTAAATTACCAAGTTCTAGCTTTTTAGCTGTAATCTTAAAATTCATATCATCTATTCTTTTTAATACTTTCTTTAGAGTCAAAGTAAAAGGAAAAGAAAAAATTGAAATGGATAAGCCAACTATTTATGTTGCAAATCACCAAAGTTTTTTAGATGGTTTCTTATTCAACTATGCTGTTCCTTCAAAATTAGTTAAAAAAACATATTTTCTTGCAACAGTAGCACATTTTAAAAGTTCTATAATGAAATCTTTTGCAAATTCATCTAATGTTGTTTTAGTTGATATTAACAAAGATATTGCTGAAGTTATGCAAATACTTGCAAAAGTTTTAAAAGAAAATAAGAATGTAGCTATCTATCCTGAAGGTTTAAGAACTAGAGATGGAAAAATGAATAAATTTAAAAAAGCTTTCGCAATATTAGCTAAGGAATTAAATGTTGATATACAACCTTATGTTATAAGTGGTGCTTATGAATTATTCCCTACAGGAAAGAAATTTCCTAAACCAGGAAAAATATCTGTGGAGTTCTTAGATAAAATTAAAGTTGAAAACTTAAGTTATGATGAAATTGTAGATAAATCATATAAGGCTATAGAAAAAAAATTAATAAAATAGAAATTTAAAGTTATTCACAAAATAGTTTATCTGTGATAAAATAAAAATAGTTTTTTTGTACTTATTTTTAAAATTTGGGAGTAGTGATGTTGTAATGAAAATAGGTTTTGACCATGCTAAATATCTGGAAGAACAATCCAAATATATACTTGAAAGAGTAAATAAGCATGACAAATTATACATTGAGTTTGGTGGAAAGCTTTTAGGAGATCTTCATGCAAAAAGAGTTTTACCTGGTTTTGATGAGAATGCTAAGATAAAAGTTCTAAATAAACTTAAGGATCAAATAGAAGTTATAATTTGTGTGTATGCTGGAGACATTGAGAGAAATAAAATCAGAGGTGATTTTGGAATTACTTATGATATGGATGTCTTTAGACTTATAGATGATTTAAGAGAAAATGAGCTAAGGGTCAATAGTGTTGTTATCACAAGATATGAAGATAGACCTTCTACAGACCTTTTTATCACTAGACTTGAAAGAAGAGGTATAAAAGTATACAAACACTATGCAACAAAAGGTTACCCTAGTGATGTTGATACTATAGTTAGTGATGAAGGTTATGGAAAAAATGCCTATATAGAGACAACAAAACCGATAGTTGTTGTAACTGCTCCAGGACCTGGTAGTGGAAAACTTGCAACTTGTTTAAGTCAACTTTACCATGAATATAAAAGAGGTAGAAATGTAGGATATTCTAAATTTGAAACTTTTCCAGTTTGGAATGTACCTTTAAAACATCCATTAAATATAGCTTATGAAGCAGCAACAGTTGATTTAAATGATGTTAATATGATAGATCCATTTCATTTAGAAGAATATGGTGAAATAGCAGTAAACTACAATAGAGATATTGAGGCTTTTCCTTTATTAAAAAGAATAATAGAAAAAATAACAGGAAAAAAATCAATTTATCAATCACCTACAGATATGGGTGTTAATAGAGTAGGTTTTGGTATTACTGATGATGAAGTTGTTAGAGAAGCTTCTCAACAAGAAATAATAAGAAGATATTTTAAAACGGGTTGTGATTATAAAAAAGGAAATACTGATTTAGAAACATTTAAAAGAGCTGAATTTATAATGCACAGTTTGGGATTAAAAGAAGAAGATAGAAGAGTTGTTAGTTTTGCAAGAAAGAAATTAGAACTTCTAAATAATGAAGAAAAATCTGATAAGCAAAAAACACTTTCTGCTATTGCTTTTGAAATGCCTGATGGACAAATAATAACAGGAAAAAAATCTTCTTTAATGGATGCACCTTCAGCAGCCATACTTAATTCATTAAAGTATCTTTCAAATTTTGATGATGAGTTATTATTAATTTCACCAACAATTTTAGAGCCTATTATTCAGTTAAAAGAAAAGACTTTAAAAAATAAACATATACCACTAGATTGTGAAGAGATATTAATTGCTCTAAGTATTACAGCAGCAACAAATCCTATGGCTGAATTAGCTTTATCAAAGCTTTCTCAATTAGCAGGAGTTCAAGCTCATTCTACTCATATCTTAGGTAGAAATGACGAACAATCTTTAAGAAAACTTGGAATAGATGTGACATCAGATCAAGTTTTTCCAACTGAAAATTTATATTATAATCAATAAAATTACAGAGCTATTGCGTATTAAATTTGCAATAGCTTTTTCTTTAGATAGAAAAAGAGAACTGTTGAAACAGTTCCCTTAATCCATAAAAAGAGGATATTTATCATTAATCATTATTTTATTAATCGTTATATCTAGGACCAGCATTTGTTATATTTTCTGGCATATTTGGATATTTTTCTTTAAAGTTCTTATAGAATAAATTAGCTAATTTTTTAGCTGCTATAATATATTGTTCTTTGTCTTCCCAAGTATCTATAGGATTCATAATTTCACTAGGAACATTAGGACAAGATTGAGGAATATCAAGATTAAATATTTCATCATGTTTGTATTCAGCATTATCAAAATATCCACTCAATACCGCTGTAACCATAGCACGAGTATACTTTAGATTTATTCTTTTTCCTGTTCCATAAGCTCCACCAGACCAACCAGTGTTTATTAAGTAAACTTTTGTATTATGTTTTTCTAATCTTTCACCAAGCATTTTAGCATATACACTTGGATCCATAGGCATAAAAGGTTCTCCAAAGCAAGTTGAGAAAGTAGGTACAGGTTCTTTAACTCCTAATTCAGTTCCAGCAAGCTTAGCAGTAAATCCAGTTACAAAGTGATACATTGCAGCTTCTTGACTTAATCTTGATATTGGAGGTAAAACTCCAAAAGAGTCAGCTGTTAAGAATATAACAACTTTAGGTATTCCACCGACACCTGCTAATTCAGCATTAGGAATATAATGTATTGGATACCCAACTCTAGTGTTAGGAGTTATACTTGGATCTTCATAATTTATCTTTCTTGTTTTTTCATCCATAGTAACATTTTCTACAACACTTCCAAATTTTATAGCATGATAGATTTCAGGTTCACTTTCCTCTTTAAGATTGATACACTTAGCATAGCATCCACCTTCAAAGTTGAATACTCCAGTATCACACCAACCATGTTCATCATCACCAATTAATTTACGATTTGGATCTGCTGATAAAGTTGTTTTACCTGTTCCAGATAAACCAAAGAAAATTGCAGTTTCATGAGTCACAGGATCCATATTAGCAGAACAGTGCATAGGTAAAATATTTTCAAGAGGCATTATATAGTTCATTATAGAAAAGACACTTTTTTTCATTTCTCCTGAGTATCTTGTTCCACAGATTATAGCCATTTTCTTTTCAAAATTGATTATAATAGCTGCTTCGGAATTAACTCCATCTACTTCAGGTACACAGTGGAAGTTAGGGGCAGATATAACTGTGAAATCAATTTTATTATTTTCATTGTATTCTTCATCAGTTCTAATTAACAATTGATGTATGAATAAATTTTGGCTAGGCATTTCATTTATAAAACGAAATCTTCTTGTATATTGAGGATTAGCTCCAGCTTTTCCATCAAAAACATAGATTTCTTTCTTTTGAAGGTAAGCAATTAATTTGCCAAGGATAGCATCAAACTTTTTACTTTCAATAGGTTTGTTTCTACTCCAGTCAATGTTATTATGTACACTTGGAGTGTCAACAAAGAATTTATCATCTGGAGCACGTCCAGTATATTTTCCTGTTTCTATGACTAAAGCACCAGTATCATTTAATTTTCCTTCGCCATTTGCTAAAGCTTTTTCTGTAAGCTCTGCAGGGCTTAGATTATAGTGAACTGCCAATACATTAGCAATTCCTAATTTTTCAAGTCCATACATCTTCATAATAAATCTACCTCCATCAATAGAAATCATTAATTTTAAAAACTTTTGAGCTAAGATTTAATATTATATCTTAAGTAAATGATAAACTCTTTTTATACAAAAAGCAACTAATTTTTTTTAAAAAAAGATAATTTTTTAATCAAAAATAGAATAAATTTTATCCAAATTATATAATATATATATTTTATATAATAACTATGATTTTTGTTAATTAAAAAATGTTAATAAATAAAAAAAATCCTAAATTAATAGGATTTTTTATTATCAGCTTATTTTTCTGAGTATACAGAAACTTGTTTTTTATTTTTTCCTAATCTTTCAAATTTTACATATCCATCGATTAATGCAAATAGAGTATGGTCTTTACCAATTCCCATATTGTTTCCAGCGTGGAATTTAGTTCCTCTTTGTCTAACTATGATGTTTCCAGCTTTAACAACTTCTCCATCATATTTTTTTACTCCAAGATATTTAGGATTAGAGTCTCTTCCGTTTTTAACAGAACCTTGCCCTTTTTTATGTGCAAATAATTGTATATTTAATAAAAATTGCATTTACTTATCCTCCTTTTCTACAAGTCTAATGTACTTAGGATATTGCTTAGTTAATTCTTTTAAAAACATAGCCATAGATTCTGTGAGTATATTTGTTTGTGTTAGTTTATTTTGGCTAATATTTTTTAAATCAACATCAAGAAAGCCATCATTTATTTTAAAATCAACTTTTAACTTTAATACTTCTTGTATACCTATCAAAGTCATTTGCAACGATGTTGAGATAGCAGAACAAATTATATCACTGCCTTGTTCTGAATATCCAGAATGTCCACTTGCTTTATATCCTATGATGTTACCATTTTTTCTAAAAATTTCTACTTTTGTCATAAACTATGCTATTATTGAAGTTACTTTAATTTCAGTAAAAAGTTGTCTATGACCTTTTTTTCTATGACTAGCTTTTTTAGGCTTGTATTTGAAGTTAATAACTTTAGCAGCTTTACCTTGAGATAAAACTTCTACAACTACTTTTGCTCCTTCTACTAATGGTGCTCCAACTTTAACATTGTCTCCACCAGCTACTAAAAGAACTTCTGTTAATTCAACAGTTGCATTAACTTCAGCATTTAATTTTTCTACTCTTAATACATCACCTTCTGTAACTTTATACTGTTTTCCACCAGTTTTAATTACTGCGTACATATTAACACCTCCATATGTAATTCGCTAATATAAGGTTGCTGAACACCTTTATTATGCGTTAATCCTATTTATATTAACATAGAAATTTAAAATTGTCAAATATATTTCTAAGAAAATGAATAAATTTTTATTGATAATAGCAGATTAAAAAATCCTTTGCAATATTTATATAAATGTTATATAATTAACTTAATATATTTAGCAAAACAAAATAATTTTTATTGAGGAGGAGATATGTCAAAAAAAGCCTTATTTATGGTACATTTTGGGACTACTCATAATGACACAAGGGAATTAACTATAGACAAGATGAATAAAAAATTTGCAGATGAGTTTAAAGATTATGATCTATTTACAGCATATACATCAAGAATTGTTTTAAAAAGACTAAAAGATAGAGGTGAAAATTATAGCACACCTATAAGAGTTTTAAATGCATTAGCAGATCAAGGGTATGAAGAAATACTTGTGCAAACTTCTCATGTTATACCAGGTATTGAATATGAAAATTTAGTGAGAGAAGTAAATTCTTTCTCTAATAAATTTAAAACTGTAAAGATTGGAAAGCCCCTTTTATACTATATTGATGACTATAAAAAATGTGTTGAAGCATTGGCAGATGAATATGTTCCAAAAAATAAAAAAGAGGCACTTGTTTTAGTTTGCCATGGAACAGACTCACCTTTAGCAACAAGTTATGCAATGATAGAATATATTTTTGATGAATATGGGTATGATAATGTATTTGTAGTTTGTACAAAAGCTTATCCTTTGATGGATACTCTTGTAAAGAAACTTAAAAAAGCAGGTATAGAAGAAGTTAGACTAGCTCCATTTATGTTTGTAGCAGGAGATCATGCAAAAAATGATATGGCTGTAAGATATAAAGAAGAACTTGAAGAAAATGGTTTCAAAGTAAATCAAGTTATCTTAAAAGGCTTAGGAGAATTTGATGCTATTCAAAATATATTCTTAAATCACTTAAAACTTGCTATTGAAAAAGATGATGAAGATATTGCAGACTTCAAAAAAGAATATACAGAAAAATATCTATAATACTTTCACAATAAAACACTATCACACAAATAAATCTACCTCTTAATACAATAAGGGGTAGATTTATTTTCTTTCACTATTTTCAATAAAAGATCTTATCTTATTAAAAACTTTTTTAAATTCTATTTCCAATATGTTATCTATATTTCCAGAGAAATCAGCATAGTTATAAGAAATTTTTCCCCAATTACATACTTCATATCTTTCTCCATTCTTTAATTTTATATAAATTCTTTTAAAAGGTTTAAAATCATCAAGAATTTTTATTCCAATATAAGAGATTTTTGGGGCTAAGGATAAAATACTATCTATATCCTTTAAATTTATATCAAACTTCTCCATTACAAAAGATTTTCCAAATAATTTTAATTTTTTCTTATAATAAAGTCTATCATCAATTATTTCATATTCTTCATAAGGAAAAAAATACATAATTGCATTTTTCATTGCTTTTATTAGCAAATAACTTATTACAATACAAACAATGCAGATTACTATAAAAAACAATATCTCTATTCCACCCTCATAGAATACTGTTATTCCTTCACTAAAAACTACTAGAAAAATAAGTGCAAAAAAAAGTTGAGCAAAGAGCAAAACTAAAAAGCTCTTCTTTCTTTCTGATAAATCTGGATGTCTATATATCAACTTTTTCATTTCTATATTTAAACTTCCAGTTTCTTGTTCATCCTCTATATTTTCTTCTTCAAGATTTAAGTATTCTTTTAATTCTTTAATATAGAAATCTACACCATCTTTTAGTGTTCCAAAATATGTTGAAGGAGAGAATTTTTTTGCTGGAATATTCCATATCTTATATTCTTTTCCATTTTTATCTTTTATTAAGATTCTTTTTTCTTCCTTAAAATACCATAAAATAGCTAATGCAGGAATATTTGTTGAAAATCTAACTGGAGTTTTCATTAGGGTTTTACTAATTCTTTTTATTTCATTTAAATTAATTTCAAATTTTTCAAAATTAATTATAGCTAATTTTCTTGTATAATAAAAATATTCATCTGAGATAATTATTTTTTCTTCACTTAAAAAATAATTACATATTTTATATATTTTTTCATTTGAAATAAATATAGTCTTTTTCAGAATTATAGTTTCCCAAATCTCTTTAGGTACTCCCATTTCAAAATAAAACTGAATACATTTTATTGAGAAATATATTAAAGCTATTATTGCAATTACTGCATAAATATTAAAATGATTTAATTTTATTTCCTTTTTCTCCATTTATTCCCCCACACTTTTACAAAATTTGTTTTAGAATTTCTATTCCTAAAAGTTTTCCTAAATTTGAAATATCTACATTATTTTCAGATGGTAAAGATATATCAATTTTCTCTATAACTTTTCTATTAAATATCTTTTGGTAAAAAATAGCTATTCCATAATTATCAAAATAATATATTCCTGAATTCTTTCTTCTTTCAATTTTATATTCTTCTAATTTTTTATTATCCTTTAAATATTTTATTATTTTAGGTAAAGCCTTCTTTATTTCTTCATTTTCTTCTACAAAATCACTATCAGTGAGATATAATTTCTTTACAACAAAATGTATCATATGATTTTGAGAACTTTTTAAGTTTATTACATAATATATATTCAAATCTATATCTGGATATTCCAAACATATATCCAAAACATTATCTTTTTCTATATTAATCTCAATATTTTCTGGAAATGAAAAAGTTTTTACAATCTTTTCTAAAAGTATATCTTCAATTTGGTTAATTCCAGAAGTTTTATTTAAAATAAATTTCATTTTTAATCTCCTAATTATTATTAAAAATATTCTTTAAAGTATCTAATTTTAAAATTTTTCCAATTTCTAAAATATTAGGATTATCCTCATAAGGTAAAGAAATATCTATCCAATCCACTATCTTTTTTCTTCCATATTTTTCAAAAAATATTGTTAAATCTAAATCTTTAAAATAATAATTTCCTGAATATTCATTAGCTTCATATTTATAATTTAAACTTTTATAATTTTCTTCTAAATATTTTTTTATCTTAGAAATTACTTTCTTTGCTTCTTCTCCAACTTTAATATAAATTTTGTCATTAAGATAAAGTTTTTCCAAAACAAATGATAAAGTATGAAACTCTGGAATTTCTTTATCTACATAGTAACAAATATTATAATAAACTGTAAAATCTTTATATTTCAATTCAATATGAATATTATAAGGATCTTTTTCTATTTTTATCTTAATATCTTCAGGATATGAAAATTTTTCAATAACTTCCTTTAATGATATTTTTTCTATTCCATTTATCCCTATCATACTCTCATTTAAAATAAATTTCATATTGCTACCTCTATCTGTAAATTTGAAAGAAAAACTAAATAGTTTTTACAAAACGAAAGCCAAAATTTTTATAAGAATAAGTAGCTATAGTTTCACTTCTACAGATGATAAGAGAACTTTTACTACTATAAGCTCCTGAACCTCCTTTAATTCATTTGTAAAAGAAGGGACATATTTTCCACTTTGAACTTTTACCATATACTCATCTTCAAAATTTTTTAATTCTCTCTCTTTCTTAGCTATTTATTTTACCTCATTAAGAATATATTTTTTCTTTTTCTAAAAATGATTTGATTCTTCTTAAAACTCTTCTCGCTTCATTTTTCTCCATACTATAAGCAAAATTTAAATTTTCACCTTCAAAAAAAGTAAAACTTATGACATAGGATGGTTTATCTTCTAATTTATCTTTAAATAAAATTTTTCTTAATAGAAGTTTATGATATTCTATTATTTCAATATCTTTTATATTCTCAACTAAAAATATTTTTTTATAACATAGTTCAAAATTTTTTTTTAAAATAACTATTTGAGAAAGCTAATTCTTTAAAATTTATAGAAATTCTTTCATACTTATATTCTCTGCACATGAAAATATAAAATAAAAAGGCAAAATGACATGTAAAGAGTGGAATAAAAAAGAAAAAAGGATTATTATATATGAAAACTGAATAAACTAAAATTATTATACAAAAAGCTATAATAGAGTTTTTTCTTAACTCATCTTTACAATTTTTAGTTATTTCTAAGCTATCTATTTTTTCTCTAATTTCTATTTCCATAATTTATTTTTCTCCTTTATCCATGATGTAGTCCACGTAATGCAAATACCATTGTTGTAAAAAATGGTAGCACTAAAAATAAAAGTCCTAATAAAAAAAATATAAAATAAAAGCCCTTTCTCTTAAAAATCAATAAAAAGAAGTTTGTTAGTATAAATAAGAAATCTGTTCCTAAAATAATAAGATTTAAAGAAATTATAAGCTCTTCTTGATGATAATCATCGAAAAAATAAATAAAATTTGCTATTAATAATATAATAATAGCCGTTATCATTTTTCTTTTTGATGGAAATTTTTCAAACCCTAAATGCTCATTTATAAATGATAAAAGTAAGAATACAATTAGTATTATAGAAATATTAGTTAAAAGTAGTAGTACCATTCATTATGCTCCTCTAAAAGAAAATTATATTACACTCAACTTCAAACCAAGGTCCTTCTTCATCTTCTCCTTCAATAACATCAAAACTTATTTGACAATCTTCCAAATTTAAAATATATGAATTAGCTTCTTCA
>ERZ773099.1916-NODE-1916-length-14877-cov-2.550870_pt1 | contig 14877 bp, 11 predicted proteins | sample MGYA00511120_ERZ773099 | MGnify/ENA primary metagenome ERZ773099 (study PRJEB29015, sample SAMEA2738012) | human oral metagenome | biome: human oral; feature: human-associated habitat; material: dental | place: China | collected 2104 ... | reverse complement strand
AAAATAATAGGGTAATTTGAAATCAAAAACCATTTTCATATCTTCAAATATTTCTTCTACAAGTTCTTTTATGTTGCTAATTGCTTTTTCGGAAAACCTGTTTTCTCTTCCCGGATATTGAGCAAAATAAACTTTATTAAACATAAACTGCTCTCCCCAATTTTTAAAAGAAGATACACCGCCTCCTGCATAAGGAAACATAAATATAACGCCTTTACTCTCATTAACTTCCAAATCATTCCCTGATACAAAATATCTATTCAAATTATCCCCTCCATTCACATTTTTTAACCTTTTTAACAATTAGCTTTGCCTAACTTATAATAACACATTTTGATAACTATTTTCAATATCTATCGAGGTGTTATATTATTCAGAACTTCATTAGTATCATACAACTTTCTTATTATATTCCTTAATATAGGAATGTTAATTGTTTGTTTCCCATCACTCCATGCCAAATCCGGCTTAATATGTGCCTCAATTAATATTCCATCCGCTCCGGCAGCAACAGCAGCTTTTGATAATGGTTCTATTAATGTTCTTTCCCCCGTAGCATGACTAGGATCGGCAATAATCGGTAAATGTGTCATCTTTTTTAAAAGAGCAATTGATGCAATATCCATGGTGTTTCTCATATAATTTTCATATGTTCTTATCCCTCTTTCACAAAGAATTACTTTTTCATTTCCTTCAAGCATGATATATTCCGCACTTAACAAAAATTCTTTTATCGTTGCACTTAGTCCTCTTTTTAACAATATAGGTTTATCTATTCTTCCAAGTTCTTTGAGTAATGGATAATTGTACATATTTCTTGAACCGACCTGTAATATATCAACCTTATCTATCATATATTCCAGTTCTCTAACATCCATAATCTCTGTTATAACCGGCATGTCCATCTCATTTCCAATTTTACAAAGAATATCAATACCTGCTCTTCCTAATCCTTGAAAATCATATGGTGAAGTACGTGGTTTAAATGCTCCTCCTCGTAAAATATCGACCCCTATCTCTTTCATATCCAAAGCAATTTTTCTCAATATATCTTCTGATTCAATCGAACATGGACCGGATATGACTACCGATTTATTTCCACCTATTTCTAATTCTTTTATAGAAATTATTGTTTTATCTTTATACTGTTTAGTTGCTAAATATCCATTTTCTAAAGATAAATTTTCCGTTTCTAAAAAAGCTCTTTCTTTACTTTCAATCTTTTCTTTTAAGCTATTATCAAATACATTTATAATATAATATTTTTTAACATCATATACATCATGTTCTATTCCTCTTGAAATTAAATAATTTCTACATTTTTTATAACAATTTTTATTGTTGAATATATAGTGCATTTCACATCACCATCCTTTAGTTTGAAACAATCCACTTCATCGCCTCGCTATAGCCATCAAACCCTTTTCCTAAAATTGTCTTTTCTGCAAACTCAGATATAAAAGATTTTTTTCTATAAAATTCTCTCTTGGATATATCCGTTAAATGAACCTCCACTGTTCTTATATTAACCGCTTTTAATGCATCTAAGATTGCAATACTTGTATGAGTATATGCTCCCGCATTAATAATGATTCCATCATATTTTCCATACGCAGCCTGAATTTTACCTATGATTTCCCCCTCATGATTGGATTGATATATTTCTACAATGATACCTAATATCATTGCATAATCTTCTATCATTCTACATAAATCATCATAGGTCTTAAAACCATATATTTTTGGCTCTCTAAGTCCAAGCAAATTGATGTTAGGTCCATTAATTATCAATAATTTTCTCATACACGCTCAACACCTCGTTAATAGCAGATTCTATCTCATCATTGTTATTAATAACAATATCACTTTCTTGAAGATAGATAGGATTTCTTTTATTATATAATTTTGTTAATCCTTTTAAGCCTCCTTGTGAAAGAGGTCTTCCTATAGTTTCTAACTTGTTCAAATCTCTATTTAAAAAGATTACAACAGAATTGTATTTTAAGTAGTTTATATTTTCTTCACTTTCTATAACTCCACCACCGGTAGATATTATTTTCGAGAAAGTAAGAAGTTGATTTTTAACTATCTGCTTTTCTATTCTACGGAAATATTCAATTCCTTTTTCTAAAATAATCTCTTCGGCTGTCATGCCTTGTTCCTTTTGTATTTCTTCATCTATATCAACAAAAACCCTATTCATCTTTTTCGCAATTTTTCGTCCCACAACCGTTTTTCCACTTCCAGGCATTCCTATAAAAACGATATTTAGCAGTTTTCTTCTTAATCGACAGTGTATCTCCTCAATAGCAGTTTCTTGATTTAAACCTATTCCAAATAATTCAGCAGATTTTTTCGCCTGAGCAATCAACATCAAAAGTCCCGAATGAACTTCACAACCGATCCTTTGAGCATCTAACAGTAATTTTGTTCTTATCGGATTATAATTAAGATCAATTACTACCTTTAATTCTTTTAACTTTCTTATATCAATAGGATAATCGTCATTTTCATGGGGGTATGTTCCTATTGGTGTACAGTTAATTAATATATTTCTATCTGCCATATAATCCAGATCTTTAAAATCTCGCTCTCCTCTTCTTGAAACAACCTTGATATCTTTGTATCCTAAGTCAAATAACAGCATCTTCGTCATTACTGAAGTAGCACCATTACCAACAACTAAAAACAAAGGATTTTTGATTCTTATTTTGATTCTATTTAGCGTAAATAATAAACCATAATAATCTGTATTATATCCGTACAACTTTCCATTTTTATTTACTATCGTATTTACACAACCAGTTTTTTTGGCAATTTCGTCTAAATAATCACAGTGTTGCTTTGCAATCCTTTTATATGGATTGGTAACATTTAACCCCTTAAAGTTTCTTTCTTCAAAAAAACTATTTATTTCTTCTTCACTTTTTTCTACTAATTCATACTTGTAATCTCCAAATTTTTCATGTATCATCGGAGAAAAGCTATGGACTAATCTTTCACCAAGTAATCCATATTCCATAATAATCAAGTCCTAACACTATATTTTTCCACTAAATAATCCAAGATCACTATAGCCGTAACCGCTTCCACAACGGAAACTCCTCTTATTGCTATACAAGGATCATGTCTGCCATTTATCTTTATCCTTGTTTCCTCATTCTTATATAAATCTATGGTGTTTTGTTCTTTTTTTATAGATGGGGTTGGTTTAAACGCAACTTTGAAAGTAATAGGCATTCCATTACTTATCCCTCCCAAAATACCGCCTGAATGGTTTGTTCGCATCTTTATCTGCTTATTCTCATCAATATAAAACTCATCATTATTTTCTGAACCTAATTTCACAGCTCCATCAAAACCTGACCCAAATTCAATTCCTTTTATTCCGGGAATAGCAAATATCATTTTAGAAATGTTATTCTCAATGCCATCAAAAATCGGATCTCCTATACCTGCATCTAATCCAAATACAGAACATTCCACAACTCCTCCGGTTGAATCTCCTTTTTGTTTTAATTCAGATATTATTTGATCTATTATTTCTATATTCTCTTCATTAATTACCGAATACCTATTTTCTTCAGATGCCTTGTATTTATTTATCATATCTTCTTCAAGATTATGTTCTGTATCTAAAATATTTCTTATTCTATAAAGATGAGCTAGAACATGTATGTTGTTAGTTTCTAATAATTGTTTCGCTATCCCTCCAAAAGCTGTAATTACTGCTGTCAATCTCCCTGAAAAATGTCCGCCACCTTCCAACTGAATATATTCTCCATATTTCTTTATAGCAGAAAAGTCAACATGAGAAAGTCTTGGTATTCCATTTATCTCCTTATATTCTGTTGAATTTGCATTTTTATTTTCAATAATCAGAGATAACGGATCTCCCATAATAGTATTATCCCTTATTCCTGACAAAAATTTTATCTGGTCTTCTTCTACTCTCTCTGTAACAAAGCTATTATTTCCAGGAGCTCGTCTTTTCATAAATTTTTTCAACTTTTCTAAATCTATATTCATTCCATACGGAAACCCATCTGCTACCCCGCCAATACATTTTCCATGTGATTCTCCAAAAATACTTAACCTTATATTTTTCCCTATACTAATCGACGACATTTACATTCCCACCTACCTTTTCAAAATCTTGTATAAACCTTGGATATGATTTATTAACAGCTTCTGCATTTATCACTGAAACAGTTTTTTTACATCTTATCGATGCAATAGTTGCAGCCATTACTATTCTATGATCATTAAAAGAATTTACTATGCCTCCGTTTAAAAACTCTTGACCTGTAATTTTTAAGCCACAATCTATTTTCTCAACTTTTGCACCTAAGTTTTTTAACATCTGAAACGTAGAGTCTATCCGATTACTCTCTTTATATTTTAATCTTTTACCACCACTTAATATACTTGTTCCTCTCGATAATGCCGCAACAACGGATAATACAGGGAATAAATCCGGTATGTTGGTAAAATCAAGATTAAAAGAAATGAGATTACTTCTTGAGGCAAAAACACAATCTCCTGAAAGTTCTAAATTTCCCCCTATTTTTTTTAATATATCTATGATTTGCTTGTCTCCTTGAATAGAATCAAAATTCAATCCATTTATTTTTAAAGTCCTACCCAAACATCCTGCTACAATAAAAAAGGCAGCATTTGACCAATCCCCCTCAACAACATATTTATTGGGCGATTTAATCAACTTTCTACCTCCAAAAACTACAAAACTATTCTCTTTCTCTTTAACAGTTATTCCAAAATCCTTTAAAATATCTATTGTCATATCAACGTAATTTCCAGACTCTAAAGGAGTTGTCAAAAAAACAGTAGTTTCCTGCTCCATTAGTGCCGATAACAACAGCAAGCCACTAATATATTGAGAACTAATATCTCCTTTTATCTTAAAAAGAGTTCCTGTTGCATTTCCGAAGACCCTTATCGGAAATACTTCGCTTTCAAAACATACTCCAGAATTTTTTAGTGTTTCTATTAACTCTATAATCGGTCTATCCCTTAAGCTCTCTTTACAATCTACTATTGTGCTTTTTGAAAACATACTAAGTAGCGGCAATAACAACCTTAAAGTTGTTCCGCTCTCTTTACAATCAATATAAGTCTCATCAGAGATATCCTCAATGGAATGAACATAAACATTATTACTTTCTGTTTCTATTTTTGCACCTAACGCTTGAAGACAATTTATAGTCGCAAGAACATCATCCGAAATCATATCTACATTAGATAATTTTATATTTTCTTTTTGCGAAATAGAACTTATAATCAAAACTCTATGTAACATAGATTTAGAGGGAATAGCCTTTACTTCTCCAAATAACTCATTAGGTATAATTTTTATGTCCATAATCTCCACCTTATCTACATGCAACACTTATAATATTTTTCAAGTCTTTCCTACTTACACAGTCAATCACAGCACAACCAATTTCTTTTGGATAAACCAAATTTATTTTATCACCATTATTCTTTTTATCTTTTAACACTTCTTGGTATATTTGTTCCTCATTATATTCACAACTTACGGGCAATTGATATTTTTTTAATATATTGATTATTTGCAAGTATGTTTTTTTAGAAATAGCACCCAATCTATAATATGCTTTACTGATCATCGCCATACCAATAGCAACAGCATATCCATGAGAGATAGAAAAATCACTTAGTTTCTCTATTGCATGACCGATTGTATGTCCAAAATTTAATAATTTTCTCTCACCTGATTCTCTTAAATCACATTCAACAATCTCCTTTTTTATTGCTATACTCTTTATAAGAATAGTTTTTAGTACATCTTTTTCATGTACGTCTTTTGATATAAGCAAATCAAATAATCCCCTATCTCTTATAATTGCACTTTTAATTGCTTCAGCCAATCCATTTCTAAATTCTTTATCAGAAAGAGTATCTAAAAAATTCAAATCAATAAATACTCCTTTAGGATTATAAAAAGTCCCAATTAAATTTTTCCCATCTTCAGTATTGATTGCAGTTTTTGAACCAATGGATGAATCCACCATAGATAAAACGGTTGTTGGAATCTGTATATAATCAATCCCTCTCATATATGTGGATGCTACAAATCCCGCTAAATCTCCAACTACACCACCACCAAAAGCGACAATTAAATCATGCCTGTCTATGTTAATCGATATCAAAAATCGAATGATTTTGTAATATGTTTCTATGCTTTTAGACTGCTCGCCCGGTTTTATTACATACCTATAAAAATCTTTTTTAAATAAAAAAGTGAATTCGGGATATAGAAAATCGACTGTTTCATCAGTAATAAAAACTTTTTTTCGATAAGAATAATTAATATCAATAAAAGATTGTAACTCTTCTTGTATATTATCTACAAGAGATATCTCATATTCTAAACTTGATGATAAATCAAATTTTCTCATTTTCAATCCTCTATATAAACAAGCCGATTTATAATACTCCCAACTTTCTCTTTTGTTTCTTCCAACTCTCTTTCCGGATTTGATAATTTCACAATGCCGGCACCAACTCTAACCCAAGTTTCTTTTTTATCCTGAAAAGCTGTTCTTAACACCAAAGCTACATCTAGTGTGCCATCTTGATCATAAGTCAATACCCCACCGCTGTATAAGCCTCTTTCATCTTTCTCTAATCTGTCAATAGCTTCTATACACTCTTTTTTAGGTATTCCAGATGCAGTTACTGCCGGGAATAATGCTGTAAAAGCATGCCATTCATTGAATTCGTCTTTAATTTTCCCTCTTAATCTTGAGGCTAAATGTTGAACTGTCCCTCTTTCTAAAACATCCATAAACTGAATTACCGAAACACTATCCTTATCGCAAACTTTTTCTAGTTCCTCATATGCTAATTTTACTGAAATGGCATGTTCCGCAATTTCTTTTGGATCTTTTAAAAGTTCGTCTTTTAATTTTTTATTAATCTCTTTATCTTCTGTCAATGCTCTTGTTCCGGCTAATGGAAAAGTATATACGGTTTTATCTCTATCAACCTCAACTACTGTTTCCGGACTAAATCCGACCACTTCCAAATCATCTATTTTCATACAATAGGATCTAGCTGGATTGTTATTCTTCCTTCCTTCCAAATAACTATCCATAAATGAAATTCTTTTTTCCAAATTTATCTTTCTTGATAAAATGACTTTTTCATATTTGTCATTTTTAATTTCTTTTGTTGCTTTTGATACAATATTTTTATAATAATCTTCATCTACGGACCTAATCGTTTCTAATTTTAATTTATCGTTTTCTTTTATACTTTCTTTTATATCTTTTACATCTGACAAGCAATCCTCAACCATAGAAACTATATTCTTAAATTCTTCCATATATCTAATTAAAATTCTATTTTTTTCAACTCTGATATCTATGTTAGGAATAAATAAGTCCATTAATTTCTCGTTGATTTCTTCATCTAAAAAGGAATTTTTAGCGTAGCTGAAATTTACAATCCCATATGCTTTCCATCCTTTCATTTCTACTTTTTTAAATATATTAAAAATATCGTTATTTAAATCAGTAATAATAAATTCTTCCATCCTTTCATTTCTTACAACTTGAATCTTATCCGCAAAAAATGAAAACCTTATATAATTACCTATCCCTAACGAAAGTTCATCTTTATGTTTATTTTCATATATGATATACGAATCATTATGTTGTTTTAAAAAACTTTTTACAATATTAACAGCTACTATGTACTTATCCAAATTTCTTTCTAATGTGTCTATAATATATTCTTTATAGTTTTCTAATTTTTGAAAAAACAGCATATTATCCATTTCTATTACCTTCCCCCTTAATTTGATGATATATATTTTATTTTCACCATGTTCTATTAATATGCATTTTGTTCTCCTTGTAGAACTTTTTATATTCTACTACTAAATGATACCAAATGTCAATATCATAACTATTTTTTATAAAATAAAAAATAGTTATGAATAAGCTCATATCTCATTCATAACTATTTAAACTATTTTTTAATATAATTTTTTATTTTTTCAAAACTGTCATCTGACAAAACATGCTCAATATCACAAGCTTCTTTTTCAGCTGTATCATTATCAATTCCAACTTTTAGTAAAAGTTCCTTTAAATACACATGCTTCTGATAAACTTTTTCTGCTATATGTAGCCCCTCATCTGTTAAACGTACAATCTTATCTTCACCATATGTTAAATACCTCTTCTCAACAAGAATATGAATAGCTTTAGTAACCACCGACTTTGCCCGCTTCATCTTTTCCATTATGTCTTTAGGCAATGCATCAAATATAAAATTTTTTCTATTACTCCGGCTGACTGCCAGAAGCTCATTTCTTATCTCAACGCTTACCCTTTCCATATCTTCTATAAATTCTCTTGATGACATAAGTCTGCAACCCTTGCTCCTTATTATAATCTGTTCCGTATAATCAGAGGTTACAACACAGACATTATATTTATCCGACATCTCATGAACGGTTCTCTCAATATAGTGGTCGGCAGTTTCAGCTTCCTGTGTATACACAACGTAGATATTGCTGTAATTATTTATTTGTGTATAATTCCCTTCTACTTTATATGCATCAAATACAAGTATTATATCCGCCCGTACATATCCCCGATAGTTTACAAGCATGTCTTTAAGCTTTTCTCTTGCCGCTCCCAAATTATAGTCGGCAAGTGCACCAAGCTCCTTTGAGGCGAATATAAGATTATAACCGTCAATAATTATATACTCTTTGATCTCAGGTATTTTTTTATAAACATATTCTTTATTTGAAGATATAATTCTCTTTTGCTGCCTGTCTGCAGTACGCCTTTTAATCCTGCCATAGGTACGTTCAAATATCTCGGTCAATTCCTCATCATCAAGAACCATGTCATTATATGTACTTTTTACCGTCTTAATTTCTTCATTCTCTTTATCCTTAATAGAATCCTTTAATAACTCATCCAGATAAAGCGGGATATACATATGCGAAAAAACCTCATCCCATGGTACATAATAGCTGTCCCCATTTTCGCAAAATATTGAACCTGAGGGATTGTCCGTATCAAGTTCCGGCTCATATGCATATGTATCAATCACCTCCTCTTCATTATGGCATATACCGTATCCTCTGGGATTTAAAAAAATTTTTCCATTTCCCTTTGTAAATGAAATAAGCTTTTCAGAATAATTCTGTATACATGATACCGGGGCATAGCCGTTTATCTCCACTATGTCCGATTTAAATTCATATTTAAAAACCGCATACATATTCTGCAAGTCTGATAAAATTCTTCCCAGACTTTCCTGCGGCGCCTCTATTGTAAAATTATAAAAAGGTTCAAGAAGTAAACATTTTGCCTGCATAAGTCCCTGCCTAAGTGCCCTGTATACTGCCTGTAAATAATCTCCCATTTCCGGGTGCTTCATATTTGATTTTACCGCAACCAGGCTTATTCTTATACCTGTAAGTCCGGAACCCGTTAAAACTCCTTTTATATCTTTGTTCTGTGAAAGATGTGATATAATATGCTTCTGAACATTATCAGATATCATATCTTTAGAAAGCTTTGAATCAAATACAAGCCCTGTTTCAGGCTCAATAGGCTCAAGAAGAAGATGTACCTCCACATAATTCTTTAAAGGTTCGTAATGTCCCACTCCTTCAACCGTATTCTCCAGAGTTTCTTTATAAACCACCCTGCCTTCAGAAAATAAAACCCTGCTTCCGAACAGTTCCCGGATTCTATTTTTTAAAATTTCCATCTGTATATTTCCAAAAAGCTTAAGGCTTATAGTATTGTTAGAATATTCTTTTCTGATATCAAGTTCCGGTTCCGACTCTGACAGTTCGTCAAGCCATTTAAAAAAGCTGTTTTTATCAATATCCTGCGGATATGTCATTTCATAAGAAAGCACCGGTTTACTAAATAATCTGTTTTTTATAATGTCTTCAGCTATCACAAGATCACCTGTTTGCAAATTGTTTAAACCGGTTACGGCACATATACCGCCTGCCTTTACTTCAGCTACGGTTTCATATTTATCGCCGCTGTAAAGCCTGATTTCATTAACCTTTTCAGTACCCACAGGCATTTTTGCCCTTAGGCTTGCACCTGTTACCTTGACATGACACAGCTTTATATTTGCAGAGTCTCTTGATATCTTATACACCTTAAGTCCGAATTTATCACCATATACTTTAATCAGACAGTATTCCTCCATAAATTCAAGAAGCTGCCTTATCCCTTCAAATTTTAGAGCAGAACCAAAAAAACAGGGAAAGACAAGCCTTTTTGAGATTGCATCTTTAATGCTTCCCGGACTTATCCCACCTGTTTCAATATATTCCTCCATAAGTTTTTCATCACAATACGAAAGCTCATCAAAGAAAGACATATTACCTTTATCAAGATTATACTGTGTAAAATCAACTATATTATCATTAATTCCCTGTAAAAAACCTAATACCGCCATCTTATCGATGCCGGTATAGTCCATTTTATTAACAAAAACAATTGTAGGAATATCATAGCGACCAAGCAGCTCCCATAATACTTTGGTATGGCTTTGTATCCCTTCCTTTGCACTAACTACAATAAGTGCATAATCAATAACTGAAAGTATCCTCTCAGTTTCCGCTGAAAAATCCATATGACCGGGAGTGTCAATAAGGTTTATGCAAAGATTCTCAAGCATAATCCGTGCCTGCTTAGAAAATATTGTAATTCCTCTCTCCCTCTCCATAGCATACATATCAAGCAGGGAATTTTTATGGTCAACTCTTCCAAGGCTTTTTATACTTTTCCCGGCAAATAAAAGGGCTTCGCATAAACTGGTTTTACCGGCATCCACATGTGCAAGTACACCTATGTTTAATGTATCCATAAATCCTCCTTTAATTACCTCACAAGCCCGCTTATAAACAGTTAGCGCCGACGACGATAAACATTATAATCATCAGGTTCCATCTCATCCTGCCCTGCACCTTCCATGTTTACAGCAACTCTTAAAAGAACCGCTCCTGCCAGGTATAAAGGACTTGAAAGATAAAATAATATCCCTATGGGTATTGATGCGGCAAGCAGCGGCACCCTCGCTTTAACAAGTGCATATACAATAAAAGCAAGAAAAACAAATACTCCCGTCTTTATTATATCATCATTATAATCCCATGCCGATGCTTCATAATGACCGGCAGGCACCTTAAGTATTACGGCGCTTAAAAATACTGCAATTATAATCATAACTACCTGCATTACAATGCCGAAATTCAGCCCGAGCATAGCTTTTATAGTATCAAGATTTCTCTTTTCAAACATATTTCCAAACAGATGAACCGCCCTTGAAGCTATTGCACCTGAAAGTATAGACAGTATAATATTGTGAAGTGCTATTAATGTTCCGCCTATAATTGCATGTATAGGCATATCTTCCATTGCTTCAACATTAAATCCGTTTCCTGTATCAAGCATTAAAGCCCCGATTACTGCCGCAATAATGGCAAATATAATTATACTTACATTTACAGACCCTTCAAGCCCTGCATTAAAACCTATAAGGAACGGAACGGCAGTTTTTATATATACCCAGTCATGAGACTCACCAACCCAGTAAAATATCTTTAAGGCAATTACAACAAGCCCAGCCTCACCTATAATCCTTGTCAAAAAAGTCCAAGCTCCCGAGTCATACAACCAGTAGGGCTCCTGCTTTATAAGTACCGTTATCTGGTTATTTCTAAAGTAAGCAACTAATTCTTTAACCGCAGGAATATTGTTATTTATCACATTCATGAGTACAAACAGCAATATAAGTCCTCCGGCGATTTTAAGCACTATCTCTCCTATCATATTCCTCAATTTGCTGTTTGAGTAAAACTGTACTAAAACATCCATATCATACCCCCAAAATAAAGTCTAAGAGTCAGCCTGCAATAAATCTTCAGCAGACATCTATATAGATGATACTACAATTAAAGCCATGTTGCAATATCCTTTTGTAATTTTTTTTTAATCTTTTTTTAATGAATGTTATATAATTATGCCATTTATGCAAAAAATATCTTATATTAAGTCCTTAACGATACTTTTAAATACTAACGGTTTCACTAAATCACAATATCTGCTATACTTAAAGAGGATTAATTCAAAATTACAGAAAGGATTTTATAAAAAATAATAAATTTTATGAAAAAAAACGATAACCCGGATTTTACATTTAATAAAGAAGCTGAAATCAAAAAAAATAAAAATTATATAGAATATGAAAAAAAAATAGATATTCAAAATGTTTACTGGGGGACACAAACCCAAAAAAGTCTTGATAATTTTAGAATAGGCAGTGAAAAAATGCCTGTTGAATTTATAAAAGCATATTCACACATCAAAAAAGCAGCTGCAATTGCAAATTTCAAGCTGGGTTTAATTGATGAGTTTAAATGTAAATGTATATCTGATGTATGTGATGATATCGCATCAGGAAAACTTAATGATAATTTTCCTCTTTCAGTATGGCAAACAGGCAGCGGAACCCAGACAAATATGAATCTTAATGAAGTGATATCAATAATTGTAAATTCAAAGGAAGGCAAAAATATACTCCATCCTAATGATGATGTAAATAAATCTCAAAGTTCAAATGATACTTTCCCTACTGCAATGCATATAGCAGCAGTACTTGAAATCGAAGATCATCTTATATTAAAGCTTGAGCATCTTATAAAAACATTCAAAAAACTTGAAAAGGAAAATGCCGGAATTATAAAATCAGGTCGAACACATCTGCAAGATGCTACACCTATTTTATTTTCACAGGAAATAAGCGGATGGAGGAGCTCTCTGGAAAGAGACAAACAGCTTATAAACTCCAGTCTCAAATATCTTAAAGAAATAGCACTTGGCGGTACGGCAGTAGGTACAGGTGTAAATTCTCCGAAATTTTTTGATAAGATTGTGGCACAGGAACTTTCAAAACTTACCGGAAAGACTTTTCTACCTTCAAAAAATAAATTCCACTCGCTCACTTCAAAAGATGAGATTGTATTTACACACTCAGCACTTAAAGCACTCGCATGTGATCTTTTCAAAATAGCAAATGATATACGCTGGCTTTCAAGCGGTCCGAGATGCGGTATTGGAGAGATAACCATACCTGCCAACGAACCCGGAAGCTCAATAATGCCCGGAAAAGTCAATCCTACTCAGTGTGAGGCGGTATGTATGACTTCCATACAGGTTATGGCAAATGATACTGCGGTCGGATTTGCAGCGGCACAGGGCAATTTTGAACTTAATGTATGCATGCCGGTGATTATCTATAATTTTTTACAGTCAGTAAGGCTTTTAACCGATTCAATTGACTCATTTGACAGGAACTGCTGCACGGGAATTAAAGCAAATAAAGAAAAGATGAACTCAAATCTTCACAATTCACTTATGCTTGTAACCTGTTTAAGTCCGTATATAGGCTATGATAATGCAGCCACAACTGCAAAAACCGCCTTTAATGAAGGAATTTCACTAAAGGCGGCATGCATAAAGCTAGGTTTTTTAAGCGGCGAAAGATTTGATGAGGTATTTAAACCCGAAGAAATGGTATAAACAAATATTTTATTTTACAACTAAAACAGCTCTTGCCGGAAGGCATACTGCACTTTCTCCGGACTGTTTTAAATATCCGTAATGTTCACATTTATGATCAGGGCAGGGGCTGTTTACAAAAGCGGCAGCCCCGTCCTTTACATCTATATGTATAGTATAATCCATGCTTTGAAAATCATAGGTTTTATTTTTATTAAGGGGTATATCAAACTCTCTTTTTTCAGTTTTGCCGCTTCCGTCATCATATTTATATGTATATGTAAGCTGTGCAGTTGCCGCACTTTTTGCATTTGTTTTTGAATATATAACAAAGGCAAGAGATATACAGGCTATGCACAGTATTACTATTATCTCATTTTTTTTAAATTTCATTTAATCAAATATTTTAACCCTCTTTATTAAATATCCATTATTTAAACTGTAAGTCTAATTACTGTCATAATCATTGGAATCACCGTCATCATTAGAATTACCGTCATCAAAATCATCAAAATCAAGAATTTCAAAGTCAGAATCAACATCATCAGCATTTTTAGTAGCGGCATTTTGTATGGACGGTTCTTTATTTACAAGTTTTCTTGCAGAATCTTCAATATCCGAAATCATATCTTTTTTCAAAAATTCATGATTTATATTATTTCTTGCAAAAAAACGTTTAAGTGCAGCATCTTCTTTATTAAATGATTTTATAACACGGCTTCCTGCTACGCTGCATATAATTACAAAAAGTGATGCAAGCGTAACTGCCCACCCCATCCTAAGTCCCTCAGGCTCATATACCATATCTATGGTATGTTCACCTTGAGCAAGATTTAAAGAAATAAAAGCATTATATCCTTTTCTGGCAGACTGCAGCTTTCCGTCAACACGTATTTTCCACCCGCTGTCATAAGGAATTGATGTCATCATAACACCGGCTTGCGGTGCATTAATACTGCCTGTTACACGTCTTGAAGTATATCTGACAATTGTCATAGGATTTTGTGAAAATATATTGTAAATTTCCCTAAGAGCATTATAATTAAACCTGTATACAATTGCATCCATAACTTTATCGGTTTCATCAGTGCTTAATGTTACATCAACACCTGCTTCACAGTTACCAAGCTCAATCAGATAACCCCTGTTTACATCATTAAATTCCCTGGGTTCTCCCGTATCTGAGGTCTTTACCTCAACATCTTTTATATTTTTATTATTAATATATACATAATAGATACCTTTAATGTCCGGTGTAAAAGTATATGTATTCCCG